>Ga0210389_10000575_pt1 | contig 32570 bp, 32 predicted proteins | sample IncBWH28OmetaG_FD_160127 | JGI IMG/M metagenome (GOLD analysis project Ga0210389, IMG submission 160127) | Forest soil microbial communities from Barre Woods Harvard Forest LTER site, Petersham, Massachusetts, United States - Inc-BW-H-28-O ... | reverse complement strand
GATGCTTCCACAGGCTGCTGCCGGATACTCCATTTGGAAAATAAAAATAAACTTCTTTGCCAAGGCAGCGAGACTCATCGGGCGCCAGGGTGAGTTCGGCCAACTTCTTCAACGCCGCGGCGGCGGGAGCTTCGGACAGAACGGCGATGTGAAGCTTTTCGGGATCGATTCCAGGCTTCTTTAAGAGAGGATTGTTTGCGATCATGTTTTTGATCTCGTCGGCGGTTCGCGTGATGACGGATGCAGAAAAGCCAAAATCCTTCAGGATGAGAGCCTCAATTTTCTTGGAGAGTGCTGTCGCGGGAACCTTGGCACTCTTGAACACGACGTTCCCACTCTGGATGTAGGTTTTCACCTCTGCCAGGCCCATCGCTTCGAGGGAAGAGCGGAACTTATCCATCTTTATTATTTTGTTTCCGCCAACGTTGATTCCACGGAGCAGCGCTACATAAATCGGCATATCGACAGTGGGCTCCTTAAGGATATGAGATTTTACCAAGGAGCGCGGCGCGTTTGGCGCCGGTCGCCGAGGGCACGTTGGAGGGGCGCTGATGCCATGTTTCATAAGCGAGGACGGCAAAGGCGACGGCTTCTTTCGCGGCCGAAGGCAGGCCAAACTCGTCAGAAAATCGAAGCTGCAGTCCCAGTGGAGCGAGTTCGGCGGCCAACATGGTTACCAGCGTGGAGTTCTTTGCGCCGCCTCCCGAGAGAATCATCTCCTTGAAAGTATGTTTTCTTGAGCCGTGTTTCGCCGTATAGCGCTGGACGGCATCAGCGATCGATGTTGCTGTTAGTGCTGTGGCCGTGGCTATTACATCTTGTTTAGGCCGGCGTCCGCAGAGGCGCAGGAATTCACGAGCGAATTCGCGGCCGAACTCTTCGCGGCCTGCAGTTTTGGGCGGAGGCTTGCGGAAAAAATCTCGCTGCAATACGTCGCGGAGAACTTTATCCAGCACTTTTCCGGAGGCAGCGATTCTGCCTCCACGATCGAAGGGTTGGCCGAATAGTTTGTCGGTGACGCCGTCGATGAGCATGTTGCCAGGGCCGGTATCGAAGGCGATTACCTCTTCTGGACTGGCGTTCGCAGGGATCATCGTGAGATTAGCGATGCCGCCGATGTTTTGCACGATCCGTCCCACGCGCGAATCGCGGAAGAGCATGTAGTCGAGAAAGGGAACCAGGGGCGCGCCTTTGCCGCCGGCAGCCATGTCTGCGGGACGGAAATCCGACACTACGGGGGCGTCTACTCTGGCGGCGACGATTGCTGCTTCGCCGGTTTGCCACGTGGCCGCCAGCTTGCGACCCAGAAAGCGTGCGGGCTCGCCCTGGTGGTAGAGGGTCTGGCCGTGACAGCCGATCAGATTTGTTTTCACGCGAAACTGTTTTTCGGTGGCGAGGATAGCATCGGCATAAAGTTCGCCGAGGAGGAAATTCAGGCGGGACAGGTCGGCTACGCTGGCGCGAGAGGCGTTCATAGCGGCGAGGACCGCGGCCCGTACCTTTTTCGGGTAGGAATATTCGGCGTGGCCGAGTAATTCGAAGTTGGCGTGAACAACGTTTTTCGTGTCGGCTCGTCCGCGTGATTGTGAACTCAAGGGCAGCCGGCGGGAGCGCTTGCTCGAAATAAGCTGCTGATCCATGCGAACGAGGGCTACGTTGATGCCATCGGCGGAGGTCCCACTCATGACTCCGGCTACGATCATGGATTTCGTTCTCATGATCATGCCCGGGGCCGACTTGCTTTCTTGGGTCTGGCACCAGCAGTTTCCGCTCGGACTAAGGATTCAAGGCGAACCTGTTCGCCGAATTCCCAGAGCCTGCGCGAGAGTTTTTCGACGGCTGAGTCTGAGGGGGGATTCGCTATCCGGAAAATCTTTGGCGACTTCTTTTTGAAGGCGAGAACCCGCTGCGCACATTCGGAGACTCGCTCGGCGAAGGCGGGATCGCGTTCTGCCGTTTGCGCTAAGGCTTCGTAGGCTTCAGTGATGTAATCTTCGCGGTGGCAGATCAGACAGAGGTCTCCACCGGCGCGGATATGTGCGACGGCGGCTTCGGCGATTGGAACTGCGGATAAGACTCCGCCCATTTCGAGATCGTCGGAGACGATCAGTTTGCGGTAGCCGATGCGTTTGCGCAGGATGTGGTTGATCCAAGTCTTAGAGAGCGATGCGGGGGTTCGGTCGTGCGTTACTTGGGGATAGGCGGCGTGCGAGATCATAACCAGCGGTAAAGAAGCGCGGAGCAGGCGGTAGGGGAGCAGATCCTCCGCCAAAAGTTTTTTCAGCGGCTTGTCAATTATGGGGAGTTCGTGGTGGCTGTCGAGTGTGCCTTCGCCGAGGCCGGGGAAATGTTTGCCGCATCCGAGGACTCGGGCTTCTCGCAGGCCGGCGAGAAACTCACGGGCATAGGAAACTGTCTCGCGCGGGTTGGCCGAGACCGATCGAGAGCTCATCACGGTGCGGGAGGCATCGAAGGCGAGATCGAGGACCGGGGCGAAGTCGACATTGAAGCCGAGGGCGCGGCAGTTTTCTGCCAGCAATTGGCCATGCTTGCGGAAGAGTTTGCGGTCGCCGGTGGCGAAGACTTCAGCGGGTGATGGTGATGGGCCGAGCACGTCGCGGAAGCGGTCGACGCGGCCACCTTCGAGATCGACGCAGGTGAATAGTGGAGTGGAGACGCACTTCTGGCAATCGCGCAGGAGGCGGCTGGTCTGCTGAGGACTTTTTATGTTGCGCGCGAACAGGATTACTCCGGCGGGCTGCAGACGCGTGAGCAGGGAATTCAGGCGCGGGGTCATCTCCGTGGCGTCGAAGCCGACGATGAGGAATTGGCCGATATCCTCCTTCGACGTGGATTTATTTTTGCGCGACGCTTTCATCTCAGATTTCTTTCTTCAGTTGCGAGAGCAGGTTCAACGCCTCCAGCGGCGTGAGCCGATTCAAGTCTACTTCACGCAGTTTTTCAAGAACCGGCTGCGAGAGCGGCGTGAAGATGGTTAACTGCGTTGCTGGAGGCGAGGCTCCGGGCGAGAGATGGCCGGTGAGTTCGCGCTCGAGGGACTCGTGTTCGGCCAGCACTTCGCGGGCACGCGTGATCACTTCATTGGGCAGGCCTGCGAGTTTGGCAACTTCGATGCCGTAGCTGCGGTCGGCGGCTCCGGGTTCGACTTTGCGCAGGAATGCGATTCCTGCGCCGGTTTCTTTTACCGAGACGTGATAGTTCTTCACTCCGGAGAGTTGTTCGGCTAATTCTGTGAGCTCAAAATAGTGAGTGGCAAAAAGAGTTTTCGCGCGCACGCGGGCGTGCAGATATTCGATTGCGGCCCAGGCGATGGCGAGGCCGTCGTAGGTGGAGGTGCCGCGACCGACTTCGTCGAGCAAAATGAGCGAGCGGGCGGTAGCGGTGTGCAGGATTGCAGCGGTTTCGGTCATCTCGACCATGAAGGTGGAGCGGCCGCGCGCGAGATTATCACTGGCGCCGATGCGCGTGAAGACGCGGTCGACCACGCTGAGGCGCACGGAGCGGGCGGGAACGAAGGAACCCATCTGCGCGAGGATCACGATCAGCGCGGTCTGCCGCAGGTAAGTGGACTTGCCGCCCATGTTTGGTCCGGTGAGAAGCAGGATGGTGTGGGTGGAGGCGTTCAAATAAAGATCGTTGGGGACGAAGCGGTCGGTGCCTCCGCCCATTTCCTGCTGCTCAATTACGGGATGACGACCCTCTACGATTTCCAGATCACCGGCGGAGCCTTCGACAGGAGCGGCGAAGGTTGGGCGGCAGTAATTTCGAAGCGTGGCGATATGGGCGAGCGAGGCTAGAACATCGACTTCGGCGAGGGCCAGCGCAGTTTGCCGGATGCGCTTGGCTTCGGCGGCGATAGCGGTGCGCAACTCGGTAAACAGGCGGCGCTCAATCTCGACGATTTTTTCCTGGGCGTCGAGAATTTTGGCTTCGTATTCTTTCAGTTCGGGAGTGGTGAAGCGCTCGGCTCCGACCAGAGTTTGTTTGCGTTCGTAATCCGGCGGAACGAGGTGCAGATTCGACTTCGAAACTTCGATGTAGTAGCCGAAGATGGAATTGAATTTGACCTTGAGCGAAGCGATGCCGGTGCGGCCGCGTTCGCGTTGTTCGATCTGGGCGAGAACTTGTTTGCTGTTGCGGGAGAGTTCACGTAATTCGTCAAGATCGCGGTCGAGGCCGGGGGCGATGACGCCACCGTCGGCGAAGGTGAGAGGGGGTTCGGGGACGATTGTTTTGTCGACGCGGTCGCGGAGATCGGTGAGTTCGTCGAGCGATCCGTGCAGAGCTTTCAGGCGGTCGGCCGGCAGGCGCGATACTGCGGTTTTGATAGCCGGAATCTTTGCGAGTGATGACGCGAGGGCGAGGACGTCGCGTGGATTCGCGGTTTCGAGGGTGACGCGGCTTAAGAGGCGTTCGAGATCGAGGACGCCGTCGAGGGCGCGGCGTAGTTCTTCGCGGGCGATGGTTTCTCTTACGCCTGCTTCTACGGCGTCGAGCCGGGCGTTAATCTCCGCGAGATCGAGCGAGGGACGCAGCAACCAGGCGCGCAGCAGGCGTTTGCCCATGGGAGTGACGGCGGCGTCGATGGAGCGAAAGAGGGTGAGGCCAGAGTCCGCGCCGGCGAAAAGCGGTTCAATCAGTTCCAGATTGCGGACGGTGACGGCATCGAGCACGAGGCAGTTTTGGCGTTCGTACCAGCCGATGCGGTCGACGTGATCGAGGGATCCGCGCTGGGTGGAGCGCACGTAGTAGAGAATCGCTCCGGCAGCGGCGGCGGCGGCGGTGCGGCCTGCCAGGCCAAATCCTTCGAGCGATAAGACTCCGAAATGATTTTCGAGCAGGGGGATGGCGTGGTCGGGGGCGAAGATCCAATCGTCGAGCGGAGTTTCAGTGCAGGTTGCGCCGGAGGCGCGAGGCTGCGGCGATTGAGAACGTTGGGCGGCGCGGGCATCGAACAGCGGGGCCGCGGAGCCGTATAACATTTCTTTCGGGCGGAGTTGCTCTAATTCTTCCTGGACGCGGCGCAGCGCGGCATCACCGGAAAATTCGGTAGCGCGGAATTCTCCGGTGGAGAGATCGAGAGCGGCGAATCCTACACGGTCTCCTACCTGGGCGAGAGCGGCGAGGAAATTATTTTCGTCCGATCCGAGCGAGGAATCGGCGACGGTGCCGGGGGTGACGACGCGGGTGACTTCTCGCCGGACCAGCTTCTTAGTCAGTCTGGCATCTTCCATCTGCTCACAGATGGCGACTTTGAAGCCTTTGCGAATGAGTTTGCCGATGTAGCCCTCGGCGGCGTGGTGCGGAACTCCGCACATGGGGACGGCAATACCTTTTTCCTTGTTACGGGAGGTCAGCGTGATCTGCAATTCTTTGGAGGCGACGATGGCATCGTCGAAGAAGAGCTCGTAGAAATCTCCCAGACGAAAAAACAATAGTGCCGTGGGATGTTCTTTTTTGACGGCAGCGTACTGCCGCATCAGCGGAGTGGAGGGCTCGGTCATTGCGTAATTCGGGCGCTTAGTTTGAACCGTGGGCTTGGCGCGGATTATAACAAAGGCTGATCTCTCAATTGTGTGACGCTTAAAGAGCGCAATGGAAATGATAGTTGACGAGGCTTCTCCCACAGTGTTTACCTAACACATGGAACTCCGCAAAGATCCCATCACTCGTTCCTGGGTCATGACGGGAGACGAGACGGGCGTGAGCATGTCTCGCCCAGAGGCGTCCTGTCGTTTCTGCCCGGACTCTCCAGAAGCAACGCAGGTCATCTCCGCAGTGCCGAGTTCGGTGGGATGGTCGGCGCGATCAATGGTGCATCCCGCACCGCTTTATCATATTGAAGGCGAGCCGGGGCGGCGTGGCGACGGGATTTACGATCGCATGAGTTCGGTGGGCGCGCATGAAGTGCTGGTGGAGAATCCCAGGCACGACCGGCATTTGTGGAATGCCGGGGATGAGGAGATTGGACAGTTCCTGCGGCTGGCGGCGGAGCGGATTCTGGATTTGAAGCACGATCCGCGGATCAAGTACGTCAGCCTGTACAAAGATTTCGGACCAGGCGCGGGGCAGGAGTTCAGCCATCCCACGTCGCAGATTACGGCGACGATGTTTGTGCCCCGACGCGTGCTCTACGAGTTGCGGGCAGGACGCGAGTATTTTCAGGCCAAGGAACGCTGCGTTTTCTGCGACATTCTGAACCAGGAGGAGCGGCAGGCCTCGCGGGTAATTGAAGCGCGCGGCGATTATGTGGCGATCGGACCTTACGCCCCGCGGGTGCCGTATGAAACCTGGATCCTGCCGCGCAATCATGAAGCGTCCTTCGAGCGCACGGGATTAGCGAAGCCGGGACTGCGTACGAATCTGGCGGCGCTTTTGCGGCGCACGCTGCAGCGGATTCGCGCGGTGACGGAGGGCTTTCATCTGGTGCTGCATACTTCGCCGAACAGTTTGCATCCTTCGAGGACGCTGGGTTACTGGAAGACTATCGACGACGATTATCACTGGCATATAGAAATCATGCCGATTCTTGCCACCAAGGCGCGGTCTTACACTTTCAAGGAGATTTACTATTCTCCGGTAAGTTCGGAGACCGCGGTGAAGCAATTGCGGGAGGCCAGGATTGATGGGTGAGATATACGGCAATTCGGGCGTCGTTCCTCCGCGACCGGCGTCCGGATTCGGATCTCGTGACCAGCAGGATGGCGGCTCTACGGGCGTGGCTTGGTTGTCAGGGGCGGGCACCCGCGCGGCGCAGGATGCGGCTGACTTCGGCGTTATTGCGAGCATTGGCCCAAGTCAGGGCGGTATAGCCATTGCGGCTGCGCAGATTTACGTTGGCGCCTGCAGCGAGCAGCGCCTTGACGACTTCCGCGTTCATCTTGGGAATCTGGCAGGCGAGGATCAGAGCCGACTGTCCGCCTTGATCGAGAGAGTTGACGTCCGAAGAATTCCCGCTGTTTCCTGTTGCCGCAGCCAACAACTGCTTGACGGCTTTCAGATCGCCCTGAACGGCGGCCCGCATCAAGGCGGTTTGATCAGGATCTTCCAGGGTTTCGCCGCCGCTTCCTAACGCGACGGGCCACGCGATGGGAATGATTCTGGAGACTTTGATACCGACATCCCCATTCATTTTCTGCCAATCGTTAAGTCTGAAATATCCCCGCAGCAGCGGCTGCAGTTGGATTTCGACCATCCAGCGCAAAGCTGAATTCTCGAGGGGGCGCCAGGCTGCGGTGGGTTCGTCCCAGGTCTGCAGGCGGAAAACTGTGAAACCGTCTGCCGTGTTCCATTCGAAGTGGGCGTCCAGATCACGAATGAATCCGGAAGGAATAATCCAGACGATAGTGCAGAAGACCAGGAGAGTGGCCATCGTGTAAGGCCAGGATCGCCGGCCGGCGGCGCGGGATAAGATAACGGCCAACAATCCAAGCAAGCCCAATGCGGCGGTCAACAAGCCGGCGGCGGTGAAGAGCTCACCCGCGGCATTCCACCAGTGGACGCGCCAGTCGAGAAATCCAGCTTCATCAAAATGCCAGAACGGATTGAGATAAAGAAAAGTCAGCCCACCGGCAAACAGCACAGCGCCAGCTTCCAGACCGGTGACGGCCCAACTGGCACGGCGGAGGTGGCTGGCGGTTGGATTGAGCATGAGGGTTACCGGAGAGAAGAGTATAGACATTGTTTGGGGGATGGGGAATGGAAACCGAAGAGGGGGAATCCGCGGCGACTACAAACGAAAACTTAGCCAACTGGGAGTTGATTACGCACCCGCTCCGTTGGCGTGGAGGATGGGAGTACGCTGTTGCAAGAGCTTGCCGGCGGCTTCCGCCTCGACCGGTTGGGAGAAGAAATATCCCTGGCCAAGGTCGCAGCCTAACTCGCGGAGGAGTTCCCAATGCTTGGCGGATTCGATGCCTTCGGCGATGACCTTTAATTTCAGCTTGTGGGCCAGCAGAATGATTAAGTCGACCATGTCGCAGGTACCGCGGTCGACCAGCATTCTGCTTACGAGGGAGCGGTCGATTTTCAGGGCTTCGACAGGGAAGAGCCGGAGTCCATTGAGCGAGGAATTTCCTGTGCCAAAGTCATCGAGGATAACTCCGATGCCAAGATGCTTGAGGTAGGAGAGGACGGTAACGGTGAGTTTGGGATTGGTGGCGGCAACGGTTTCCGTCATCTCGAGTTGAAGACGGGAAGGCTCGATGCCGGTTTCGCGGATCACTCCCTGGAGTTCGGTGACGAACCGTGCGTCGGCGAACTGTTTGGCGGAGATGTTTACGCTGATAGTTATGGGGGGCGGGACGGAGAGATCATTCTTCCACATTTGTAATTGCTTGCAGGCTTCGAGAATGAGCCAGTGGCCGGTGGCAAAGAGCAAGCCGGAGTCCTCGGCGGCAGCGATGAAATGGTCGGGCGAAATCAAGCCCTGCAGAGGGTGATGCCAGCGCAGGAGGGCCTCGAACCCAACAATCTGTTTGGTGGCGAGTTGGACGATGGGCTGGTAGTGCACGCGGAATTGCTGTTGGGCCATGGCATCGCGCAGTTCGCCTTCCAGTTTGAGGCGGTTGACGGCACGGGTGTGCATGGCCTCGTCAAAGACTTCGCTGCGGGAGCCTCCGAGAGCTTTGGCGCGGCGCATGGCAACGTCGGCGTCCTGCAGGAGATCTTCGGCGCGGGTGTGAGTGATGGCGCTGACCGTGATGCCGACGCTGGCCGAAGTCCGCACCGGGCGATCTTCCACAAGAAGCGGTTCGGCTACCGCAGAGAGGATGCGTTCCGCGACTCGCATGGCATCGCTCGGATCGGTAACGCCTTCGAGCAGGATGGTGAATTCATCTCCGCCCATGCGGGAGAGGATGGCATTTTTGGCGAAGTAGTTTTGCGATCGCGACACGGTATCGTCGTCTCGAAGAACCGCGTAGATACGATGGCCCATCTCGATAATGACCTGGTCGCCGGCGGCGGGTCCCAGAGTGTCATTGAAGATTTTGAAGCCATCTAAATCCACGAACAAGACGGCATACTGGGATTCAGGGTTGCGCTGAGCGCGCTCGAATAACTGCTGCAGACGATCGAGGAAGAGGCGGCGATTGGGCAGTCCGGTGAGACCATCGTGGAAGGAGTTGTGTTCGGCTTGCTGTTCGGCGCGTTTGCGGTCGGTAATGTCGCGATTCACAATGACAAGCTTGGCGACCTCGCCCTTGTCGTTGCGGATGGTGCCGGCGATGGACTCGAGGACGCGCCAAGTGCCGTCTTTGTGACGAATGCGATAATCGAGTTTTTTCCCGATCCCGGTGCTGCGCGCTTCGCGGGCGGCCTCCAGCACCTTGAAACGATCGTCGACATGGATCTGGTCAAAGGCAGAGGTCTCTCCCAGTTCCGCGGCGGAATAGCCAAGGATTCGGCGATACGCGGGGCTGTTGTAGAGGCGATTGCCTTTGACATCGACCAGGGCAATCATGTCGGCAGCGTTTTCCGTGACTATTTGAAAGAGCTCCTCGCGCTTTTTGGACTCGCGATGGATGCGGTAGACGCGGATTTCCTCATAGACGGCGAGGAGGCTGAGTGCAGCGATTGCAAACCAGTGCCAGTGGTCAATCATTTGAGTTTGGGATGGAGGAGGGCATTCAAAGTAGATATCGGCTGATCGGTGGAGAAACTTCATGGCGGGCGGTTTTGGACGCGGAAGAGGACAAACTTTGAGCCGCGAGTGATAATGTCGGCATGACACTTCGCCGGCTCAAGACCTACGCGGGTGCCCAGGGATACGTCTACCAATACTATTTCGTGGGTAGGCGCGCTGCGCTGGCGGATGATCCCGAGTCCCCGGCCACGGAGTTCGTCTTCGATGTGACTTCCGATCGAAAGCTGACCTATGCGGTGAGCGTGTTTCTGCCGGATGGATCGGTTAGAGCCTGGGCTGAAGCGCATGGCCGGCCTCTGACCGATGCGGAACAATATGCCGCCGCTAAACTGCGACTGTTCCGGGGGTTCGATGAACTGGAAAATGTGATGGCGGAGGGGCGGCGCCTGGTGATTGACGCCGCCGGGCTGGGGGAAGCGCTTGCGAGTTTGGGAGTGGAGTAGCTCGATTGTGATCTAAATCACATCCAGTCGTGATCCTTGGCGTTTCTCGGCTGCGCGCTCTCTGTGCAGAATATAATGCTGGAAAGGGATGGGGTCTGGGAACTGAGACACGAAATGGGAATCGAACAAAGGCTTGTCCTGACTCGCCTTAAACTCAGCGGACTCTGATACTTACCTAGCCTATGGCATTGCTTTGGTTGCGCTTCGCGCTGGCTTGTTACTTCGTCGGGCTGACCTACGCATTTTTTGCGCTTAGCCGGACCAGCGATCTATTCAGCCGAATCGCGCTGCACGCGGCCAGCCTGGGCATGGTTTTTCACTTCGTTTCCCTGACAGAACTGTTTCTATCGGGGCACGTGGTGTGGGCGTCGGTGCATAACGGGGAGTCGCTGCTGGCGTTCCTTTCGATGACGTTTTTCATGATCATTTATGCCATCTACCAGACCACTTCGCCGGGCGTGGTTGTCTTCCCCATCGTGTTCTTTCTGACGTTTGTGGCGGCGCTGGACGAGCAGCCAGTGCTGCTGACTTCGTTTGTGCAGCACAAAGGATGGCTGGTCGCGCACATCATTTTGATTTTCACTGGCTATGCGGCGCTGGTGCTCAGCTTCGGAGCGAGCCTGCTTTATTTGTTGCAGGAGCGGCGATTGAAAGCGAAGAAGCCGAGCAGTTTGATTTCATTTTTACCCGCGCTCGAAGTGATTGATCAGATCGGATACCGGTCGTTGCTGCTTGGCTTTCCGTTCATGACGCTGGGTTTGATTACAGGGTCGATCGTGGCGATGACCACCTACGGGCACATTGACTTTGCGGATCCTAAGATTTTGCTGTCGATTCTGATGTGGGCCGTGTACATGGTCATGGTGTTCACGCGGTGGAATTCGGGATGGCGGGGACGGAGGGCTGCCGTGCTGGCGACATTCGCGTTCGTGGCCGCGGTTGTGGCTTGGGCCGCAAACTACTTCTCGACCATCCACAGGTTTGCCGCTTCATGAGGTATCAGCTCATCGGCGTGAATCACAAGAGCGCGCCGCTCGAAGTGCGCGAGCGTTTGGCGATCCCCGAGTCGAAGCTGCCGGATTGCTGCCGAGATCTCACGGCGCATCCCGGGATCGAGGAGGGGATGATCATTTCCACTTGCAACCGGGTGGAAGTGGTTACGCACACGAGCAATGGATCGGCCGATCTGCGCGGCTTTCTGCACGAACATTTTCATTTGACCCCGGCAGAACTGGACTCGCATCTGTACGATTTTCGCGAAAAAGAGGCGGTGCGGCATCTGTTCCGCGTGGCTTCGAGCCTGGATTCGATGGTGGTGGGCGAGGCTCAGATTCTTGGGCAAGTGAAAGAAGCTTATGCCACCGCCCGCGCTGTGGGCTCGGTGCGAGGACAACTCGATCAGCTTTTCACCCGCGCCTTCGCGGTGGCAAAGAGGGTGCGCAGCGAGACTGCTGTGGGATCTTCGTCGGTTTCCATCGCTTCGGTTGCGGTGGAACTGGCCAAAAAGATTTTCGGGACGCTGCAGGGCAAGAATGTTTTTATCGTGGGCGCGGGTAAGATGAGCGAACTTGCGGCGCGGCATCTGATGGCGCATGGGTGTGCGTCCATCTTTGTGGCCAATCGTACTTATGACCGGGCTATCGGTCTGGCGCAGAAATTCAACGGCCAAGCCATTAAGTTCGACGATCTTTACGCCAGCTGCGACCGCGCAGATATCGTGATTACCTCGACCGGGGCGCCGCACGCGATTTTTCGTCGCGAGCACGGGGAGCAATTTCTGGCTCGCCGTAAGAATAAGCCGATGTTCTTCATCGACATTGCCGTACCGCGTGACGTTTCGCCGGAGATGGCAAAGCTCGACGGCATCTTTGCTTACGACATAGACGATCTGCAGCAGGCTGTCAGCAGCCACGTCGCCGACCGGCGTCATGAAGCCGAACTGGCCGAAGCCATCATCACCAGCGAAGTCGAGCGCTTCGAAGCGAAGCTGCATACGCTCGACGTGGTTCCAACCATCGTGTCGTTGCAGGATCATCTGGAAACCATTCGCCAGGCTGAGATCGACCGCGTGCGTGGCCGGATGGGTGCGTTGACTGCGGAACAGGAGATGGCGGTAGAGGCGCTCACGCGCGGCATCATCAATAAAGTCATGCACACTCCGATCACCACTTTGAAAACAGCAGCGCGGGATGCAGAGGCGACTACCGTGATCGATGTGGTGCGGCGGCTGTTTAATCTGCACGACAAAGAAAAAGGGCCGGCGTCGGCGTCGGAGGCGGGGCGCGGAGAAGCCTCCAACAAAAAGGACCTGGGGACGCGCCATTGATGCCTAAACTCCGCATCGGCTCCCGCGGCTCCCAGCTCGCGCTCTGGCAAGCCAACCACATCTCCGCGATGCTGCGCGCGCGCGGGCATGAAGTGGAAATCGAAATCATCCACACCACTGGCGACAAGATCACCGACGTTCCCCTGGCCATGGTCGGCACCAAAGGCGGACTCGGCAAAGGAATTTTCACGAAAGAGATTGAAGAAGCCCTCGCTGCAGGCCGCGTCGATCTTGCTGTGCATTCTTTGAAAGACCTGCCCACTGAGCTTCCGCCGGGGTTCGAAATCGCCGCGATCACCGAACGACAAGATCCGCGCGATGCCTTTTGCTCGCCTCACTATGCTAGTTTTCAGGAGTTGCAGCATGGCGCGCGGGTGGGTACGTCCAGCCTGCGGCGACAAGCGCAACTGAAAGCCATCCGCCCTGATCTCGACATTCATCCTCTGCGCGGCAACGTGGATACGCGGCTGCGCAAACTTGAACAAGGCGAGTACGACGCGATTATTCTGGCCTCGGCTGGTCTGAAGCGTTTGGGCAAGACGGAGTTGGTCAAGCAAATCATTCCGGCGGAGATTATGTGTCCGGCTGCGGGGCAGGGTGCGCTGGGGATCGAGATTCGTGAAGACGATTCGATCGTCCGCGAGCAGTTGTCATTTCTGGACGACTCTGCGGCGCGCGCTGCTACCACTTGCGAGCGGGCGCTATTGAACAGATTGGGAGGAGGATGCCAGGTTCCGATCGGCGCGTTCGCAGAGATGCGTAATGGAAAATTGCATCTGGAGGCCATCGTTGCCGATCCGGATGGATCGAAGCTGCTACGCGAATCGCGCGACGGCGATCCGAATGATCCTGAACAGCTCGGCAACGCGGTTGGCGCCACGTTGCTGCGACGTGGCGGCGATGAAATTCTGGAAGCTGTCTACGGCCGCGGCTTAGCCGTTCCACCGCAACCGTGAGCGCGGATCGTGACCTGGCATGAAGAGCGGCAGCATTCTCCTGCAACTTCTTGGTGGTAACAAGAGCTCGCGTGCTCTCCGCCGTTGGATCAAGTTTTGGCCGCCATTTCTAGGCGCGGGCATTCGCGTTAAGCACATCTCGCATGACATGAAATCTATCGACGTGGAGATGAAGCTGCGCTTCTGGAATGCGAACTATGTGGGCACGCATTTCGGGGGATCGCTGTTTGCCATGACCGACCCGTTCTATATGCTCATGCTGATGGCGAACCTGGGCCACGAATATATTGTGTGGGATAAGGCTGCGTCCATTCGGTACCGACAGCCGGGGAAGGGGACGGTGCGTGCGGAGTTTCGCCTGTCCGATAGCCAGATCGACGATATTCGCGAGAAACTGAAGACCATGCCGAAGTATGAGCCGATTTTTTCAGTGCAAGTGAAGGATGAGGGTGGAGTGGTGATTGCTGAAGTGGAGAAAGGTTTGCACGTGCGAAAGAACGAAACAGCGCAGTCGTCGGGAAACTAAGAGAATCAATCCGTGTACATTCCTGAGCATTTTCGTTTGCGGCACGATGCGGACGCGGTCGCGTTCATGCGTGCGAATCCATTTGCGATTCTAATCTCATCGACTGAGAGCGGGCCTTTCGCTACGCATCTTCCTCTCTTCGTACGGGCGGTAGAAGAGAGAGTGATTCTTCATGGGCACGTAGCGAAGGCGAATCCGCACTGGCGGCACCTCGAGCAGAACACAGAATGTTTAACCATTTTCCACGGACCCCATGCTTATGTCTCGCCGACAAACTATGCGGCGCGGGAGAGCGTTCCTACGTGGAACTATGCGGCGGTACATGTTTATGGGGAGGCGCGCATTTTGTCTTCGGGGCAAGAGTTGCACGGAATGTTGCACGAACTGATGGAAACATTCGAGCCGTCGTACCGGCTGCAGTGGGAGGGTTTGAAAGACAGCTACCGCGAGAACATGCTGAGGCAAATTGTGGGCTTTGAGATTGTTGCAACCAGAATAGAAGGGAAGTTCAAGCTTAGCCAGAACCGGACGCGGGAGGATCAGGCGAACGTGATTGCGTCTTTAGAGAACGCGGAAGAGTCGGTTGTTTCCGGTGTAGCGAGCATGATGAAAGAGCAGCGCCTGGGGAAGATTCCTTCGGAAAAAGAAGGCGGATGAGGAAGCTGAAGCCACCTGGTGTTGCAGAATCCCCGGGACTTGCGGGGGTGTGCGTGCTGGTAGGCCGGGCACGGCATCAGGCTGGATCGCTCGCGGGCGAGTTGCGCAAGCTGGGAGCAACGGTACTGGAAATCCCGTTTATTGAAATTCGCAAGCCTCGGAGTTTCAAGCCTCTGGATTCGGCGCTGAGGAGCCTTGATGGTTGTGACTGGCTGATCCTCACCAGCGTGAACGGAGTTGACGCTATGTGGGACCGGCTGGCCTGGCTGGGCCTGAGCAATGGAAATCTCAAGCATCTGCGGATCGCGGCCATTGGCCCCGCAACCAGGAAGGCAATCGAGCAGCGCGGCGTCAAGGTGGACGTTGTTCCTAAAGAGTACGTGGCGGAGTCTGTGGTGCGGAGCCTGCGGCGGCGAGTGAAGGGAAAGCGAGTGCTGCTGGTGCGCGCCAAAGTTGCTCGTGACGTGATTCCGCGCGAACTGCGAAAAGCTGGCGCGCACGTGGAGGTGGTGGAGGCTTATGAAACTGTTGTGCCGCAGGCTTCACGCCGGCGCTTGCGAAGTGCGCTTGCCAATCCGCAGCGGCGGCCGCAGGTGGTTACGTTTACAAGTTCTTCTACGGTGCGCAACTTTGTAAGTTTGCTGGGCTCGCGCCAGATGAGCCTCGAGGGGATTCGGCTTGCCTCTATTGGGCCTGTCACGTCTTCGACATTGCGTGAACTGGGTTTGCGTGCGGATATTTCCGCTAAGGAGTTCACCATCCCGGGACTGGTCGACGCCATTCTGCATGCGTTTGACCAACCGACATACTCTGCAACCCAGGACTAGACTCGCCTGCGTTTGACATGCCTGGCCGCGCGTCTGCTAGATTACCGGAATGAAGCCGAAGACGATTTACTTCGTGCTCTGTTTCATCGGGGCGATCCTTCCATACTGGCAGTTCGTTCCCTGGGTGCGGCACAACGGCATGAATGCTCCGCTTTTTGTACACGAACTGTTTGTGAATCGGATCAGCGCTTTCTTCGGCATGGATGTTCTGGTTTCCGCCGTGGTGCTGGTCGCATTCATGCGGGTCGAGAGCAGGCGACTGAAGATTCCACGGCGCTGGCTTCCGGTGTTGGCTGTACTCACCGTAGGAGTGTCGCTGGGCCTGCCTATGTTCCTTTACATGCGGGAAGTACGATTGGAACAGGTTCGATCCCCCGGCAACGGCCTGGCGTGAGGGTGACTCGAATCTGGGTTATTCAGTCAGCGAACAACTGCAATCGGCGGGCGGGACGTGCGCCTGCAGGAAATCCGCGACGCGTTTGTAGGCGTCGATCTGATTTTCCACGCGGGCGAAGCCATGGCCTTCGTTGTCGTAAATTTTGTAATCAACCGTGCCGCCGCGCTTCTTGATGGCGTCGACAACCTGCTGGGTTTCCGACTTGGGGCAGCGGGGATCGTGACCTCCGGCGAGCAGCAGCAGCGGGGCCTTGATCTGATCGATGAAGTTGATCGGAGAGCGATCTTCATAAAGCGCTTTGTTCTTCACGACGTCTCCCATGGTTGCTAGATCCGATTGCTGAAGCACGGGATCTTCATTCTCGATTTCCGTGAACCAATTCACGAAGGGAACGATGGGCACGCCCGCAGCCCAAACATCGGGCGCCTTCGTCACTGACATCATGCTCAGATAGCCGCCGTAGCTGCCCCCCATGACGGCGATTTTCTTAGGATCGAGATGGCCAGTCTGCTTGATCCAGTCGACGCCGGCGAGGACGTCCTGCAAATCGCCGCCGCCCATGTCGAAAAGATTTGCCTGCTGGAATTCTTTTCCGTATCCTGTCGAGCCGCGATAGTTGGGGGCGAGCACCATGTATCCCTGGTTGGCGGCGTACTGCACGAAGCGGTTGAATGAATTCATGGTCTGCGACGTGGGTCCGCCGTGAATGTAGACGATCGCGGCGTTCTGTCCGTTGCGTGCCATGTTGAAGGGAACGTAGAGAAATGCGGAGATGGTCCACTTGCCGTCGCGGCTCGGATAGTGCACGAGATAGGGCTCGACCATATCTTCGGAGTTAACACCGGCGACGAGCGAGTGCGTGACTTGATGCGACTTTCCCGTAGCGAGTGTATAAACCCAGAGATCGCCGGGAGCGGTGGGACCGTTGTGGTAGTAGAGGAGGCGTGAGCCGTCTTTGGTAAAGGCGGAATGGCCGCCAACAGGCTCGTTCACGCCTTTCGGGATCGGTAAAGCTGTCGACTTTCCGGTGGCGAGATCGTGCAGGTAGATATCTTCGTTGCCATCGACGTTGGCGCTGAAGGTGATGTGCTTGCCATCGGGCGAGAACTCGCCGCCGCGGATTTCCCATTTGTCGTGGGTGAGCCATTTGATCGAGCCCGGGTGGAGAACTCCGCTGACTGAAGCGCCTTTGTCGCTGAACTCGAGAAGTCCGATGTTGTCATACCCGTTGGCGGCGTTGGACGTTATGAATACTTTGCGTCCATCTGGAATCGGACGAGGATCAATATCATTCGCAAAATAACGCTGTTCACCTTCATGCGGCGTCAATAACGTGCTCTTTCCCGTTGCTACATCGGCGATGAAGATATTTGAGTCCGTACCCTTTGCCTGCTCTTGGGTATAGACGATATATTTCCCGTCCTTTGACCAGATGGGATTGGAATTACTCTCATCTTGCGGGGTGCCGGTTGTGAGGTGTTTCACCTCGCGCATCAGCGTGTCGTAGATGTCGATTTCATATGCAGCTGACGTTTTAGGTTTTACTTCGTATGCCAAATAGCGCCCGTCTGGCGACCACGTTGGATTTAGTTCGGCGATCTCGCGCGTGCTGGTGAGATTTACAACTTTGCCGGTCTTAGGCGAAACCAGAAAAATGTCCCACTGCTCGTCACCGTCGTAATCGGATTGATAGGCGATCCACTTGCCGTCGGGCGACCACGCCGGCGAAGACTGGCGCTGATCGCTGACTGTGAGTTGGGCGGGCCATCCACCTTCGGCCGGAACGAGCCACAGATTGTTACGTCCGCTCATGTTCGAAATGAAGGCGATGCTTTTGCCATCGGGCGACCATGTAGGACGGCCGACTTGTCGCGTCATGTAGAGCTTCTCGATGGTGAGCGAACGCGGTTCGACTTGGGCGTTGGGCTTGGAGGCTATCTTTTTGGGATCGGTAATAGCCTGCGGAGCAGCGAGGGTCTGGGCGACTATAGTTTCTGAGACAACTGTGCTCATGAGTATGACGATAGCAAAGAGTGCGAAGGTGCGCATGGAGTGAGAGCCTCGATATGGATGAACAGAGCAACCTGAGTCAGAACATGCTGCTTGCGTGATCCAGCAGGAACTCCATGCTAATGAATGATGCCAAGATGGCGCAACAGACGCTCCGTGGTGAACACTTCGATGTGCCGTTGCTCGAAGTCTCTATCATTCGACCAAATCGGGATTCGGAAATGGAGCGCGAGAGCCAGTAGTTCCACATCATCCGGGTCGCGGAGTCCAATCCGCTTTGTTGCCTCCGGCATGGTCTTGGCATACTGGCTGCGGCTCACCACTGTCACCGGCAGAGCCGCCAACGCAAGCAGTAAGATGTCGTGAGGCAGACGCTTCTTCTTCGCCAGAACGAGCGCGTACTCTTCGACCTCAGTAAACGTATGTTCGGTGGTGAGCGCTTCCTGAATTTCGGGGTGGCTGAGAACGAGGTTGGAGCGGCCGCCAATAATCGCGGACAGCAAAATGTTAGCGTCGACGGCGAGCTTCATTGCGGCCTTTACGCCAGCGCTCAAAATCCTGAAGGACCTTCTTCTCTGTTACACGTTTCTTCTTTAGGTTCCTGGCTATCTCGGTGGTGAGCATAGCGAATAGTTCGCGCTTAAAGTCGACGGGCAAGATAGCCTCGCGCCACGGTAGAAACACGCCAGCTACTTTTCCCCTTCGTGTCACCAGGATGGGGTCGTCAGAACGGAACAGGGTAGTGGCGCGATCACGAAAATCACGTACGCTGCTAATCCTCATGTGGTCACCTAGGTGACCATTGTATCAGACAGTAAGTAAAGAGCTAGGCCTTGGCGTTCTTGTGCATCTCGACAGTGCTCCAGGTTTTGTCGGCGGCGTGGCAGATATTTTCCAACAGGCAGTCGACGCACTTGGGTTTGCGGGCGATGCAAAGTTTACGGCCGTGCCAGATGATCTGGTGGGAGAAGAGGATCCATTTCTCGCGCGGGATGACGCGCATGAGGTCTTGTTCGATTTTCTGCGGATCGGTATTGGTGGTCAGTTCCAGCCGGCGCGAGATGCGCGTCACATGCGTGTCGACGACTACGCCTTCGGCTATTTTGAACCATGAGCCCAGCACGACGTTCGCGGTTTTGCGGGCGACGCCGGGGAGGGTGAGAAGGTCTTTCATGTTGTGGGGAACTTGTCCGCCGAAGTCAGAGACGATTTTCTTCGCGGCGCCCACAACTGATTTCGACTTGTTGCGGAAGAATCCTGTGGAGCGAACATCGGGCTCGAGTTGTTCCGGAGTGAGCGCGGCGAAGGCTTCGACGGTGGGATATTTGCGGAAGAGTTCTGGGGTGACGCGGTTCACATTCACATCGGTGGACTGGGCGGAGAGGATGGTTGCGACCAGGAGTTCCCATGCGCTGGTGTGAGTGAGGGCGCACTTGACGTCGGGATAAAGCTGGTCGAGGCGCTTCAGGATTTCGGTGATGCGGTCCGGAGCGAGTGGATTGTAAGCGGCTTTGGATTTGGACGCCGATGATGTTTTGGCGCTGCCCGGACCGCCGAGGGCAGCCGTCCCCACATGAGCCTCTTTGCTTCCACGACGAGCCTTTTTGCCGCGCTGCGTTTTCGGTGCTGCCTTCGCGGGCGAAGGTTGCCGCGCTGCATGCGCGCCTTCTTGGCGGCCGGTGCTGGCGGGTTGGCGAGGGGTCTGACCGCGGAGCATCAGGGCAACATCTTAGCAGAAGGGATGTCGTCGTCCGTTCCACTCTGGTGGACGCGACGAGGCGAGGCCCGGTTTCGCTTGACATATCAAGCCCGGGGAAGGGGTAGCCTACCGCGCAGGACAATCCGTTAGGAGAAGCCTCCCATGAGGAAACTGTGGGTGTGTATTTTGGTGCTAAGTGCAGGAACTGTTGTTCCCCAAAGCTCCCATGCATATGCCAAATGCGAGGCTGCCAGTGCATGCGGATCGTGCGCATACGTTGCGATATACACTTATTACGCTTCCGACGGCAACGCATACTATGTCACCGGAAGCTGCTGCGGATGTGCGTAGGTATCAGTCGATAGGTTAGGAAGACTTAAACGAGGAGGCAAGTCGTGAGACACATAGCGCTCTGTTTGATCGTCCCGGTGGCCATAGGTGCAGTCCTGTGTCATGCGCAGATCACTCCGGTCGTAGCGAATCAGCGCATCGCGCGGGACGTCTTTGACCCGAAAGGAAATCTCTTACGTCACTCCGAGACGCTTGGCAGATATTTGCGAAATTCGAGCGGCACAACGTTAACTCAGGAGTATTCCCTTCTCGATAATAGCCCTAGGATTCGGCTGGGCGAATTGGAGGATTATAGCCGCCATAAAATTTACCAATTGAATTACGACAAGCATGAAGCAGTGGAGTTGGCTGATTTGCCGGATGGACCACATCGAGAGTACCTGGCCAACACGAAGAACGCGCTGGGCGAAGAAACCATCAGCGGGCTTCGCTGCCTTATCCACCCAATATTCATGGTTGTAGATGGGGAGAAGCGACTGATCGGCAAGAAATATGACTCTGCAGAATATTCTCTGAGCATAAAGGAAGACGCAATGATCGACCCCCCGGGAGGTCCCCGCACCCACCGGGTCGTGGAGCTATACGATATTCAGTTTGTTGAACCGGATCCGAAAGAATTTGAACTCGAGAGGTTTTCGTTCACCGGAAAAGGTGCTGCGGTCTGCACCAAGCCGAGCCCTTCAGCCTGGAAGGAGCCGCTTAAATAGACTGGCTTTTTCCGGAGGGTCGTCTCAAAGCAAACACACTATACACAACTCACTGCCCCTTGGTAACCTCGGCGTTAATTGACTCGGACCCACGCCATCGGTACTCTCTAGAGAAAGCCCCATAAGTCACAAGCGAACAACATGGCGGTTAGCTCTATCCAACTCGGGCAAGTGTGGCGCAGCGACGCCGATGGCCAGGACTATCTGGTCACCAAGGTTTACAGCGAAGTGTTTACGCAGTATGCCATGCTGAGGCCGGCGGGGATTACTGCGCCCGACGCACCCACTGTCCGCATTAAAGTCACAAAGACACCGCAAGGCGCGGCACTACCCGGTTACACCTTTACCCAGGAAGGTTCGTTCTAGCGCGACGGTCCGCCGCGGATTTCCGATACACTTAAAATTGCTTTCATGACTGAAAAACTTCTCGCTGTCATCTTTGTGTTCATTAATTCCGTGATCAGCACGACCGGCTATGCCGGCGTGATGCTGCTGATGGCGATTGAGTCTGCGTGCATTCCGCTGCCTTCGGAATTGATCATGCCGTTTGCCGGTTATTTGGCCTTCACCGGCAAATTCAAGCTACTGTGGCTGGCGACGGCAGGGGCGCTCGGCTGCAATCTGGGGTCGCTGGTGGCTTATGAGATTGGATGCTACGGCGGGCGTCCACTGGTGGAGCGCTACGGGCGCTGGATTCTGATGGGCAAGCGCGAGCTGGACTGGGCTGACCGGTTCTTTGCGCGCTGGGGATATCTGGCGGTGTTCCTCGGGCGGCTGCTGCCGGTGATTCGTACTTTCATTGCGCTGCCGGCGGGAGTGGCGCGCATGCCGCGGGGACGGTTTCATCTCTATACATTTTTGGGATCGTGGCCGTGGTGTTTGGGGCTGGCGTATCTCGGGATGAAGCTGGGCGAGAACTGGCGCGGGTTGGGGAAGTATTTTCACAAGTTCGATGCGGTGATTGGAGTAATACTGCTGGTGGGGGTGCTTTATTTTTTGTGGAGTCACTGGCAGAATCGCATGCAAGGCCAGGCGTCGTAGAAGACTCTGCCAGAATCCTCCACACAGGAGGGATGCGTGGTCCCGGCTGCGAGAGTTCTGCGCTTTGTTCAGCTCGCGTGCATCGTGCTGGTTCTGGCAAGCGCAGTGATTAGTATTCTCGGAAGGCAACTAACATCGAGTGCGCTAACGGGACGCCACTGGCTGGTCTTGGCGGCTGCCTGCTATTCGGCCGTCTCGGGATTCACGATGCAGCGGCGCATAGTTCGCAGGAAGTCGAATTCCGCGTCCTCAACTCCGTTAACGCGCTGTTGTTGTCGTGGACGCCTGGGTCGCCGCCTTCGCAAAACGTAACGATACCGTAAGTGCGATCTGGACTACTCACTGGATTTCGCTAACTGCGACCCCACGATCTGCCACCTGCCTTTGCGCTTCAAGACCACATCCATGTAGACGTAGGAGACGGGGAAGCGCTGGCCGCCTTGCTCAACGTCGTCTTCTTCAGAACCGTGGACGATGGCTACGTCTTCGCTAAGCAGGCGAACTCGGCGGCCGGTGGAGTTCATCGACAGGTAGCGGATCTTGCCGGACTTGAGATTCTGCAGCAGGTCTTGCCTGGTTGAGGCATCTCCTGATTCGTTGTATTGAATGTAGTCGTCGGCGTAGATGCGGGTGAGTTCGGCTTCGTCCGCGGCGATTAAGGCGCGGTCCCCGTCTTCGAAGAGTTTCAGGATTTCTTGTTCGTCACTTTCCCTCTGCATATCTCTCCTTTCGTCGATACTTTCGCTTCGCCGTTTTGTTAGTGTACAAGGTGAAATTTACGAGGAGGATTTGTGATACGCATATCTCGCATTTTCGCCGTCCTGTTGTTCTTCACAGTTACGCTATCGATCGTCTCGCACGCTCAGGCTGCGTCCGCATCTGCCGACAGACCCTTTGTCGTGGAGTATTACTACAAAGCTAAATGGGGGCATGCGGATGAGTTTCTGAAGCTGTTCAAGAAGAATCATTATCCGGTGCTGAAGAAAGAAATGGAGATGGGGCGGATCGCGAAGGTTTGGATGGATCAGCCGCGTTATCACGTGGCTGAAGACGGGCGCTGGGATTACCGCGTGACTATCATTTTCAAGAATGCAACAGTGGCAAATGAGCCGTTTGATGAGGCGGCGCTACAGAAGCAGATGTATCCCGATCAGGATACGTTTCAGCGAGAAGAGCAGCGGCGGTTTGAGATTCTGGACGGGCACTGGGATTTGCCGGTGAAGACGGTGGACTTGGACGCTAAACCCTGAAGGTGCAAAACCTTTAACCACAGGGGGCACAGAGGAACACAGGGTAAACCGGGTTACCCTGTGTTCCTCTGTGTCCCTGTGTTTAAGATTTTTCAATCAATCTTCAAGAAATTCGCAACGATCTTCTCGTGCCACTTCCAGGGGAGGATGCGTTTCATGGCGAGTTGAATTTTGGCATCGCGGCCGACCAGGTAGCGCAGCTTTGGGTTGGGATCTTGCGCGACGGATGCGATCAGGCGCGCTACTTCGATGGGGTCGCGTTTGGGCAGGGCCTGGATCCGTCCCCGCATGCGGAGACTGCGCTCGATGTTTGGCGAAGTCGGCTTGGTGGCGTTCTCGCCCATGACGGCGCCGCGAGTCCAGATATCGGTTTGGAATGCGCCGGGTTCGATCAGTACAACTTTGATCCCGAGAGGATTCACTTCCAGGCGTAACGATTCACTCCAGCCTTCCAGCGCGTGCTTGGAGGCGGAATAGCTGCTGGCCGTGACCGTGCCATGCAGTCCGGCGATGGAAGAAATTTGGATAATGTGTCCCGAGTGCTGGCGGCGCATGGTGGGGAGCGCGGCTTTGGTCATGGCGACGGCGGCGAAGAAGTTAGTTTCGAACTGGCGGCGAAGTTCTTCAAGTTTGATGTCTTCGGCGAATCCTGCGACGGCGAATCCGGCGTTGTTGACCAGGACATCGAGACGTCCGTAGTCGTGGACCACGGAGTCGACGAAGGCGGGAAGGGTCTCGAAGCTAGTGACGTCGAGGGCGCGGATGTCGAGCAGAGCGGCGACTCCTGCCGCCGTGGCGGCATCATCGAGGCGGCTGCGGCGGCTGAGGTCGCGCATGGTGGCGACGACGCGGAATCCGGCCTTTGCGAGCTCGATGGAGGTGAGCAGGCCGAAGCCGCTGGAGGCCCCGGTAATGAGAGCGATCTTATCTGGCATGGGAGTGAGCCCGCTAGGGTTGTAACACATCGGAGGGCTGACGACATCATCGATGCTGGAGCGGATCAAAAGATGTTAAAAGACGGTACCAATGGTGCGGAAAATTCCGCATCGCACTCATTGAAATTTGGAATTAGACAGCGGCCTGTGAAGGCCCATACTGTTAACTATGGATTCCTCAATATCATTAGAAGAGTTACAAGTTGATTTGCTGCATGAGATTGGCAACCGGCTGGCGACGGCCGATGGTTTTCACGATGTATTGACCCGAGTGGTCGAGTTTGCTACCGCGCTGGTGAAGTGCGACTCCTGCCTGGTTTACGTTCTGGAGGGCGAGGAGCTCGTGCTGCGCGCCTCGAAGAGTCCGCATCCGGAGGTGGTGGATCGCCTGAAACTGCGTGTAGGGCAGGGGATCACAGGCTGGGTGGCGGAGCATAAAGAGCCGGTGGCGGTTGCGGAAAAGGCAGCGCTGGATCCGCGCTTTCAGTTTTTTCACGAACTTCCCGAGGATAGTTACGAGGCGTTTCTGTCGGTGCCATTGATGTGCCGGGGGCGGGTGGTGGGAGTGATTAACCTGCAGCATCGGCAGCATCATGTGTACCGGCGGCGGGAGATCCGGTTGATTTCGACTGTCGGATTTCTGGTGGGGGCTGAGATCGAAATGGCTCGTCTGGAGGAAGCGAACTCCAGTTTGTCGGAGCAGTTGCAGACCCGCAAAGTGGTGGAACGCGCTAAAGGAATTCTGCAGCGCGAACTGGGGTTGAGCGAGGAACAGGCCTATCTGGCATTGCAACGGCAGAGCCGGCAAAAACGTAAGGCGATGAAGGAAATTGCCGAGGCGATTGTGTTAAGCGACGAAGTGAAAGGAAATTCAAGGACGTCTGGTCCGTCGTGAGAAAGCAATTGTTGTGAAAAATGGCTCCGCGCGAGCTTCTGCCCGGACTTCCACGCATAAATCATCGGCTTTAAATCATCCTAATTTTCATTGACATAAAAAAACCGGGAGCAGATTGATGGCAGTCTGCTCCCGGTTGCGCCGAGCGGCTATCGGGCGGAGCTTGCGGCTGAAGCGGAGTGCATCTCTGCCACTTCTTTCCCTGAGCTTGCGGGCGCTGCGAAGTGCAGCGTAACTTCAAACTGGGGAAGGTCCATAGCGCTGACGTAACTGGTGCCGAATTTCGAATCGATGATGAGACGTCCTGTCTCAGAACCGGTGTTCTCTTCGGTCTCATTGGCGAACAGCATGAATGAGGCTGGTTTGCCCGACATTTTGACGAGCGTCAGTATTTCCGAGGGGCCCATGGGCTGCAGTGTGAATCTGTACTCCCCTGCCGGAACAACGACATTCTGCCAGTGAACTTCGTGAGGAAGGGTGAAGGTTCCACCCTCGTCCTGGGCGGAAGCCAGGCTCGGTGCGAAGTTGAGGGCGCTCAAAGTCAAAACGGCGGCGTAGGTGAACTTGCGAATCGATTTCATTGGAATCTCCTGTTTGTGGCATTTCCGAGATCGCATACACCCGGCGGTTACCGGGTAAGGCAGGCTCAGATCGAGCGGAGAAACAACGAGGTCAGGAGAATTGCAATTACCGACATCGGGGCCGGCATGCAAACATCAGCTTCGCGGCACCGGCTGCTGAGCTGGTCTGCGAAGTGAGATCAGTGTGAGGGAAGTTGGTGGTAGAGTCCAACGCAAAATATTTATGGAGCGCATCGGATGAGCGCGCGGACTGTGGCAAGCACCGCTCGGCTTCGCCTTCGCGGGACAGCCGAGGCGGCTGTCTCCACAAGGGTCTCGCGTCTCCGCTGGATGAAGCATCTGCGCCGTTGAATTGATTTTCTGTGCGTTTGGCCGCACCCGTTTGCCAAACGCCCGCCAGATACGAGAACATACAAGGTTTGCATATCCATATAAGTTCTTACTGAGGAAGCGGCCAAAATATGGCGACACGGAATAAATCTGCAAAAACAGAAACGAAGACGGCAGCGAAGACTCCCCGCATGGAAGTGAAGTCCGAGGGGAGGGCCCACAGCGGTTCGAAGCACAGTGGCACGATCCAGCCCGCGAAAGGGAAGTTGGGAGTAATGATCCCGGGCATGGGAGCGGTCGCGACGACGTTTGTCGCGGGAGTAGAGGCGATTCGCAAAGGGCTGGCAAAGCCGATCGGATCGCTGACGCAGATGGGCACGGTGCGGCTGGGCAAGCGCACGGACGGGCGTTCGCCGAAGATCAAGGAGTTTGTGCCCCTGGCCGGACTCGACGACTTGGTCTTCACCGGTTGGGATATTTTCGAAGACAACATGTACGAAGCGGCGTCGCATGCGGGCGTGCTGGACCAGAGGCTGCTCGACCAGTTGAAGCCGTTTCTTTCGACGGTGACGCCGCGGGCAGCCGTGTTCGATCACAATTATGTGAAGAAGATCGACGGGCCGAATGTGAAGAAGGGCAAGACGAAGATGGATCTTGCCGAGCAGTTGCGCGACGACATCCGCGATTTCAAGAAAACGAGCGGTGCGAGCCGGCTGATCACGATGTGGTGCGGATCGACGGAGTCCTACATCGCGGCGACCGAGGCGCACCAGTCGGTGAAGTCATTCGAGAAGGCCCTGCGCGAAAACGACGAGATGATCGCGCCCTCGATGGTCTACGCCTACGCATCGCTGATGGAAGGCGTGCCGTTTGCCAATGGCGCCCCGAACCTGACCGTGGATTTGCCGGTCATGCTTGAACTCTCGCGCCAGAACGAAGCCCCGGTCTGCGGCAAGGATTTCAAGACCGGGCAGACTTTGATGAAAACGATCCTCGCGCCCGGCTTTAAGGCGCGCATGTTGGGCCTGAACGGATGGTTCTCCACCAACATTCTGGGCAACCGCGACGGGGAAGTGCTGGACGATCCCGGGTCTTTTAAAACCAAGGAAGAGTCAAAACTTTCGGTGTTGGAGCACATTCTGCAGCCCGAGCTTTACCCGGAACTTTACGGCGACATGTACCACAAAGTGCGCATCAACTATTACCCGCCACGTGGTGATAACAAAGAGGGTTGGGACAACATCGATATCTTCGGATGGCTGGGCTATCCCATGCAGATCAAAGTCGACTTCCTGTGCCGCGATTCAATTCTCGCCGCGCCGATCGTGCTGGATCTCGTGCTGCTGATGGATCTGGCGAAACGCTGCTCGGAACTTCGTGGGCTGGGAATCCAGGAGTGGCTGAGTTTCTACTTCAAGTCCCCCATGACGGCGCCCGGGCTCTATCCCGAGCACGATCTGTTCATTCAGCTGATGAAGCTGAAGAATACCTTGCGGCACTTGAAGGGCGAGGAGTTGATTACGCACTTGGGGCTGGAGTATTACGACTGATGGGGAACCGTCCGAGTCGACGGGTTTCAGAGACTTCTGCTTCAACTTTGGGAAACCGGGCGCAGTTTGTCCAGTACTACTGAAGCTACGATTCCGAGCAAACCGGCGACGGCAATCGCAATCAGATAGCGCCAGCCGAGCGCCAGTGCACTATGCCGGCTGAGCCAGGCTTCGGTTCCGCGTCCGCCGACAATTATTGCTGCTACAAAGATGAGTCGGTCCCAGAACGGTCTCTTTCCAAAAGTTCGCGCATAACTGCGGCTACCTGCAGTGAAGCCTTCGCGAAGTTGGTTCTTGAGTTCCATAGCTCTTATCGGCGGATGTTCAGGAACGGACGAATCAGGCCGTGTTTACTCGAGCCAAATCCTACCACACCGTCCTGAGCAGCGGACTTCTACGGATTCTCTCGTCGCGAGTGATCAGCGTCAGGCCCTCGGCGCGGGCTGTGCCCCCGATAATGCGATCTGCGGGGTCGCCTGAGTAGTCGCGTGGGAACTGGGCGGCCAACGTGGCAATCTCAGGCGTGATCGGTAGGACGGTGACTCCTTCAAGCAGCAGGTCGAGCGAGGATTCAAGCGTACCGTAGCGGCGAATGCGTCCCCGCGCTAGCAGGGACGCGAGTTCCCAGACGCTGATGGCAGAAATTGCAATCCCGCCTTGCCGCCGGGCGCGTCGGATCGCGGAAGCGGCGGGGCGCGAAAGAGACTTCGAATTGTCTACCGCCCAAAACAGGACATGCGTGTCCAGCAGAATCAAAACGCGGACTCCCACGCCTCCGGCGGATCGGCATCGAGATCGCCAACCACTTCAAACACACCCTTCAGCCTGCCGATGAAGTCGTCTTTCGGTTCATCGACGGGTACCAGTTTCGCAACCGGCTTGCCGCGCTTCGTGATTACCAACGGACGCTTCGTGGAGCGCACGTCCTCCATCAGCGTGAGGCACTGAGCTTTGAAGATAGCTGCGGAAATCTCCTTCATGGGCACATTGTAGCATACATGGTCATGTCGAGATGACCAGCACGAGATCACGGCAGCTTCTTCTCCCGCTTGTACTCGTCAAACTTCTCCAGAAATCGATCAATATCCTTCTTCTGCAAATAGTACGGCGTCGAGAGCCGCAGTTTGTTGGGCTCGCCGCCGCGGATGCGGATCTTGTGCGTCTTCCACATCCAGTTTTCCAGGTCCATGCGCGGAACGGGCGGAACGTTGACGGTCACGATGGCGCAGCGCAGGGCGGGATCGGGCGAGGTCCAGGATTCCGCGCCGCGCTTTTTCATTTCATCGAGCATGTAGTCGGCTAGATGACGATGGCGGCGCTCGATGCGGTCGAGGCCGATATCGTCGGCGAGTTTGATCGAAGCGCGTAGTCCCCACAATGCCGGAACGTTCGAACTGCCGATGCGCTGAAAGCGTTCTGCGCGGAGTTTGGGCTCGTCCCATCCTTCAGTGACAATGGTGTTCCACAACCGGTCGATGACCTCGTCGCGTACATAGAGGAAGCCGGTGCCTTTTGTCGCCTGCAGCCACTTATGCGGGCTCGCGGAGTACATGTCGCAACCAATTTCCTGAATGTTAAAGCGCATCATGCCGGGCACGTGTGCACCGTCGACTGCAGAAAGAATGCCTTTCGACCGGGCCAGCGCACAAAGTTCTTTCGCCGGCAGCACGACGCCGGAGAACGTTGTGATGTGGCTGAAGAAGATGACGCGCGTGCGAGGCGTGATGGCGTCGTTGAAAAGATTGAGGACCTGAGCGGCGTCTTTCACCGGGAGGGGTAGTGTGACTTTCTTCACTACGACTCCATAGCGCTTGGCCTTGAGGTTCCAGGGATGTACGCCCCCCGGATGCTCCTGATCGGTCATCAGGACTTCATCGCCTGGTTTAAGGTCGATGCCGTTAGCGATGTAGCTATTGGCTTCCGTGGCATTCCGCAGGAGTGCGATTTCATCGCGATGGCAACCGACGAAGCCGGCGAGCGGATCGCGGAATTCGTTCCAGGCCGCGTATCCCCAGATGGGGTAGTCTTCCGGATCATGCTGGTCCATTTTCTCGGTGGTGGTGTAGCCCTCAAAAATAGCGCGGAGGACGGGCGCGGGGCTGGATCCGACGGTGCCATTGTTGAGATAGATTTCATCAGCGGGGATGAGGAATTGTTTGCGCATCTCGGCCCAATAAGCGTCTTCGTTCCTGGCGAAGAGGGCAGAATCCGGAAGTGCGGAGGGGGCATTGGCGAGCTGGGCGACGAGGTTACTGCGAAGGGCGGTGGCGGCTGCAATGCCGGTAGCGGCGGTGGAGAGAAAGTGGCGGCGATCAATCATGGGACCCTCCTGGAAGCGAAAGAACAGTGAGAGTGAAGATGAAGCGAAAGACGACGGGCCATAGGACGACGGGCCATAGTACGACTGCGATGGGAATCGGGCAAGGGCCGTTAGAGATATGGCGCTCAGTCTGGATAGCCATACTTTCCAGCAATGGATAACCCCAAAGGCCAACGGGGCCTCTAACCCTTTAAGGGAAAGTTCCGCTCGGCTCTAGGCAAAGCGGGCGTATAATCCGGAGAAGAGTGGCGCAAAAGGAGTTCCTATGAAGTCGCGTAGGTTGGCAATTGGCGTAGCGTTGGCGGCGTTCAGTGCAGTGCCCTGGATGCAGGCGCAGACACAGGATCCGAGTCAAACTCAGACTCAACCGCAAACTCAAACCCAGCCGCAAACTCAGACTCAGCAGCAGGGCCAGCCCCCGAGCCAAGTCCCAACCCAAGATCCGGACAAGGGCCAGCCGAAAGCGGGCGACGTCCAAAACGCGCCGAAACAGCCTCCGGCGAATTTGCCGACGCAAGATGACAGCCAGATCAAGCACGATGGTACGAAGACCGATGTGGACGCAGTAGGGAATCGCAACGTGGGATGCGGCCGAGGCGTGGGCAACTGGTATAGCATCGAACGGCAAGTGGCGATGGGGCGCTCCTACGCGCAGCAGGTTGAATCGCAGATCAAGCTGGTCAACGATCCCGTGGTGACGGAGTACGTGAACCGGATCGGGCAGAACCTGGTGCGGAACTCGGACGCGCAAGTGCCCTTCACTATTAAGGTCATCGATTCCGATGTGGTGAATGCGATGGCGCTGCCGGGCGGATTCTTCTACGTGAACTCCGGATTGATTTTGGCGGCGGATGAAGAAGCCGAAATGGCGGGCGTGATGGCGCACGAGATTGCGCACGTGGCGGCCTGCCACCTGGCCCGCGAGCAGACTCGGGGCACGCTGATGCAACTGGCCACGATTCCTCTGATTTTTGTGGGAGGCGGGATTGGCTACGGAGCTTACGAAGCGGCGGGGCCTCTGGCTATGCTGGGGTTCTTGAAGTTCTCACGGGGTTTCGAAGCGGAAGCGGACTACCTTGGAGTCGAGTACATGTATCGCGCGGGGTACGATCCTTCGGCGTTTGTTTCGTTCTTCGAAAAAATCCAGGCGATGGAAAAGAAGAAGCCCGGGACGTTGGCGAAAACTTTCGATACGCACCCGCAGACTCCGGACCGCATCGAGAAAACCCAGGAAGAAATCCGCAAGATTCTGCCGGCCAAACCGCAATATGTTGTGACCACGTCGGAGTTCGACGACGTGAAGTCGCGGCTGGCCTCGATTGAAAATCGCCACAAGGTGCTGGATCAGCGTGACGAGAACAAGCCGAGTTTGCGGCGGACCTCGACCACCGGTGGCGATAATACAGGGGACAGCAAGCCTGACGACGATCGTCCGACCTTGAAGCGCCGGGATGATTCGTCCTCGAACTAGAGGCAGCGAAGGAATGCAACCGGCGGCCCTCGGCTGCCGGTTTTTTTATTGCGCGCGAAAATGCGAATTAGAAGGCCAGAAAGCGCGGGTCCGACCCTGTCACCGTATTGTGTGATATTCGTCACATCGGTTTGTTCTGGAAGCGATTAAGGTAATCTAGCCGTATAGCGTAACCCCGTATTACCGAGGAGCAGCACTTCCATGCCAGAGGAAACACTCACCATCACCGATAATCGAACGGGACAGACCTATAGCGTGCCGATCGAGAATGGCACAATCCGGGCTATGAGTCTGCGGCAGATCAAGACCGGTCCGGAAGATTTCGGGCTGATGACGTACGATCCGGCATTCATGAACACGGCGTCGTGCCGCAGCGCCATTACTTTTATTGACGGCGACAAGGGAATCCTGCGCTATCGTGGATATCCCATCGAAGTCCTGGCGGAGCGCTGCACCTACCTCGAGGTCGCGTATCTGCTGCTGTTCGGTGAACTTCCCACGGAAGCTGAACTCAAGAAATGGGTGTACGACATTACGCACCATACCATGCTGCACGAGAGCACCAAGAAGTTCATGGAAGGCTTTCGCTACGACGGGCACCCCATGGGAATGTTTGTAAGCACGGTGGCGGCGCTTTCGACGGTGTATCCGGATGCCCGGCATGTGCACGACCCGGCGAACCGTCTACTGCAGATCAAACGGCTGATCGGGAAGGTGCCATCGATCGCAGCGATGTCGTACCGGCACAATGTGGGATTTCCCTACGTTTATCCGGACAACGATTTGAGCTACCCGGAAAATTTCATGAATATGTTGTGGAAGATGGTGGAGCCCAAATACGTGGCGCAGCCTGCCATTGCGCGGGCGCTCGACATCCTGTTCATATTGCATGCGGATCACGAGCAGAACTGCGGTACAAATGCGATGCGCTCGGTGAGCAGCGCGCAAACCGATCCATATTTATCGATGGCATCGGCGGCGGCCGCTCTCGCGGGACCATTGCACGGCGGGGCCAACGAGGAAGTGCTGAAGATGCTGGACGAAATCGGCTCGAAGGACAAAGTTCCCGCCTACATTAAGAAGGTAAAAGACGGCGGCGAAAAGCTGATGGGATTTGGACATCGCATTTACAAGAACTACGATCCGCGGGCGAAGATCATTCGATGGTGCGCCGAGCAGGTATTCGAGGTAACGGGGCGCAATCCGAAACTGGAGATTGCACTCGAGTTGGAGCGCATCGCTCTTGAAGACGAGTATTTCGTGAAGCGCAAGCTTTATCCGAATGTGGATTTTTATTCTGGAATCATGTACCAGGCTATGGGATTCCGTCCGGAGATGTTTACCGTGCTGTTCGCGATCCCGCGCACGGCGGGGTGGCTGGCGCAGTGGCAGGAATTAATTACCGATCCCGAACAAAAAATCGCTCGACCGCGGCAGATTTATACCGGGCATGGGGAGCGAGAGTTTGTTGCGATGGAGAAGAGGGCCGCGATGGCTGTTCCCGCGCGCTAGTCAGACGGTGGGGCGAGAGCGTGGTCTAACTTTAGTTGCAACCAGCTCCCGCGAGGTAATTGGTTAGGCCGCTTGTTTGCTGGCAATCGCAGCTGTGTATTGACGTCTCTCGGCGGGGG
>Ga0210389_10000574_pt1 | contig 32627 bp, 23 predicted proteins | sample IncBWH28OmetaG_FD_160127 | JGI IMG/M metagenome (GOLD analysis project Ga0210389, IMG submission 160127) | Forest soil microbial communities from Barre Woods Harvard Forest LTER site, Petersham, Massachusetts, United States - Inc-BW-H-28-O ... | reverse complement strand
CAGTCGTGGGCGACCAGCGCCACCTGGCGTAGACGAGGACCGGGCAATGGGTCTGGCATAAGCACCCTCCGTGGCAGCGACGTACGACCACCGTACCTGGGGTCCAACGGAGCGTGCCCTATCTCCTGCCGGCACCGGCCAACTGCCATCCAAATAGGATGCCCGGTTGGCAGCGCGGCCTTAAGGCGTCGAGCTCGGCGCGCACAGCGGCCACCATTGTCAGGTGACGAATCCAGCCGCGAACTAACCGGAAGCTGACTGCGCTACCCGGTCTCATCCCGGCTGTTCTGGGTGGTCGCTGATGCCGTCGAACATCAATCGGACCGCGGCTTGAATGGTGTTTGCCCAGTCGTCGGGGTCGAAGGTGGGATTGAGGCCGATCATCGCTAGGCCGAAGATCATGCCGACGACGGCGCGAGAGGTGGCCGTGGTGTCCAGGTCGGCGCGTAGATAGCCGAGCTCCCGACCGTGCTCGTAGTAGTTGGCATTCAGCCGGACAGCCAAATCGAACATGCCGTCGATCCGTTGGCGCAGGTCGATCTCGTTGCTTGCAGCCCCGATGAGCACGAGCCGCACCCAACGAAGGTTGCGGCTGATTTCGGCGAGGGCTGCGGCGATGCGCACAGATTGGTCGCGGTACTCGGCCTCAGTGTTGGCCGCCTCGGGTGCATTTTCTGCGGCCAATGCCGCGGTTATCCGTTCGATGACGGTGTTGATGACTTCGTCGAGGATCGCGCGCTTGTTGTCGAAGTGGCGGTAGAAGGTGGAATGCCCGATGCCGACCCGTTTAGCGATGTCGGCCACGCCGGCGTCGTGGTAGCCGGATTCGGCGAACACCTCGATGGCTGCATCGATGATCTCCTCGCGCAGCTGCAGCTTGCGCCGTTCGGCATACGAGGGTTGAGCCACCAAAATAGGATACTTGATTCCTGATTGGAACCATGATTCCCTTATGGTTATCTCTATCCCATCGACCTGAAAGGAGTGCGCGGATGGCGGCATCCACCAGGACAAAGTCCCCTGTCGACGAGCGCATATCACGGTTGGAGGCGATCGCAAAGATCGACCCGCAGGCCGCCCAAGACGCGGCGTGGGCGTGGATCGAACGCTTGGGCGCCGGGTTGCCGGGGCACGCTGCCGAGATCGAATTGGCGCAGCTATTCGCCGCGGGTGAACCGGCCGCGGTGGACGGACAGACCGAGGGCATGCTGGTCGGCTGGACGACACCCGACGCCGATTTGAACCTAACGGGCCGGGCACTACGCGCGATTTTCAAGACCGCAACCACCCGGCTGGGGCTGATGCCGTGGCTGGGCAAGAAGTTCGACCGGTCCGCCCAGCGCGGCACGAATTCGGTCACCACCACAGCCGTACTGCTCACCAAGCTGTTGGCGCCGACCTACCCGATGCGTCGGACTGGTGATCATTGGGAGGGCTTTGACATGCTCAACCGGGTCGAGGCCAGCGCCGTCTCACCAGGCACGCGCGTGCTGGTACTCGACTACGAAACCATAGGTACCAACCCATGGCCGATTAACCGCGTCCGCGACGAAGCCGTGCAGATCGTGCCCGGCGTCTACGTCGGCGCCAAACTGTGGCACCAGGACAACGGATACAAGTACCTCGCCTACTGGGCCGCTAGGTCACCGGTTGGCCGATAAACGCGATTCGACTCGATGGTGCCGCGGTCGCCGTCACCGGCGGCGCCCGGGGCATCGGCCTGGCAACGGCAAAAGCCTTCGCCGCCACGGGTGCTCACGTGTACATCGGCGACCTCGACGAGCCCCTGGCGAAGGAGGCTGCCGCCGACGTCGACCCCGAGCGGATCGCCGACGCGGTCGTCGCCTCCTGCAGGCACCGTTCCGCGATCGTCGTCATCCCAGCCTGGATGCGCAGCTACGAGGCTGCCTCTGCTCTCGTTCCCGACCGGCTGCTCGGCGCAATACGCGGCCGCCTCACCCGCGACCGCGTGCTGCGCACGCTCGACACGGGCGCCCGCGCCGCCTACGACGCACGGGTGCGCCGTGACGCGAGCGCCCCTGAACGCAACGGAAGCCGGTGATACAGATGTCATCCGGCGGCGATACCGCCTTGTTCGAGCCTCTGACATTGAGTGTTTTCAGTGGAGCTGCCGGGAATCGAACCCGGGCTTCTACCAGGAAAAACACCCATTTACCTGCTGGTTAGTTCCGTTTCGTTACAACTCGTTCCCGCTGGTTACCTGGGGTTTTGTTTTCGGGTGTTGACGGGCCAATGCTACAAACCAGGTTGGGAGAAAACGGTCATGACTAAGACAAGCTTCCGATGATCTAACGGCGAAGGGCAGACTTTTAGTCGTGTGGGGCGACATAAGCCTCTAAGGTCCAACTCTTGGAGACATCCCTAACTGATCCGGGGGACGGGACGAAAGTGAGAGTCGACGCCGAGGGCACGCGGTTCGGGCGTTACCGTCTGATCGAACTGCTGGGCCGCGGCGGAATGGGCGAGGTGTGGCGTGCCTTCGACACCGTCACCGAACGAGTAGTGGCCTTGAAGGTTCTGCCTACCGAGTACGCCGACGACGCCGTGTACCAGGAACGTTTTCGGTGGGAAGCCAGATCCGCAGCGGGGCTCGACGAGCCGCACGTAGTGCCGATCTATGACTTCGGCGAGATCGACGGACGCCTCTTTGTGACCATGAGGTTGATCAAGGGCCGTGACCTGAACGGCATCCTCAGCGGTGGGCCGATAGACGCGGAGCGCGCGGTGCGGATCATCGATCAGGTCGCCTCAGCACTGCACGAAGCGCATAAGGTCGATCTGGTGCATCGCGACGTCAAGCCGTCCAACATTTTGGTCACCGACGACGACTTCGCCTACCTGATCGACTTCGGAATCGCCCGCACCGCCCGCCAAAGCGGCCTCACGAGTAGTGCCACTGTCATCGGCACCTTGGCCTACATGGCCCCCGAACGCCTCACCACCGGACAGACCGATGCGCGGGCCGACATCTACTCCCTGGCCTGCGTGTTTTACGAGTGCCTCACCGGTAGCCAACCCTTCTCCGGCGACAGCCTGGAGCAACAAGTTGGCGGTCACATCGCGCTGCCGCCGCCGCTCATATCTGACCGACACGAAAACGTGCCCGCCCAACTCGACGCCGTGATCGCCAAGGGGATGGCCAAAAACCCCGATGACCGATACGCCAGCACCCGCGAGATGGCACAGGCCGCCAGGGCTGCCATCACCGCGCCGGCGACCAGGCCGAATCCACTACCCCCAACCGCTGCGGCGACCCGGCCGAATCCACTAACCCCAACCGCCGCAGCGCTTTACAGTAACCCCTACCCCAATCCGTATCCCGAACGCCAGACGCAATCCGGCTACGTCGCCAGCCGTCCGGTGCCGTGGCCAAGCCCACCTCCACCCACCGACCGCACCCAGTACCCGCCCATGTTCTACAGCCCGAACCTGGCGGGCCGCACGACATCGCGCAATGGTCGACTGATTGCCTTCACGAGTGCCGCGGGCGTTCTGGCCATCGCGGCAGTGGTCGCAGGAATCGTCCTGTCGAGTTCCGGCGACCATGGCGCCTCGCCGCCCGCGTCCCCGACCAGTGCGACGCCCTCGGCACTTCCCAAGACCGGCCCCTTCACCGGAACCTTCAGCGCAGCCATGGGCTCCAAGACCCTGGCTGATGGAACTCCCGTAACGGGTGATGACGTCGCGGCATTCTCGGAGACGTGGCGTCTGCGGTCGGCTTGCGCCGCGAATGGCTGCGTCGCCACCGCATCGACCGGCGGTCGGTACCCCGCGAAGGACTTGGTGTTCGACAACGTCGACGGGCGCTGGCTCGCGGTCACCACCTCACGAAGAAACTGCAGAAATCGCGAAGATGACGAAGCGTGGAACGTGATCACGCTGCAACCCCAGCCCGACGGAACGATGTCGGGCGAATCGACTCAAGCCACGACCAACGGGTGTTTCAACAAACGGACCGTAACCTTCACCCGAACCGCAGACACCGACATCTCGCTGCTACCCGATCCGGCAAGCCTGGCGCCACGCGTGGTATCGCCGGCAGAAGCACTCTATGGCGGCTACTCCGCCGAAACTACCTATGCGAACGGCCACGCAAATGCTGTCAACCATTACGGAGTGCGAACCGACTGTCTGCGCACCGGCGACCGATGTGTCAGCACCTTCATCAATACGACCGACGAAAAAGTATTCGTGTTCGGAAACGGAACGTGGACGCAGAACACGGAGTTCGACGACGACTGCTCAACCGGAGGGACCAACCGCACCAAGTACACCGCCACAATGCCGCTTCCACAACCGCCCCAGAACCCCATCACGTCGCTCACTGGTCACGGCTACGCCGACGTAACAACGACGCCTGGGTCGCAATGCCGTAGTCAATCCTTCGACGACAAGTTCACCCGCACCGGCGACTGAAGCTCGAACCTGCGGATACGCGAAAGGTGTCGACGGATCAACAGCTCACATCTCCTGCCAACCCGACGGCAGATAATGCCACCGAGGATTGCGGGTGGCCTTCGAGAGTGATACGCCGGGGACTAGCCGAGCAGATCGTCCACCGCGCCGAGCAGCGCGACTACCGAGCGGTCCCGGGCAGCGTGGCCCATCAGCCCGATCCGCCAGGCCTTTCCGGCGAACTCGCCGAGCCCGCCGCCGACCTCGATGCCGTACCCGTCGAGCAGCTTCTTGCGCAGTGGGCCCTCCGAAAGCCCCTCGGGCAGGGTTGTGGCGGTGAGCTGGGCGAGCCGGTTGCCGACCGGGGCGACTAGCCCGAAGCCGCGCTTGCCCAGCGCCTGCTGCAGCCGGGCGCCGACGGCCGCGTGTCGGGCCCAGACCGCTTCCCGGCCCTCGTCCAGCAGCCGGACCAGGCCGGCGTGCAGCGCGTAGGCGAGCGTGGACGACGCGGTGTGGTGGTACTTCGGGGTGGGCGCCAGGTAGTAGTCGTAGAGTAGCCCGAGGTCGAGATAGAACGAGCGCACCGGCCGGGACCGCATAACCTCCACCGCGCGGGGCGACAAGGTCACCGGGGCCAGCCCGGGCGGGGCGCCGAGGCATTTCTGGCTGGCCGAGTAGCAGGCGTCGATGCCCCAGTCGTCCACCCGCAGCTCGTTGCCACCCAGCGCGGTGACCGCGTCCACCAGCAGCAGCGTGTCGGTCTCCCGCAGGACGGCCAGCGGCTGGATGTCGTTGCGCACGCCCGTGGAGGTCTCCGCGGCCACCACCGCGAGCAGCCGCGCGTCCGGGTGCGTGCGCTGGGCGTCCAGCAGCGCCTGCGGGTCCAATGCCCGGCCCCAAGGTGCCTCCACCCGGACCACCTCCGCGTCGCCCCGGGTCGCGACCTCGCATAGCCGCTCGCCAAAGTAGCCGTTGACCCCCACGATCGCCTTCTCCCCCGGCGCCAGCAGGCTCGCCAGGCAGGCCTCCATGCCAGCCGAGCCGGTGCCGCTGACCGGCAGGGTCAGCTCGTTCGCGGTGCCGAACACGGCCTTCAGCTGCGCGGAGATGTCGGCCATCAGCGCCAAGTAATCCGGGTCGAGGTGGCCCAGCACCGGCCGGGCGAGTGCCTCCATGGCTTCGGGGTAGGGGTTCGAAGGGCCGGGGCCCAGCAGTATCCGGTCGTTGTGCGCGGTCACGGGCGGAGCCTAATCAACCGGATGGCACCGGCGCGCAGTCGCCTACCCAGCCGTCCGGGGGGCCGAGCTGCTCGATCAATCGGTAACGGCCAAACGGTGTCCCGTCCACCAACGCCCCCTCCACCGCGCGATCAGTCGGTCCGCCAGCTAACTCACCGTACGAGGTCACCGATCAGCCAGCGGTGTATTCCGGTAAATCCACGCGGCCCCTTGTTTAGGCACCGGTGAGACCATCAGGTCGGACGCCAATCAGGTAACGCACCATCGGTTCAACGGCACGGAGTGTTCAAGACTCGCTGGATCGACCGAGAACAGCCGAAATCTGCACTCTGCCTGGAAAGCAGGTGGATGTCTGAGGCTGGCTCGCTCGGCGTATGCCCGTACGCTTTCTTGGCCAACCATCCCTCATGGACGTCGCAAGAATTCCGCAAGGATTTTGCAAGCGCAGCCCTGGAAACTTCTCTCCACGCCCCGATGCGGCGATCGAGTTCCACACCAGGGAGAGGACAACACTATGCGGGACCGTTCACGCCGCCACCTCCGGCCGGTACGGGATATCGCCTCGCCGGCGCTGCAATTCCGCACAATCCATGGCCACCGCCGTGCCTTCCGTATCGCCGGCTCTGGCCCGGTCATCCTGATGCTCCACGGCGTCGGCGACAACTCCATGACGTGGGAACCCGTGCACGCCAAGCTTGCCCAACGATTCACCGTCATCGCCCCCGACCTGCTGGGCCACGGCGAGTCGGACAAGCCGCGCGCCGACTACTCGTTGACGGCTTTCGCGAACGGCATGCGCGACCTGCTCACCGCCCTCGACATCGACCGTGTCACGATCCTCGGGCATTCTCTGGGTGGCGGCATCGCAATGCAGTTCGCCTATCAATATCCGCAGTTCGTCGAGCGCGTCGTGCTGGTGAGCGCCGGCGGCGTGACCAAAGACGTGAGCTTTGCATTGCGCTTGGCCGCCATGCCGATGGGTGCCGAGGCGCTCTCGATGCTGAGAGTGCCCGGCGCGGTCCCCGCGTTGCAACTCGCGAGCCGCGCCGTCGGAAACGTGGTGGGCTCCACAAGATTGACCCGCGAAGCGGCCAGTTTGCCGCGCCTGGTCGGCGGGTTGCGCAAACCGGGTGCCGTGAGCGCATTCGCACGGACTCTACGAGCGGTGGTCGACACGCGCGGCCAGTTCGTCACGATGCTGGACCGCAGCTATCTGATGCCAGACCTTCCGCTGCAGATCATCTGGGGCGCGGACGACCTGATCATCCCCGTAAGCCATGCTCGGCTGGCCCACGAGCAGATCCCCGGTTCGCGTCTTGAGATCTTCGAGGAGTCCGGACACGTGCCGCACGACGATCACCCGGACCGCTTCGTGAAAATCGTCGAGCAATTCATCGACTCGACCGAACCGTTCGCCTACGACCCAGACCTGCTGCGCGCGGCGCTGCAGACCGGCGTCCGTCAGTACCGCAACGACGAGCCGAATGAACACGAGTCGGACCTTGCTTAACCCCTAGTGCAGTGACCGCGACGGGTTCTCCGCTAGTAGACGGCGACCAGAACATGCGTATTCGCCGGCCGCACTCACCGTCGGCCAGGGCCGGGGCGATGTGTTGCTCTCCACCTCTCGTTACCTGTGGTTTCGTCTCGGGTCTTGACGGCGTCAAGAGCCTGACGCGGCGGTTCTACTCCTCGTCGCCGCAATTCGCTCCTTCGGTGTGCCGGTTTGTAGGCTTTCGGGCATGCCGTTCAACAACGGTGAAGTCTTCGCTGGCTACGTTATTCAGCGCTTGCTCGGCACTGGTGGTATGGGTGAGGTTTACCTCGCCCAGCATCCTCGTCTGCCTCGTCACGACGCGCTGAAGATTCTGTCATTGGCCTCAACAGACGACGAGGAGTTTCGGGCGAGATTCAACCGCGAAGCCGAATTAGCAGCGACGCTGTGGCACCCACATATCGTCGGCGTTCTGGATCGTGGTGAGTTCAACGGCCGGCTCTGGATCTCGATGGACTACGTGGACGGCACTGACGCAGGCCGATTGGTTCGGGAGCGCCACCCGAGCGGCATGCCAGAAGAGGACGTCTGGGAAATCGTGACAGCGGTGGCTGATGCGCTCGACTTCGGTCATGATCGCCGTCTGCTCCATCGTGACGTCAAGCCTGAGAACATCCTCGTGACAACGGCCGATGGCCACCGGCGCAGGGTGTTGTTAACCGACTTCGGCATCGCTCGCAGAATCGATGACGTCAGCAACCTCACTGACGCCAACGTCGCCATAGGAACTATCAGTTACGTGGCCCCCGAGCAACTCTTGGGCAAGCCGCTTGACGGCCGAGCGGATCAATATGCGCTGGCTGCCACGACCTTTCACCTATTAACCGGCGCCCCACCTTTTCAGGACTCAAATCGCGCTGTCGTACTCAGCCACCATCTCAGTACACCACCACCGCGGATATCGGAGCGCCGACCCGATTTCGCGCACCTGGACGCCGTGCTGGCAAGGGCGCTGGCCAAAGACCCGAAGGAGCGATACCCGAATTGCGTCGACTTTGCCCGAGCCCTCACGCAGCAAGGTCCCGGCCGCGATGCCTCTTCAGCGCATCCGCAATCCGGCTCGCAGACGTCGGGGTCGGGCCCCGCCGAGGACCTCGGTTCAGGCGAACGTCCAGCCACGCAGCGTCTCGAGCATGTGGTCGTTAGTGGGACAGCACGCGGCGTCCAGCAAAGTGCGGTCGGTGCTCAAAATGAGGTCGGGATCTTGTCGTTCCAGGTGGTCCCATATGACCCACTAGACAACGGGCGTCCTCATGTTCCGGTCGAGATACAAACTGATCTCGTAGCGGGTCAGCTCGCGGACGGGGATGAGGTCGAAATCAGCGGCTTCTGGGACGGCGACACCCTCGATGCCGATAAAGTCGTCAAGGTTTCGGCCGGAGGTCGTCCGAAGCGACGCCGGTCCCAGATCCGCGCCAAATCGCCGCGAGACACGGCGCCGAAAGGCAGAAAGGTCCGGATCGTTGCACGCGTCGCCGTCGTTGGCGTGATCGTGTTGACCGCGGCTGCGGTTCTGTACTTCACCGAGGGATTCGGCATCTGGACTCGCCCCGGACCAATCGTCAAGCCGGTCAGCGCAACGGTGTTTTCACCCGACGGTGCCCCCGACAATCCGCAGCAGGCCAACTTGGCGATCGACGGCAACCCAGACACGGCGTGGTCCACCGTTACCTATAAGGACGCGGTTCCTTTTCCGAAATTCATCGAAGGAATGGGTCTGTTGCTGCGCCTGTCCGAACCGACCGCGCTGAGCGCCGTGACGATCGACGTGTCCAGCACAGGAACCCAGGTGCAGATCCGCTCGTCGCCCACCGACGCCCCAGCCAAACTGACCAACACCACCGAGCTGACCCCAACCACTCCACTACAGCCGGGGCACAACCGCATAGCGGTACATGACAGGACCAGGACGTCCAATGTGCTGGTGTGGATCTCCACCTTGGGCACCACGGATGGCGAGAGCCGGATGGAAATCTCCGAGATCACCCTGCGGGCGGCTGCGTAAGGTTGTCTTCCTGCTAGGTGGCCGCGGCGATGACTGTGTCCTGCGGCCGGTGACTCGGCCGTTTTCAGTGGAGCTGCCGGGAATCGAACGCGCTGCAATAAGCCCTATGAACTGCGGAAACGACGAAATTCACGACGCGAAACAACGCGAAACAACGCGAAACGACCTACGGATACGCGAGAGGTGCTGACGGCGTCAACACTTCCGAGCTACCCCAGAGCTGGTACCCGTACCCGCGCGGCTCAGGTGGTGAAGCGAGCTACTGCGCCGGCACCGAATGGGCTAGCGGCCTGGCCCTCGGCGACCGCGCGGTGTGGGACGGTGGGCGCGACCTTGGCCCGTGCCGGTTCCCGGCGGCAGGGCGGTAGGCGCTATGCCGCCGCGGAGTCAGGGAAACGCGTAACGCCGGGGTGAATAACGGTGTTCTTTGCTGGTAAACGCCCTATTGTTGGCAGTTGGGGCATTCGGGACTCCTTGATCGGTGGTGCTTGGATTACGGCGTGCGTGGCGTGCGGGTCGTGCGGCACTGGCCTGCGGGAGAACGCCAAGTTCTGTGACGAGTGCGGTGCCCCAATCGCGGCTTCGGGTGACACCGCGAAGTACAAGCAGGTGACGGTGCTGTTCGCCGACGTTGTCCGGTCGATGGACATCGCGGCCACCGTGGATATGGAGCGGCTGCGCGACATCATGACCGAGCTGGTGGAGCGGTCGGCGGCGGTGGTGCAGCGCTACGGCGGCGGGACCGTGGAGTACACCGGCGACGGGCTGATGGCGCTGTTCGGCGCCCCAATGGCGTTGGAGGATCACGCTTTTCGCGCATGTCTGGCCGCGCTGGCCATCCAGGAGGAGGCCAACCGGTTGGCGGCCGAGGTGGCCCGCCGCGATGGCGTGACGCTGCGGTTGCGGGTGGGCCTGAATTCGGGTCGGGTGATCGCCGGTGAGATCGGTTCGGGGGCCTTGGGCTACGCCGCGACCGGCGAGCCGGTCGGGTTTGCCCAGCGGATGGAATCGGTGGCCCCGCCGGGCGGGGTGATGCTCTCGGAGTCCACCGCGCGGCTGGTCGAGCACACCGTGATGCTGGCCGAACCGGAGTGGGTGCGCATCAAGGGCGCCGACGAACCGGTGCGCGCGCGGCGGCTGCTGGCGATCAGCCCGCGGGATGGGCTGGTCGGGCGCGCCGAGGCCAGCCTGGTCGGCCGGCGCTGGGAGATGGCGGCCCTCGACGCCATGGTCGACCGCGCGAGCGGTGGCCGCGGTGCTGTCGTGACGGTGGTGGGACCGCCGGGCATCGGCAAGAGCCGGGCGGCCCGGGAGGCCGCGGCGCTGGCGGCCGGTCGCGGGGTCGAGGTGTTTTGGACCTTCTGCGAGTCGCATGCCCGTGACGTCCCGTTCCATGCCGTGACGCGGCTGCTGCGCGCGGGCGTCGGCGTGGCTGACCTGGACGGCGAAGCCGCCCGCGCCGGGGTCCGGGAACAAGTCCCGGATGCCGACCCGCAGGATCTGCTGCTGCTTGATGATCTGCTCGGCATCGCCGACCCCGATGTGTCGCTGCCCCAGATCGACCCGGATGCGCGGCGGCGCCGGTTGACCGCGCTGATCAACACCGTGTCGCTGGCGCGCACCCAACCGGCGCTTTACCTCATCGAGGACGCGCACTGGATTGATCCGGTCAGCGAGTCGATGCTGGCCGACTTCCTCACCGTCATTGCGCGCACCCCGTCGATGGTGCTGATCACCTTCCGCCCCGAGTATCAGGGAGCGCTGACCCGGGTGCACGGCGCCCAGACGATAGCGCTTGCCCCACTGGGTGATTCGGACACCGCGGCGCTGAGCGGTGAGCTGCTGGGGTCGGATCCCTCGGTCGTCGAGCTGGCGGCGATCATCGCCGAGCGGGCCGCGGGGAATCCGTTTTTCGCCGAGGAGATGGTGCGGGAATTGGTGCAGCGCGGGGTGCTGGCCGGTGATCACGGTGGCTATGTCTGTCGCGCGGATGTCGCCGAGCTGAGCGTGCCGGCCACGGTGCAGGCGGCCATCGAGTCGCGCATCGACCGGCTGACCACCCCGGCCAGGCGGACGTTGACCGCGGCGTCGGTGATCGGAGCTCGCTTCGAAGCCGGACTACTGGCCGCGCTGGGGATCGATGCGGTGGTCGATGAGCTGCTCAGCGCGGAGCTGATCGACCAGGTGCGGTTCACCCCGAGCGCCGAGTACGCCTTCCGCCACCCGCTGATCCGCGCGGTGGCCTACGAATCGCAGCTGAAATCCGATCGCGCCGAATGGCACCGGCGCCTGGCCGCCGCGATCCAAGAGTCTGCGCCGGGGTCGATGGAGGAGAACGCGGCACTGATCGCCGAACATCTGCAGGCCGCCGACGACCTGCAGCCCGCGTACGGCTGGCACATGCGTGCCGCAACGTGGGCGACCAACCGCGATATCGCCGCGGCGCGACTGAGTTGGGGGCGCGCCATAAAGATCGCCGATGCGTTACCCGCCGATAGCCCGGACCGGGCAGCCATGCGCATCGCCCCGCGCACCATGCTGTACGCGACCGCCTGGCGAGTCCATATCAGCGTCGCCGGGGACCGCTTCGAGGAACTGCGGCAATTGTGCACCGCCGCCGGGGACAAGGCGTCACTGGCCGTCGCCATGACAGGGCTGGTGGCAGGTCACGTGTTTCAGGACCGGCTCCGCGAGGCGTCGCAACTGGCATCCGAAGCCATAGCCCTCATCGAGTCGGTCGGCGATCCGAACCTGACGGTGGGGCTCTCCTCCTTGGCCATCTACGCCAAGATCGAAAGCGCCGAGTGGTCTGACGTGCTGCGGTGGTCACAGCGGGTCATCGACCTGGCCGACGGTGACCCGTCCAAAGGCAACCTCCTTTTCGGGTCTCCATTAGCGCTCGCCTTGATGTCGCGGGCCATTGCCCGGTATTGCCTGGGTCGTCCTGGATGGCGCGACGACCTGCGGCGCGGCCTGGCCATGGCCCGCAGCGCCGAGCCCCTGACCTACTCCATGGTCGTCGCCTACGCCTACTTCGCGGGGATACCGTATGGCGTGCTGAGGCCCGACGATCGCGCGATGCGCGAGATCGAGGAGGCGCTAAGGATTGCCGAACGATCTGGTGATGATCTCGCGTTGGCCTTCACCCGGGCGACGTTGGGCCTTGCGCTGGTGCACCGCCACACGGCTGCGGAACGTGACCGCGGACAGAGGCTCCTGGACGAAACCGGCGACGTGTTCGTCCGCCAGGCACAGAACCTGGGCGAGTTACCGCTCGTCAACGCGTACCTGGCGCGTGAGAGGGCTCGGCGGGGGGATCGCGATGGCGCAGTACCGCTCATGCGCACCGCCATCGACCATCTGTTCCGTGAGGGACGGCTGCTGTTGTGGGGCGTTCCTGCGACGAGTGTTCTGGTGGAGACACTGCTGGACCGCGGCGCCGTGGGCGACGTGGCCGAAGCCGACGCCGCCATCGACCGCCTGGCACGCCCGCCCGCGGACGGCTTCATGCTGCGCGACGTTGTGCTGTTGCGGCTGCGCGCGCTGCTCGCCTGTGCCCGCGGCGACGACGTTGCCTACGGCGACTTGGCGGGTCGCTATCGCGCGATGGCGGAATCGCTTGGCTTCGAAGGACACATCGCCTGGGCCGAGGCGATGGTCGAGGGTGGGCATTAGTCGGCAATTTGATGATTCCACGAATGTTTTGGCCCTCCTAACGGGTCGCGATGTCGTGGTCGACAACCGCGACGCGCCAGAACTTCGCCGGTAGCTTCGGCATGACATGATCTTGTTGCCGTCTCGCCCGAGCTGCGCAGCGCGACAAGCGGATCGAACGCCCGTGCCTTACCGCCGGTCGTCACTACCCGGGCAAGATCGGCAGCGGTTGGCGCGGCGACGAACGCGTAGAGCGGAATGTCCACACCCCAGAGCCTTGATCGTCTTGTTCCCGATCTTCATCCCAGCGGCCGTGACCGCAGTCGGCGCGATCACCAACGCTCGCCAGCCGAGGCGTGAACGGATCGCCAACTCACTGGATGACGGTCTCGGACCTATTGGTGGGCAGTCGATCTCGCACGAGCACCGTCGTCAGGCCGCGGTCCTCTGACGGAGGCTGACGCACAGCAGTGACCACTGCCCGTCATGACGGATTCTGCGCCGCAGGCGTGCTCGCGCTATCGCGGACTTTGCAAGACCGCCGTCCCGAACCGCTGGCACAACAGCGCCACTTCAACGTCAAGACTCCGCGCTACGCGAGTCCCGCATCGACCAACAGACGAGACAGCCCGAGTTCGGCACACTTCGCGGCTACTGGCGCCAGTTCGTCTCGGGCGTCGGCTTCGCGGCCGGCGGAGGTGAGCGTTTCGATGTGGAGCACTTGCGCCTGCAGCGCCGCGAGGGGTCTGCGCTCGCCATCGATTGCAGCTACCAGATCGGCGGCCCGTCGGCATGCTTGCTCGTGGTCGTCCGCAGAATCGCTCGCCGATAACAGGCGAACCGCGGAGTCCTCGTCGAGTTCGGCTGTCATCGTGGCGATTCCATTGTCACGGGGAATGGTGCGGGGCGATCGCAAACCCGCGGCGACCGCCTGAGGTAGCTCGATGCCCAGCCGGATTTGCTCATTGTTGATCCGGGCCGCGAGGCGCGGCAGCCGCAGGTGGACCACGGCCTTCGCGCCGGTGGCAAGACGATCAGCCGCGGACCCATGATCGCCTTGCGCCGCCTTGATCCGCGCACCAATCACGTACCTGGCGGCCAAAGAGTCCACGATGCCACCGTCGGCTCCGAGCAGGTCGCTCTCATCCAGTAGCCGCGCGGCCTCGGCCAGGTCGCCAGTCTCGTAGAGCAATTCACCGAGAAGCGCACCAGCGAGCCGGGCCGCGTGCGAGTGGGGTCCGACTCCCGTGGCGATCTCTAATGCCCCTCGGAAGCTCGTCAGGGCCGCGGGAATATCGAGCTGATACCTCGCGGCCATGCCGCCGGGGCAGCGTCCGTAAACGGTGCCGAACGGTCCCATCATCTCCTGGTAGGGCGCGGCCCAGTCAAGCAACCGATGCGCGCCGACGAAGTCGAAGCGGCAGATCGCGGCGAACGCCGCGGCGCTTCCGGCCGACCCAGGCACGCGCGGATGCAGGGTGTCCGGCCTCGACATTGCCTCGGCCACGAGATCGTCCACGCGCTCGACCCGATCGGCGTAGCTTTCGGCGACCGCTCGCACCACGTCTGCCTCAGCTCGCAGATCCTCCTGTGCCGCACCGGAAAGGTCCGCGTGGCCCAGGGCCGCCTCGAAGCGGTTCAGTGCGCCCGGAGGGAGCGTCGAACGCTGCAACAGGATATTCGCCCAGGCGATGTCGAGTTGGAGCCTGGCCCGCGAAACCACCAATTGCGGCGGCAACTTCTTCACGATTCCGAGCAGCGTCGTCATCTTCGATTGCTCGAGCAGGCTTGTCCCATCCTGTTCGACAAGATCAACCGCGCGGGCGAGATCGCCCGCAGCTAGCGCATGGTCGACGGCCTCGTTGAGGTAGCCGTTCTCGGCGAACCACGACGATGCGGTGCGGTGGAGTTGTTCGACCCGATCTAGCCCGTCATGTTCGAGCCGACGGCGCAGAAATTCGGCGAACATCTGGTGGAAGCGGAACCAATTCGGGTCGTCGTCGATGCGCTGCAGGAACAGGCCGCGCTGCTCGACCTCGTCCAGCATCGCCAGCCCGTTGGTCACCCGCGCGAGCACGGATGCCAGCCCGCCGCAGGTCCGTTCGGTGATCGATGTCACCACTAAGAACTCGCGCAGATCAGGTCCGAGGGTATCCAGCACGTTCTCGCCCAGGAATTCGCGGATCACGTCGCTGGCACCGGAAAGCCTGCCCGCCAGGGTGCTCGCATCGCTGCCGCCCCGCAGCGACAGTGCGGCGAGCTGCAGCGCTGCCGCCCACCCGTCGGTCGATGTGGTCAACGCCTCCACATCGCCGCGCGACAGCTCTAGGCCGCTTACATCGTTGAGTAACGAGGCCGCCTCGTCGGTGTCGAAACGAAAGCACCGGAATCGATCTCGACCAATTCGTCGCGGATCCGCAACCTGCCCAGTGGCAATCCGGCGCGAGACCAGCTGGTCACGATGACCTGCAGGTGGTGGCATCCATTGTCCAACAGGAAACCGAGGGCGGCACTGGTTTGGCTGTCGGAAACGCGATGCCAATCGTCGATCACCACCGCGATCCGGTCGTCCTTCTCGTGGATTTCGTCGATGAGCGACGTCAACACGTAGCGGCAGGCGTCATCGCCGTGCTCTTCGAGCACCGGCCAGAGTTCCTCACGCCATTGCGCCGCCAGCGTGCTCTTGCCGAACCCCGAGGGTGCGTGGAGAAGGATCAGCCGCCGCGGTCCGCCGGCGCGAAGGACGTCCGTGAGCCGGCTGCGGGCGACCAGTGACCTGGTGGGGACCGGAGGCCGGGTACTTCGTCGCGGGTGTCGGGGGCGTCTGGAACGTCGGGGTGCCGCCGGTATCCCGACGAACCGAGCGTGCCACGGGCGACTTTCGGCGCTCCACGCCCAGCTCGACGGGGCGGGACATCTCGTCGACGGTGACGCCGTTGCGCAGCTGAACTGCACGAAGCTCGTCGCCGAATGCTGCCGCGGTCGCCGGACGATCCGCCGGATCCCGAGACATGGCCCGTTCGATGACCGCGGCCACGTCGGCCGGCAGTCCCTGCGTCCGCAGGTCCGGTGTGGGCTGCGAGGTCACCCGCAGGAACTGGGCGATTACCTGCTCGCCGGAGCGGCGCTCGAACGCGGCATGGCCGCTCAGCGCACAGAACAACGTCGCGCCCAGCGAGTACACGTCGGATGCCGGCGTCGGCGATGTGCCCTCGAGCACTTCGGGCGCGGTGTAAGCCGGTGAACCGGTAATCACCCCTGTCGCCGTCGCGAAGCCCCCCGCGATTCTGGCGATTCCGAAGTCGGTCAATTGCGGTTCCCCGTAATCGGTCAGCAGGATGTTCCCCGGCTTCACGTCGCGATGCAGAGTGCCCGCGCGATGCGCGGCTTCCAGCGCACCCGCGAGCTTCACGCCGATAGTGAGCGTTTCCCACCAGTCGAGGGGTCCGTGCCGGCGGATCAGTACCTCTAGCGAATCCTTTGCGTGGTACGGCATCACGATGAAGGGCCGGCCACTCGCCAACACGCCCACCTGCAAGACGTTCATGATGTGTGGGTGTCCGGAAAGGCGGCCCATGGCGCGCTGCTCGCGCAGGAAGCGGTCGAGATTGTCCGGGTCAAGGTCGGTGATCGAGACCTTGACGGCAACGGCGCGGTCCAGCATGGGCTGGGCGCAGCGGTAAACGACCCCGAATCCGCCGCGCCCGACCTCCTCGGCGTTGTCAAATCCCGCCTGGCGCAGTTCCGCGGGAATGTCCGGGACCAGGTCCCGCCGTGTCGCAAGCGGATCGACGTCGGTCATCGACGGTCACTATCCTCGGCCGGGCGGCTTTTCACCACCAGTTTGATCGACTGTAGACGCAGGCTACCTGTGGGCCGACGACGGGGACACCGCTAGATCGGCTCGGTACTGCCGGGGTGTCTTCCCGAACCAGCGTCGACACGAGCGGTTGAGCGCGCTTTGTTCGGCGTAACCGAGCAGACCGGCGATCTGGCTGAGGGGCAACCCGGGTTCGGCAAGGTATCTCGCCGCCAGAGTGCGACGTTGCTCATCTATCAGGTCCTGACATCGCACACCCTCGGTGACCAAGCGCCGTTGCAGCGACCGTGGGTGCATCGCAAGCTGATTCGCGATTGCGTCGACGCTGCATTGGCCGGTGGGTAGCAGCCGGCGGGTCAGCTCGGTTACCCGCTCCGACAGCAACGTGTTTGGCGGAAGATAGTTAGCTTCAAGGTATTTCGTCGCAATGCGTCTGGTCTCTGGATCCGCGCTTTCGATTCGCCTGTCGGCCAAGCGCCGGGAAATCTCGAATCCACACCACGTCCGTTGGAAACGCACCGGGCAACCGAGCGCTTCGCGGTACGCCGCGTTCGGGCCCTGTTGCTCGTGCATGAAGGAGATCGCACTGGGCCGCGCCTCCGGACCACCCAGCAGGCGAATGATCCGAACCAGGATTGCGATGCTGAGCTCGTAGCCCTGGATCACATTGCCAAGGCCCGGCTCGGTCACCTCATAGTTGAAGGTGAGGCTGGACTTCGTGGTGCGAGGCGCAAGAATGAGCTGCAACGCCGGTGAGTGGATGTAGCTGTAGCGCGCGATCATCTCCAACCCGCTGAGCAAGGTGTGTGCGTTCCGCGCGATCACCGCAATGGGCCCGAGGATGTCCAGGCCCTGCCAGCGTGAGAGTCGAAGTCCGAAGTCTGGACAATGCAGGTCCTCGGCGCTGGCCTCCAGCAGCCGCACGTAGGCATCGATCGAGATGAACGCGTCCTCCTGGTTTTCGATGCCCGGTGGGATCCGGAAGCGCTTCAGGAAGAACTCCGGCTCCCCACCGAGCTCAGCCACCAGCTCGCCATACCCCCACAGGGTGGTGGCCTGAATCAGGCTGCCCATTCGATCAACTCTTCTGACGTCGGGAAATGATAAAAGTATGTCGGAAATGGTCAAGACTCGCCACCGTGCCCTCGGCAATCCTTTTCTGTAACGCCCTGCGAGCACAGCAGGCAACGTGGCGCCCTCGGCGCCCGCAGGTCACACCCACACCGGAGGAGATCCATCATGACCGTCGACCGCGGCTCTCTTTTCATCGACGGTGGCTGGGTGGCGCCCTCGACCTCGTCGCGCATCACGGTGCTGAACGCGGCGACCGAGGAGGTCCTCGGCACCGTTCCGTTAGCCGCCGTGGCGGATGTGGATCGGGCCGTGGCGGCCGCGCGAAACGCGGTCGAGAAGTCCGCCTGGTCGCAGGCGTCCCCGGCTGATCGGGCTGCAGCGATGACCCGCTTCGCTGACGAATTGCAAAAGCGTTCCGGTGAATTGGCGCGAACGGTGAGTCAGGAAAATGGGATGCCGATCGGGCTGAGCGAGGCGTTTGAGGGCGGCTTCGCCATCGGCTTGCTCCGGTATTACGCGGACCTGGCGGCGACGATGTCGGTCGAGGACGTGCGGCCATCACAGATGGGCCTGCAGACCGTGGTCCGGCGATCACCGGCGGGTGTCGTCGCCGCGATCGTGCCGTGGAACTACCCGGTGGTACTCGCGATGAGCAAGATCGCGCCGGCGCTCGCGGCCGGGTGCTCCGTGGTCGTGAAACCGTCACCGCCGGCGACGGTGTTGGACTGGTTCATTGTCGCCGAAGCCGTTGAAGCGGCGGGAATTCCACCTGGCGTCATCAACTGGGTACCTGGTGGCCCTGATGTCGGAGCGTATCTAGTCTCGCATCCCGGAGTGGACAAAGTCGCCTTCACTGGGTCGACAGCAGCCGGGCGTTCGATTGCCACAGTCTGTGCGGGACTGCTGCGTCCGGTGACGCTGGAACTCGGGGGCAAGTCGGCCGCGATACTGCTCGACGACGTCGACATGGACGCAATCATGCCCAGCCTGCAGTTCATCACCTTCATGAACAACGGACAGACCTGTGTGACATGCAGCCGAATCCTCGCGCCCGCAGGACGTTACGACGAAATGGTCGACTCGCTGGCGACCCGGGTCGCTATGTTGCGGGTCGGTGATCCCCTGGATCCGAACACCGAGATCGGGCCCATGGCGACCGCGGACCATCGGGATCGTGTCGAGCGCTACATCGAAAAAGGCAGGGGGGAAGCACGATTGGTTGCCGGCGGTGGTCGGCCGAAAGGGATCGACAAAGGCTGGTTCGTGGAACCGACGGTATTCGCCTACATGACCAACGACGCAACCATCGCACAGGAGGAGATCTTCGGTCCCGTGCTCTCGGTGATCCCCTACGACGATGAGGCGGACGCCGTGCGAATCGCCAACGACTCCGCGTACGGCCTGGGCGGCACGGTGTTCAGCGCGGACACCGAGCGTGCGAAGAACATCGCGCGCCAAGTACACACCGGCACCATCGGCATCAACGGATACCCGGTGGCCATCGGTTCGCCGTTCGGCGGAGTGAAGGACAGCGGACTCGGCCGCGAGTTCGGCCCGGAGGCGCTGAACGGCTATCTGAACCTCAAGTCGATGTACATCGCCGGGTGACGACCAATGGACCAAACCAAAGATGGGCAAACAATGGACAGCTTTGACTACATAGTGGTGGGCGCCGGATCCGGCGGGGCCGTACTGGCGAGCCGCCTTTCGGAAGATCCTGACGTGAGTGTGCTACTGGTGGAAGCCGGTGGCTCGCACATAAACCCTGCTGTGCAAACCCCCGCCGCGTTCACGCAGCTCTTCAAATCGCCGCTGGATTGGGAGTACTACACCGAGCCGGAACCACATCTTGGCGGGCGTAGGGTTTACCAGCCGCGCGCCAAGATGGTCGGCGGCTGCAGCTCGATGAATGCCATGGTCTATATCCGCGGAAGCCGCCATGACTTCGATCAATGGGCACGCGACGGTGCTACCGGTTGGTCTTACGACGACGTGTTGCCGTTGTTCAAGCGTTCGGAGAACAACGAGCGTGGCGGCGACCCCTACCACGGGACGGGCGGCGGCCTCAACGTCGCCGACCTGCGCTCGCCGAACGTGGTGAGTCAGGCGATTCTCGCTGCCGCGATTCAATCAGGTCTGCCCGCGAATCCGGACTTCAACGGGGCTGACCAGCTGGGTGCAGGTCTATTTCAGGTGACGCAGAAAGGGGGAATTCGCTGTTCGACCGCTGACGGGTTCATCGACCCTAATCGGGGCCGACCGAATTTAACCGTCCTGGACAACACACTCGTTGAGCGCGTGCGCATCGAGAATGGCTGCTGCACAGGGATTTTTGTGGCACGCGGTAGCGAGTCGGGGTTCATCCGAGCGGGACGCGAAGTGATTTTGTCGGCGGGCGCGTTCGGCTCCCCTCAGCTGCTGATGCTGTCGGGTATCGGCCCCGCTGATCATCTGGCGGAGCATGGAATTCCGGTCGTGATAGACAATTCCAATGTCGGATCGCACCTCATGGATCATCCGTTCTACGTTTTGAACTATGAGACAGACGCTTCCGGCACTTTGGCGGATGCGCTTACGCCCGAGTCCGTCGCGCAGTTCGAGTCGCGCCGGACAGGGCTTCTCACCTCCAACGTCGCGGAGGTTGGCGCGTTCTTCCATACCCGGAACGACACAGCGCCAGATCAGGAATTGATAGGTGGCCCAACCTACTTCCACAATCATGGATTCGATACCTACCCAACGCCGGCGTTCTTCTTGGGCGCGTCGATGGTAGGAGCTCGCAGTAGAGGAGCCGTGCGTCTGCGCAACGGCGATCCCGCGACCAAGCCCTCGATCGTGTTCAACTATTTCGCGGACCCGTTTGACATGGATTCGATGGTCTCAGCCATCGAGCGGTTACGTGACATCGCATCGCAGCCTGTTCTGCGCCAATTCCTCATCCGGGAAATACATCCCGGTGGGAGCGTTGTGACACGGGCCGACCTTGAGCAGAGCATCCGTCGCGAAGTTGAGCACACCTACCATGCGTCGTGCACCGCGCGGATAGGTTCGGAGTCCACCGGTGTCGTCGGCCCCGACCTGAAAGTCCACGGCGTGACGGGACTGCGTGTTGCCGATGCGTCGGTCTTTCCAACCATTCCCCGTGGCAACACCAACGCCGCTTCAGTGATGGTTGGAGAGAAGGCTGCGAGCCTGATCCAATCCCGGGTCCCCGCGGCGTCTCTTGCATGATCTGGAAGCCGAGAACTAGAGAGAACCAGCAATGACCCTCAACCGTGTCCAGGCGCTTCGGACCCAACGTCAACTAGTACTCGACTACTGCGCAGGCCTTGACGATGACGATTGGACGGCACCCAGTCAGGCAGCGGGCTGGCGCGTGCGTGACGTCATTGCCCATATGGGCGGGACCTGCCGAGGGCTCTTCGGCAAGCATGCGATCACCCTGGTGTTCTCCGACGACACCGAGCAAACCAACGAGGATCTCCTCGCCCCGCGCCGCACCTGGCCGACCGATCGCGTACTCAACGAATTCGCCCAGTGGAGTGGGACATTCATCGCGGCGGCATCGGTGGCTAACCAACCTGTCGTCGGCCGCGCACCCCTCCGCGTGGGGAGCCTCGGTCGCTACCCTGTGCGAATGCTCGCACCGATGCTGGTTTTCGACTGGCACACTCACCTCACGTACGATGTCGCACCGGTACTCAACAGGCCTGCCCCTCCGATCGACGACAATGGGCTCGCCGCGACATTGGAGTGGATGCTGACCGGCCTCGAGCAGATGAACCGCGACCAAATACGGTGGCTTGACAAATCGCTGACACTGACCCTCACGGGCCCTGCCGGCGGAACCTGGAGCATCGATCCGGCTGGCAAGGGACGGCTCGCCGTCACCGAATCGACGGGCACGACCTCTGCCGCGGCCACCATCACCGGGGTCTCTGCCGACTTCCCCGGCTGGGCGACGAACCGAATCGCCTGGCGCACAGCCGGGCTCACCATCACAGGCAACACGGACTATGCCAAGAGGTTTCTCGACGCCCTGCACATCATCTGACGAACCGCGTGTGGCTCCGACTCGCCGGAGTTGTGTCGGGAAATGATAAAAGTATGTCGGAAGATGTCAAGACTTACGACCGCAGTATCGGCGATCCTTTTCTACAACGTCCTGCGAGCACAGCAGGCGAGAAGCGCGAGGGAACCCATGACCGCACCACATTTCGACGTCCTGATCATCGGCGCCGGCCTGTCCGGCATCGGGCAGGCCTGCCAAGTGCAGGCCGGGCTGCCGAACAAGACCATCGCGATTTTGGAGCGACGCGAGCGGCTGGGCGGCACCTGGGACCTGTTTCGCTATCCCGGCGTCCGGTCGGACTCCGACATGTACACCTTCGGTTACAAGTTCCGCCCGTGGCAGGACGTGCAAGTCCTCGCCGACGGCGCGTCGATCCGCCAGTACATCGCCGACACCGCAGCGGAATTCGGCATCGAGGACAAGATCCACTACGGTCTGAAAGTCGTCAACGCGGACTGGTCCAGCCCCGAGAGCCGCTGGACTGTGACGACCCTGCACGAGGCGAGCGGCGAATCGCGCACCTACACCTGCGGCTTCCTCATCAGCTGCACCGGCTATTACGACTTCGACGCGGGCTATCTGCCGACCTTTCCCGGTGTGGACCAGTTCAAGGGTCGGTGCGTCCACCCACAGCACTGGCCGGAAGACCTGGACTACGCAGGCAAGAAGGTCGTCGTCATTGGCAGTGGCGCAACAGCGGTGACCCTGGTCCCGGCGATGGCCGGCGAGGCGGAGCACGTCACCATGCTGCAGCGCTCTCCGTCGTACATCGTTTCGGTGCCCGGCCTGGACAACATCTCCGAAATTCTGGGCCGATTGCTGCCGGCGAAGTGGGTTTGGAAGTTGGCGCGCAAGCGCCAGATCGCCTTCCAGCGTTACCTCTACCTGTCTTGCCGGCGCTGGCCCGCACAGATGCGCAGATTGCTGCTGTGGCAGGTTCGACGCTACCTCGGCCCCTCATACGACATGAGCCACTTCACCCCGAAGTACATGCCGTGGGACGAGCGGTTGTGCCTGGTGCCGAATGGCGATCTCTTCAAGGTGCTGAAATCCGGTGAGGCGTCCGTGATCACCGATCAGATCGACACCTTCACCGAGCAGGGCATCCTGCTGAAGTCCGGGCGGGAACTGGAAGCCGACATCATCATCACGGCGACGGGCATCAACCTGCAGCTCATGGGTGGAATGCGACTGTCGGTGGACGGCGAGGCGCGCGAGATGTGCGACCAGTTGACCTACAAGGGTGTGCTGGTGGAGGACATTCCCAACCTGGCTTGGATAATCGGATACACCAACGCGTCGTGGACACTGAAGGCCGACATCGCCGGCGCCTACTTGTGCCGTCTGTTCAAGCACATGGACGACAGCGGCCACGCGGTTGCGACGCCCCGCGATGTCGAGGACTGCGCGCTGGACATCGGCATGTTCGACCAGCTGCAGTCCGGGTATGTGAAGCGCGGCAATGACGCTCTCCCGCGCCAGGGGTCTAAGCACCCGTGGAAGGTGCTCATGGATTACGAGCAAGACTCGAAGATGCTTCTCGAAGAGGTCGTCGAAGACGGCCTGCTGCGGTTCGGCAAGACGGCCGTGGGCGCGGCCGTGGCCTGAGCAAGCCTGCCCCCAAACATATCTCGCTATTCCCTCATTGAGAGGTCATCGTGAAACTCAGTAAGACTGTGATCCGCACCGTGCTACGAGGCGCACGACCGGCGTTCGGGTCTCGCCACATGGGTGTCGACGGGCGGCGCCTAATGCTCGAACTGCTCACGGCTGCGGCCCGTCCCCCCAAAGGCACTCGCTACCAGCGCGTGACCGTCGCGGGTGTCCCCGTCGAGCGGGTGCAGCCCCCGCAACCCGGAAACCAGGGGACGCTGATCTACCTGCACGGCGGCGCCTATGCCCTGGGCAGCGCCAAGGGCTATCGCGGCATGGTCGCGCAGCTCGCCGCGGCGGCCGGAATGACGGCATTGGTCCCTGACTACTCACGCGCACCCGAAGCACGCTATCCGATTGCCCTCGAGGAAATGGTCGCCGTCTACTCCCGCCTACTCGAGGACGGATTTGACCCGAAAACGACTGTCATTGTCGGCGATTCGGCAGGAGGGGGACTCACGCTGGCGCTCGCCATGGCATTGCGCGATCGCGGACTCGCCGCTCCGGCCGCGCTCGGCTTGATCTGCCCCTGGGCCGACCTGGCCATCGACATCGACGAGATGCGACCGGTACTGCGCGATCCGCTGATCCTTCCGTCCATGTGCGCCGAGTGGGCGCCACGGTACGCCGGGTCTTTCGATCCGCGGTTGCCCGGCATCTCCCCGGTGTATGGAGATATGACGGGGTTGCCGCCGATCGTCATGCAGACCGCCGGTGACGATCCGATCTCCGTCGACGCGGACAAGATCGAAATTGCCTGTGCGACTTCGAAGACAACCCTCCTCGATCACCGCCGGTTCGAGAACATGTGGCATGACTTCCACCTCCAGGTCAGTCTGCTCCCCGAAGCGCGCGACGCGATCGCCGACCTCGGGGCAAAGCTGCGCAACCACATAGACAACCTCCAACGAAAGGTCGCAGTCAAATGAGCTCATTCGAAGGCAAAGTCGCCGTCATCACCGGGGCCGGCTCGGGCATCGGCAGGGCGCTGGCTCTCATTCTCGCGAACAAGGGCACAAAGCTCGCGCTCTCCGATGTCGACACGGACGGACTTGCCGAAACCGTCCGCCGGGCACGAGCACTCGGCGCGCACGTGAAGTCCGACCGGCTCGACGTCGCCGAACGCGAGGCCGTGCTGGCCTACGCCGACGAGGTCGTCGCGCACTTCGGCAAGGTCCACCAGCTCTACAACAACGCCGGCATCGCGTACAACGGTAACGTCGAGAAGTCCGAATTCAAGGACATCGAGCGCATCATCGACATCGACTTCTGGGGCGTCGTCAACGGGACCAAAGCCTTTCTCCCGCATGTGATCGCGTCCGGCGACGGACACATCGTCAACGTCTCGAGCCTGTTCGGCTTGATCGCCGTGCCCGGTCAGAGCGCCTACAACGCGGCCAAGTTTGCTGTGCGCGGCTTCACCGAGGCGCTGCGCCAGGAGATGCTGATCTCCAAGCATCCAGTCAAGGTGACATGCGTGCATCCCGGCGGCATCAAGACCGCCGTCGCGCGCAACGCAACTGTCGCCGACAACGAGGATCAGCAGACGTTCGCGGAGTTCTTCGACAAGCGGTTGGCGCTCCATTCGCCGGAAATGGCCGCAAAGACCATCGTCAACGGAGTCGCCAAGGGCCACGCGCGGGTCGTGATCGGCTGGGAGGCAAAAGCCGTCGATGTGCTCGCTCGAATCACGGGTTCGTCGTACCAGCGGATCGTTGCCGCGGGCGTGGCGAAATTCTTCCCGTGGGCGAAGTAACCACGCCGCTCAGGTCGCGTCTGGGTACACCGTGGCAATCCAGATCTCAGCCAGCACGGACGCGACCGCTTCCGGGCGGGCGTGATCCATCGTCACCCGTTCGGTCATGTAGTTGACGTTGAGGAGGATGAGCGCGCGTGCGACCTCGTTAGGATTGGCGACTTTTGTAAGACCGTGGCGCTTCTCGCGGCGGAGGAGCTTGGCTATCTGATCGATGTACTCCTGGACGACTCCGCCGCGGTAGTACCGCTGTGCAACCTCGTCGTGATAGGAAGCCTCGTTCATCGCCGCCAGCACGTCGGCGTGCCGGCTCCAGATCCGGACGACATCGCGCAACCCTTGCCGCAATGCGGCTACGCGATCGGGGTTCTCGCTTTCGAGCCAGAGTCGCGTGGCGGCGAACATCTCGCCCCCGATCCGATCGACGAGTCGCACGACCAGCTCGTTGCGGTCCTTGAAGTAGTTGTAGAAATTCGACCTCCGCATATTGGCCGCCGCCGCGACGGCATCGACCGTGAGATCGCGGAAGCGAATCTCCTTGAGCAACGCCTCCGCCGCGTCGAGGATCTCGCGCTCGGCGTCTTCGGGCTTGCGTCGTATGCGCCGCTTCGAGGTCATCGAAGTCAGCGTAGCGCCCGGAGCGGAAGTCGAACTTAATGACATGACGTCGACAATCATCGATGTGCTCAGATGATCCCGGCGGCCTTTGCACCTGCGATGGTCTCGCGCATGGTCTCCGCCGCATCGTGGCGCGGGCGCCAGCCGAGTTCGCGGCGCGCCTTTGCGGTGTCCATGATCACGGATCGCCGTGCGACGTTGACCCAAGCGAGTTCCTGCGGGAGTAGACGCCCGAGCCGCGTCACCAATCCGATCAAGGCCTTGACCGCCAAACCCGGCATTGGGACCGTCCGCCAGCCGAGCTCGCGCGAGATATCCGTCATCGTGACCACGCCGTCTCCCGCGAGGTTATAGATGCCGGGGGCTCCGCGGCCCTCGATCGCAGCGAGGAGGGCGTCGGCGCAGTCGTCGTGATGCACGAGCTGAAACGACGTCCCGGCCTCCGGTATCACCGGAGATGCACCCGGGATGACCCGGATGAGATCTCGTTCCAGCGGCAGGCGCCCGCCGAGCTGGAACCGCTTGACGACGTCGTTGATCAGCGCCGGCGCGTCGCGTCCCCCGACGATGCTCGGCCGGAAGATGTACTCCTCGATGCCGGAGCCGTCGACCAGCTCGTGGAATAGCGCCTCGAGCTCGGCCTTCTGCGCCGAGTAGTAGAACTCCTCCGTTCCCCGGGGCATGACGTCCTCTGTCACAACCTCGGGATTGCCGGGGTGAAAGCCGTATGCCGCGATAGATGACGTGTAGACGAGCCGGCGCGTGCCCGCCGCGACGCACGCCTCGAACACGTTGCGGGTGCCCTCCAGGTTGACCTTTCGGGTCTCCTCGCGATCGCCGAAGATGATGAACGCGAGATGCACCACGACGTCCGCGCCGGCGACCAGCTCGTCGACCGTCGAACGGTCCAGCACGTCACCCCGGCGATATTCGACCTTCTTCCAGCCGTATTCGGCCGGGTCGAATGGCCGTCGCGCCATGCCCAGCACACGCTTGACCTGATCTGAGCCTTCTAGCGCGGCAAGCAGCGAGCGCCCGACCTCCCCGGTGGGCCCGGTCACGGCCACCGTGAGACCTGTGTCGCGTATCTGTGCCTCGGATGGCTTTTTCGTCGGTGTCATAGTCGCCGATGGTAGGCCCTTAACGACGCGGCGTCAATAACTAATGACACCGCGTCGTTAGATATTGACACTGTGTCATCACGGGCTTAGGGTCCTCGTAACGAGACGTGGAGGAGACCCGAACACGATGAGAAGACTCAACGGCGTCGACGCACTGATGCTGTACCTCGACGAAGGCAGCGCCTACAACCACACGCTCAAGATCAGCGTGCTCGACCCGTCGACGGACCCCGACGGCTGGTCATGGCCAAAGGCGCGGCAGATGTTCGAGGAGCGCGCCCACCTGCTCCCGGTCTTCCGGCTGCGGTACCTGCCGACGCCGCTGGGCCTGCATCACCCGATCTGGGTCGAGGACCCCGAATTCGATCTCGATGCGCACGTGCGCCGGGTCGTGTGTCCCGCTCCGGGTGGGATGGAGGAGTTCTGCGAGCTCGTCGAGCAGATTTACGCCCACCCGCTGGATCGCGACCGGCCGCTGTGGCAGGTCTGGGTCGTCGAGGGCGTCGAAGGCGGCCACGTCGCACTGGTGACGCTGATGCACCATGCCTACTCCGACGGCGTCGGCGTGCTGGACATGCTCGCCGCGTTCTTCAACGACACGCCTGACGATGCCGCGGTAGTTCCGCCCCCGTGGGCACCGCAACCGCTGCCGTCGACAAGGCAGCGACTGGGTTGGGCGCTACGAGACCTGCCCTCCAGGCTCCGCCGGGTCGCGCCGACCGCGCGGGCCCTGCGCGATCGGGTGCGCATCGAGCGGGAGTTCGCTAAAGATGGCGAGCGCCGCGTCCCGTCCGCCTTCGACCGCTCCACGCCGCCGGGCCCGTTCCAGTGCGGGCTGTCGCGCAGCCGGCGGTTTTCCTGCGAGACGTTCCCGCTCGCCGACGTTCGCGAGGTAAACAAAACGCTCGGCGTCACGATCAACGACGTCTTCATGGCGTGTGTCGCGGGTAGCGTTCGCCGCTACGTCGAGCGTTCCGGCTCACCGCCCGACGCGGCGCTGGTGGCCACGATGCCGCTCGCGGTCACCCCAGCGGCCGAGCGCGCCCACCCGGGCAACTACTCGTCGGTCGACTACGTCTGGCTGCAGGCCCAGATCGCCGACCCGCTCGAGCGGTTGCGCGCGACAAGCGTTGCCGCCGACGCGACGAAGCAGCACTTCGCCCAGACCAAGGACGCCGACATCGGCGCTGTGATCGAGCTGTTGCCCGAACGCCTCATCTCGAGCCTTGCCCGCGCCAACGCGCGGACCAGGGGCCGCTTCGACACGTTCAAGAACGTGGTCGTGTCCAACGTGCCCGGGCCACGCGAGCCGCGCTACCTCGGCCGCTGGCGCGTCGATCGGTGGTTCTCCACCGGGCAGATCACCCACGGCGCGACGCTCAACATGACCGTCTGGAGCTACTGCGACCAGTTCAACCTGTGCGTCCTTGCCGACGCGGTCGCTGTTCCCGACACCTGGGAGCTGGTCCGCGGCTTCCGGACCTCGCTCGACGAGCTGCTCGCGGTCGCCCGTGCGCAGACCACAGCGAGCCCCTCCCCCGCAGCTTCACCGGCCTGAATGCTCTTGTAGCACTCGTCCACAACCACAAGGAGATGGCTACATGACCCGCATCAGCCCGACCGATCTGTCGTTCCTGCTGCTGGAGAGAGCCAACCGGCCAAATCACATGGCCGCCTTCACCATCTTCCAAAAACCACCAGGACAGGAGTCTTCGTTCGGGCCGCGCCTGTTCGACGCATATCGGCACAGCCAGGCGGCCAAGCCCTTCAATCACAAGCTGAAATGGCTTGGCAGAGATGTCGCGTCGTGGGAAACCGTTGAGCCGGACATGGGATATCACATCCGACACATCGCCGTACCAGCACCGGGTTCCATGCAGCAGTTTCATGAAACGGTCTCGTTCCTGAACACCAGCCTGCTCGACAGGGGACATCCGCTCTGGGAGTGCTACATCATCGATGGTATCGAGAACGACCGGATCGCTGTCATGATCAAAGTGCACCACGCGCTCATCGACGGTGAAGGTGGGCTCCGCGCGATGCGCAACTTCCTGAGCGATTCACCAGACGACAAGACGCTGGCCGGTCCCTGGATGTCGTTCGAGAACGCCGACCGGCCACGCCGGACACGCACCATCATGTCGAGAAGAGAGCGACTGCAAGGCATGCTCGGCGGATTGAGCAAGCTGCCGGGTGACGTTTTCGGCGTGGGTGCAGACGTGGTCGACCTTGGCGCGCAATCACTGAACCTGAAGGCGCGCAAGGCATCCCTGCCCTTCACGGCGCGACGCACTCTCTTCAATAACACGCCGAAATCGGCGGCGCGCGCCTACGCGGACGTAGAGTTGCCACTCGCCGACGTCAAGGCCGTTGCCAAGGCGACCGACACCTCCGTCAACGACGTGGTCATGACCGTCATCGACGACGCACTGCATCACTACCTCGACGAACACCAGGTACCCACCGACCGGCCGCTGGTGGCTTTCATGCCCATGTCGTTGCGTGACAAATCGGGCGGCGGCGGGGGTAATCAGGTGAGCGCCGAACTGATCCCCATGGGTGCACCGCAGGCGAGTCCCGTTGAGCGCCTTAAGGAAATAAACACGGCGACGACGAGTGCAAAGGACAAAGGGCGCGGCATGCAAGCGACGTCCCGCCAGGCCTATGCACTCTTGCTGCTGAGCAGCCTGACCATGGCGGATACCGTGCCCTGGCTCGGGAAAGTGCCCAGTGCCAACCTGGTGATATCGAACATGAAGGGCCCGACCGAGCAGCTCTACCTCGCCGGTGCGCCGATGGTTGCATTTAATGGCCTGCCCATCGTGCCGCCCGGCGCCGGACTCAACGTCACCTTCGCAAGCATGAACACTGCGCTGTGCATCGCCATCGGCGCAGCGCCGGAAGCCGTCCATGAGCCCTTCCGGCTTGCCGAACTCATTGAACAGGCATTCCGGGCGCTCCAAATCGACGCTGGCGCAACGAGTCCCGCAGTTAATCCTGCAATGGCTGGTGGCCGCCCAATCTTGCGTGAGCGCAACGTCAGCCACACGACACCGAAGTCGAGAATCCCATGAAGAACATTGGCTCCATGCTCAGACAACGCGCAACCGTTTCTCCACAGCTCGAGGCCTACGTCGAGCCGTCCACCAACGTGCGCATGAACTACACAGAGATGAACGCACTGGCGAACCGGTGCGCCAACGTACTCACCTCGCTCGGGATCGGCGAAGGTGACCGCGTCGGGTTGCTGATGCCTAATAGTGTCGAGTTCTGCTGCTTGTTCTATGGCGCAGCCAAGATCGGGGCCGTGGCGGTCCCCCTCAACACACGCCTTGCGTCGCCTGAGGTGGATTTCATTCTGTCCGACAGCGGCAGCAAGGTAGTGATCTACGGTGAACCGTCGGCGACGGTAGTTGACGCCATCAAGGCGGATACCGACTCTTCCTGCACCGTCACCGACTGGGTACCGGCAGCGGACAGCATTGATTCTCTGCGCGAACGCCTGAAGGCCGCGGCTGCCAACGAACCGGCCGGCGAATTCGGCGGCGCCGACAACTTATTCATCATGTACACATCGGGAACCACCGGACATCCAAAGGGAGTGGTGCATACCCACGACTCGGTGCACTCGGCCGCGAGTTCATGGTGCTCGACCATTGATGTGCGCTACCAGGACCGCCTACTGCTACCCCTGCCGATGTTCCACGTGGCGGCATTGACGACGGTCATCTTCTGCGCCATGCGCGGCGCCAGTCTGATCTCGATGCCACAATTTGATGTGATGAAGGTGTGGTCACTGATCGTCGATGAGCGGGTTTCCATTGGTGGTGCCGTGCCGGCGATCCTCAACTTCATGCGCCAGGTGCCCCAGTTCGCCGAACTCAACGCGCCTGACTTCCGCTACTTCATCACCGGCGGTGCGCCCATGCCGGAGGCGCTGATCAAGATGTATGCCGCCAAAAACATTGAGGTAGTACAGGGTTACGCGCTCACCGAATCGTGCGGTGGCGGCACCCTGCTGCTCAGCGAAGACGCGCTGCGCAAGGCCGGCTCGGCCGGACGCGCCACCATGTTCACTGACGTTCGCGTGCGCAGTGACGATGGCGTGATCAGCGAACGGGGCGAAGGCGAAGTCGTGATCAAGTCCGACATCCTGCTCAAGGAATATTGGAATCGCCCGGATGCCACACGCGGCGCTTTCGACAACGGTTGGTTCCGTACCGGCGACATCGGCGAAATTGATGATGAGGGCTATCTCTACATCAAGGATCGTCTGAAGGACATGATCATTTCCGGCGGCGAGAACATCTACCCGGCGGAGATCGAGAACGTGATCATCGGCATTCCCGGGGTCAGCGAGGTGGCGGTCATCGGCTTGACCGACGAGAAATGGGGCGAGATCGCCTGCGCCATAGTCGTTGCCGACCAGAGCGAGGTTAGCGAGCAACAAATCGTCGAGTTCTGCGGAACAAGACTCGCCCGCTACAAGTTGCCGAAAAAGGTGATCTTCGCCGAGGCCATTCCACACAACCCGACGGGCAAGATCCTCAAGCGGGTGCTGCGCGACCAGTATTCCGTGACAATCCCGATGTGATGCAAACCTGACTATTGCCGCGCCATCGCAATCCGGAACCGCTCGTCGGGTTCGACGTAGTGGTCGGCGTCTTTGGCGTCCTCCCCGAGATCGATTCGGACCCAGTCGATTTTGCCGCTGAATCTGCTGGTGTGGGCGGTGTAGTCGGGGCTGACGGTGGTGCCGGATTCGTAGCCGACGTCGGTGGTTTCGTCGGCCGAGAAGATGAAGCCCTGGGTTTGGTCGACGCGCCCCTTGCCGACGTCCTTTCCGTCGTAGTACAGGGTGACGTCACCGCCCTTGCCCATGCCGCCGCCGTCATAGGCGAACTCCATGCGCACCTGGGTCGTGCCGGCCGGGATCGGCTCGGTGGCTTCGATGTCGTATGCCTTGATGCCGAGCACGTTGTAATGGAACTTGGCTCTGCCGCCTTTGGCGTAGAGGCTCCAGCCGCCAAACCGGCCGCCCTGGGCGATGATCACCCCCTGGGCGCCACCCGATGGCACCTCCAACTCGGACGTGACGGCGAATGACTTGTTCTTGATGTCGACCACGCTGTTCTCCGACAGCCGCCCCATACCGGCAAACAGCAGCTGCGAGTTGCCTTTGATCAGGCTGGGCCGCCCGGCCGACGTGGGGTTGATGCGTTCGATCTGTCGGTCATCGAGCGGTAGCACGTTGTACTTGACCGCTTCGATCAGCCAAAGGCGCTGCAACTCATGGAGTTTGTCCGGGTTCTCTTTGGAGAGGTCCTTGGACTGCGTCCAGTCTGAGTTGCCGTCGTAAAGCTCCCAGACGTCGTCATCGAAGGCAGGCATGGCCTGCCCGCTCATCTGCCACGGTGTGCGGTGCTTGGTCACCGCGCTCCACCCTTTGTGGTAGATGCCGCGGTTGCAGAACATCTCGAAATACTGGGTCTCGTGCCGCTCGGGAGCTTCGGCGTCGTTGAAGCTATACAGCATGCTGGTGCCCTCGTACGGACTCTGCAGGACTCCGTTGACGATCGTCGGCTGCGGGATCCCGGCCGCCTCCAACACGGTGGGCGCCAGATCGATGACATGGGTGAACTGGT
>Ga0210389_10000573_pt1 | contig 32629 bp, 25 predicted proteins | sample IncBWH28OmetaG_FD_160127 | JGI IMG/M metagenome (GOLD analysis project Ga0210389, IMG submission 160127) | Forest soil microbial communities from Barre Woods Harvard Forest LTER site, Petersham, Massachusetts, United States - Inc-BW-H-28-O ... | reverse complement strand
AACCAGATAATGGATATTCTGACATCGCAGCAACTCGACAAGGTGATTTTGTTAGATGGCCACCGCGGCAATAAGAATGAAGGAACAAAGCGCTACCAGGATGCATCGGTTTTATATGAGGACGGCGTGCCTACCGCAAAAGAACATTTTGGCTATACCGACGGGATAAGCAACCCATTTTTTAAAGGCATGACACCAGATATGGGCGAATTGGCCGGCGGGGGGAAAAAGAATACCCAGGGGATGCTCGGTTACGGCAACGCTGAATTAGAATCGACCTGGCTGCCATTGGAGACCGGCGAGTTTATTTTGGGGCATAAAGACGAAGGGCTTGAATACCCGGTTGCGCCCACGCCGCCGCTCATGGCAAAAAACGGATCGTTCATGGTCTACCGCAAGCTGCATGAAAATGTCGGGAAGTTTAATGCGTTCCTGGACGAAAAATCAAAAAATTTCCCGGGAGGGAAAGAACTTCTGGCGGCCAAATTCACGGGCAGGTGGAGAAATGGTGTGCCAATCACTACTTTTCCGGATGAAAACGCTGCGAATGAATTGGCAATGAAACGGCAAAAGGCGGTTGAGGCCATAAACCTTGCCAAAACACCAGCCGAAAAAATGGAGGCCCAGGCGGCCTTCAGGGAAATTAATAAAAAATTTCATGCCTTCGATTACAACGATGACCTGAACGGCGGGCGCTGCCCGGTTGGGGCGCATACCCGCAGGGCCAATCCGCGCGGGTCGCTGGAGTTTGGCAATAAAAAAGCATTCGACTCACCTTCGGCTGTGGATAATCGCAGAAGACTGCTCAGAAGAGGTTTACCCTACGGAAAGGCCGAAGACCCCGCCAGCAATGATGGTAACCATGGTACAATATTTATGGCGATAAGCGCCAGTATTAAACGTCAGTTTGAGTTTGTGCTGCAGCAATGGATAAATTATGGCAATGACTTTAGATTGGCAAATGACAAGGACCCTATCCTGGGAAATCACGCGGAAACAAACGGAAAAGGCCATGGCAGGATGATCTTCGGGTCGAACAGCCCAACCGATGATCCGCCCTATTTTTTGAATGAATTGCCGCGCTTTATCGAAACCAGGGGCGGCGAGTATTTTTTTATCCCCAGTCTCACCGCGCTAAGAATGATTGCTGAAGGCATCGTCGACCCTACATAACTTTAGTCGGCTTTGCCCCCGGCAACATCTTTGCTTCGGGCAATTCCAAAAGGGATAATGAGTTTAAAGCTTATATTCCTCCCCATGTTATAAACTCCCTGGCTTTGCCGTGTTACGGTTACGCTCTGCCCGTTATAGGCAAGGAAATACTGCGCCAGGTTTAAATGATCGGCATAGGCAACGTTGGTAAGATTGGTGCAGTTTAGATATAAAGAACATATGATCCGCCCGGTTTTAGGGTTAACGAAATTGGTCCCTGCACCGGCATTGAATAAAGTGTACGCCGCGGAGGGAATTTCGGTATAAAGAGCGCTGTAGATATTGTTTTGCGCCCAGTCATGCTGCAAGCCAAACTTAAGGTAAACCCCCTTCAGTATTGAATTATGCCCGTCGTTTAACCTGACTTTAACTTCCGAAGCGATATGTGGCGCCGGCGTCCATGGAATGTGGTTGGTTGAATCGGACGAATTAGGCAGGCAGGAATAGATATAGGTGAAGCCGTTATCTATTTCCAGCCACCTGGCTGTTGAAGGGTGAACGTTCAGGAAACCCGATATGCCGGTAAGGATAGCCGTATTGGAGGAAACATACCGGTACACCGGGTATCCCTGCGAAACAGAATCGGTGCGGTCGGCAAAAATAAAGTTGCTGATGCGGTTATAAAACCCGTCAGCTTCCAGGCTCACATCGTCGCCGTTGTGGCCGTAGGCAAAATCGGCCTGGTAACCCTGCTCTGCCTTCAGGTTGATATTGCCCAGCTGGATGGCGTTTGAGCCGATATTGAGGCCATTGCTGGTTAATTCATTAATCGCTGGCGCCCGGTAACTTTTTGAGAGGTTGAGCTTGACGTAATTGTCGTCCGGCAACTGGTACGATGCGCCAATACTCCCGGAAGCCCCCGTATAAGTATTATTAAACCCGGTGAATTGCACCATGGAGCCTGGTGTGCCAGCCGGAACGACGTTACCGGCGTCGTTCAGCGACATAGGGTCACCGACAAAATCGGTGCGGTCAAAACGCAGGCCGCCGCTTAGCGTAAGGTTTTTCCAGGTCTTTTCCACGATGGCGTAGCCGCCGATCTCAAAATTGGTATAGTTCGGTATTTCATAATCCGGCAGATACGGCGCCGGCGGTGCGGCGCCATTATTTTGAAATTCATAAATACCATTGATGCCTGTGGTGAGCTTCAATCCTGATTTTTCGCCCCCCAACTGGTACTTAAGCGACCAGGGGATATCGTTCACCAGCAGGTTACCCGAGCCAACAGTTCCGGTATCGATGTCGTGATGAATACTTTGTGTGAAACCGATGTCCAGACCGATGCGGCCTTTGCCGGCATTGATGCTATTTTGCCACCAGGCCTGGTATTCATCTAATATTTTATCGCCGGCGATGTTTGCCGCGTACGACAAAAAATCTGCATGGGTAGGATAGACCTTACCGGCTTGAGGCGTATCGAATATAAAGCGGCCGGTGCTGTCGCGGTTACCGTCCGGTACTTCTATCCTGCGGTGCAGGGCGCTTAGGGTAAGCCTTGAGTATCCCCATGAGCGGGTTAATTCGAGGGTTAGCCGGGCATTTACCTGGTTCCAGGCGGTGCCCCAAACGTAGCCGTCCTTAGGGTCCGAGTAACTGTGCGCTTCTTCGCCGCTCGCCGTAAGGCCCCAGGCGAAGCCATTATTATTACCCGCAATATGCAGCGCACTGCCCAGGTAGCCGTTATTGGTATGGTATTCCGTAAGTACGCTGCCCGCAACCGTGCCGTTTTGTGGCAGCGGCTCCGATTTAAAGCTGATGACCCCCGCTTCTGCGCTGGCGCCATATTGCAGCGACGCGGGTCCGCGGATAATCTCGGCATCATAAACCGCGTATGGGTCGATCAATATACCATGGTCGTCGCCCCATTGAAAATCTTCCTGGGGTACGCCGTCCATCAGGGTTAGCACGCGGTCGAAACCCAGTCCGTTGATCTGGGGTTTGGTTGTACCGGCGCCTTCAGTGGTTTCATTTACGCCCGGTTGCGAAGCTATTTCGTCAATCGCGGTGTTATAAACGCCCTGCAGAATATGATTATGCGTAACTACGGTGATGGGTATGGTTGCCCGCTGTTTGGTGGTGGTATTGCCCAGGGCGGTTACGATGACATCGGCCAATTCGTAATTTGAGGCCGATAGCTTAACGTCGACGGAATAGGTATCGCTGAGGTCGATTATTTTGGTGACACTGGCATAACCTATTGCGGTAACCTGCAATAAATATTCCCCGGCCGGGAGTTGTTTTAGCCTGTAAACGCCCGTTGCATCGGTGCTGGTTACAATTTTTAAATCAGGTATAGCAACGGTGGCGCCTGCAATTGGCAAACCGGTAGCTTTATCGGTTATTTTTCCGGTAATATCACTAAAACCCGGTATGGCTTTGGCTGCAACCGGCATACTGATCGACAAGCACATTAAGATATAAAACAGCTTATAATAGCGTAATTTCGTTCTCATTCAATTAAGGAATAGAAATGGGAAAATGGTGTCTTTATCTGCTTTGCCGCAATTGGGTAATCAGCCCCGATGGCGTTGCGTAGATAAAGAACTATAAGAATAAAAAGGGAAAATTAGCCGAGCTGTGGCGGCTGATAGATGGGGTGGTAGACAATGGGCAGGTTGATCCGGCGATCAAACGCAGGAAAGGCCTGCATTACGCTGGTATAAAACTTGGTCTCGGCCTTTTGGCCAAATAAAGCATCCTGGAAAAGGTTCTTCTGCGACTGGCGCTCCTGGCTTTTTTCTTTCTCCTGTTGCTGCTTTATTTTGCGCATAAAATAGCATTTGCCATTACAATGCAGCCAGGGTTTATTTCTGTTTACACACAGGTTCGCAGCAATGTAATCCCGGTTCAACTGAAAACCCGCAAAAATAAACAGGGTTGAAAAGTTGACGGACAGCAAGGCCACTATTAATATATAACCCGTAATGCGGCGTACCATATCGCGACAAAGGTAAGCAGATATGCTTAATCGCGGCCGCCCGGGAGAAAAAACTATAATTTATATTATATCTAAATAAAGCCGGGCTAATCTGCACAAAACATAGTTCATTGACCATCAGGAGAACTATCCGGCCGGGACGCCGGCATATTTATCTGTTGGTGAATTTTCGCTAAAACGCCGGCCAAATTTTCGTCCATCTCTTTTTCGGAGAGTGGGTTGTCAAAATGAATAGCGTCCCAATGGTCGATTAGCTTTTTAAGTGAAGCTTTGATTTCAGGATTTTGGCGCAATAGCGTATTCAACTCGGCCAGCTCTTTTCTGCCCGCCTCTTTGGCCACTCTTTTTGATGCAAGGACGAGTATGCGCGTTTGAATATCCATGATGCTAAAATATGTCAGCCAGGCGGCGATTGTAAAGTTTAAGTATATGACACTTCCCTATGGTAAGGCGTTGCGCTGCCCCTGAAAAAAAGCGTTAATTTCAACATCTAAGTAAAAATTTTGTTGAACGGTTTAAACGCTTGAGTGTTTGAAACGCAAAACATTAAAAATGATAACACGCACCTGGCACGGGAGAACAACTCTCGAAAATGCTGATGACTACCTTCAGTTCTTATTACGCAACGGGACTAAAGAATATTTGCAAACCCGGGGCAACTTGTCGGTCAGGGTGTGGCGGCGAAAAGGCAAGGATTGCTGTCATTTCTGGACCGTTACGGAATGGGAGGATATCTCATCTATAAAAGCATTCGCGGGCGAGGACTATGAAAAAGCTAAATATTATCCGGAAGATGACGGCTTTTTACTGGGGTTTGAAGAAAAGGTAAATCACTACGAAACATTTCCCGTTTCAAGATAAAACATGAAAATAATCAAACAGCCTGGTATAAAACAGGTTGCTGGCTATTTATTGTCCCGCTTAAGCGTGGCGTGTATTTTATTACCGTTTACGTCGATATTTACACCTATCGAATCGCCTTCCGGGTAAAATTTGCCGGCATGCTTAAACACCACTCCCTCCGGATTGGAGACGCTGAACGTAAAGTCACTGCCTTTTACTACCCCGCTGTCAATCACCGTGGGCGATCCGTCACCCTGGGCCGTGCCGGTCAGTTTGCCGCCGTCAACCTTAAAAACGTAATTGATCTGCAGTTCGTTGCCATCAGGCGTTGTTATCTTCCCGGTCCATTTGCCCGACATATCAGCTACTGCCGCGAAACAAATCAACAGGCAGCATACCAGCGTTACTGTGGTAAAAATTCTTTTTTTCATAGCCTTTTTTGAGGTAAGATGCAGAAAATCAGCGAAACGTTACAGGTTTGATCACTAAAAAAAACAGCTAAAAACAAAAAAACCATGCGCCCGGCATGGTTTTCAAATAATACATTAATTCAAATCAGGGTCGTTATTTATCGGTGCTGCGTTTCAGCGTCGTATGCATCTTTGTGCCGTTAAAATCTATATCCAGGCCAATAGAATCTGCTGCCGGGTATAACTTGGCTGTATGTTTATAATCGGCCCCGTTAACCGATACATTGAATGTAAAATCAGTAGCACTCGTCATTTTCCCATCGCTTATCGGAACTTCACCATCGGGAGTTGCAGCGGTACCCGTTAATTTACCGCTGTCGGTTTTAAAAACATAGGTTAGCGGGATTTCGTTGCCGTCAGGTGTCTTAAGTGTGCCTGTCCATTTCCCGGCCAGGTCTGCCGCGATAGCAAAGCAAACCATAATGCAGCATACGAGTGCCACGGTGGTAAAGAGTCTTTTTTTCATAATCTGGTTTTTTTATTCAGACGCCATGGCCGGTAAAGTGTTACAGCCAGTATGCATTTATTGCCATTACCCTGGCTGTACGCATAAATTCATTCCCGTAAAAACCGTCGCGCTACTTATCGTTGACGTTTGCCGCAAGAACTACTGAGCGCGCTTCAATTGCAAATGCGACTTATTGCCCTCGAAGGTAACGTCCAGCGCGACGGAGTCGCCCGCAGAAAAATATTTTCCTTTATGCGAATAAGTCACGCCCTGTACATTTACGCTGAAGGATACATCGTCGCCCTTAACCATGCCACTGTCAATCGGCACACTCATGCCTCCTGCATCAAGCGTACCGGTAAGGTTACCGCCGTCGAGCTTAAAGGAATAAATTAGGGGGTATTGGTTGCCATCAGGTGCGTTAAACGTACCAGTCCATTTGCCGCTGAGGTCGGCAATCACCGCTATGGCTGCAAAAACACAGCCTATAAGCAAGGTGGTTAGCAATAATTTCCTTTTCATATTTTGGTTATTGTATTTCCTAAAATTATATTTTTTTTCGCGGAAATAGCAACCAAATTATTTTGAAAATTATTGAGCGATCTTTTTCAGCGTGGCATGCGCCTTTTGATCGCCAAGGCTAAGGTCAACACCTACCGAATCGCCATAAAATTTACCGCTGTGATCAATCTCCATGTTGTTGATCAATACATTGAAGGTAAAGGTGTCGCCGGTGATTTTGCCATCGTTGATGGGTAAAAATCCTTTGGGCGTTTTTGCCGTTCCTGTCAGCTGGTCGCCGTCGATCTTGAAATTGTAGACCAGTGAATACTCATCGCCGCCATCGGTTTTTAACGAGCCGGTCCATTTTCCGTTCAAGCTTTCAATCGCGGCAAAGCCTGCAAAGAAACAAAAAACTAAAAGCGCTGTAGCAACAATTGTCTTTTTCATCAAGGGTTGATTTTTGTTGCGAAAATACCCCGGGCATTATACCTGATCTTAAACTGTGTGTTAACTTTTCTGTATCTGGCATTTGCGGATGTTTTATTTACCAACTTATTAACACATCCGGAGTCATTAACCATTAATTGTCAACCCAACCTGCAAATGAAATAAGGGATCATCGATGAATTGGGGCAGGAGCCTTAACGCCTGAAACAAAAAAAGGCTGCCCCAAACATTCCGGGACAGCCTCCAACAAAGTAATTAAAACTTCTTTAAAACGTCCATTTCAATTTAGTAAATATCCGCATCCCGTTGAAACCCATTTGAACCGACTCAAACGCGCCTCCGGAGTTGCTGTCGCCTAAAGAGCTGTCGCCGGTGGTTGCGCTGGTTGAACCTTTTACAACAGCTTCATCAGGGTGAACATTAAACAGGTTATCTATACCTAAATCCCATGAAATGTTTTTGCGTATTTTGTAGGAGACGTAAATGTCGGTGGTGACTTTTGGATTGAAAACAAACACTTCAGGTACTACCCCGTTGCCATTATCCAACCCGACATAAGGAAAGTAAGGATCGGCTACACCGTCGGGCGGGCTTGCTTCGCCAAAGCCTAATTCTTTCACCAGGCCAAAATAAGTAAACCGGGTACCGAAATCCCACTTGCCGAAACCATAGTCGAGATTAAGATTGAACTTAGCTTTCGGCGCGGCATATTTCAAAAAGTATTGTTCGCGGTCGGAAAAGAAAGTGGCGCTGTCATCCGGGTTTTGGTTGAACTTCGCGGGTATGTTAATCTTATTAATAATTACATCCTGCAGGTTGCCGGAAAGGGTTGCATTAAAGTGCGCGTTTTCCCAACGTTTCCTATAATCTATCACAATATCCACACCCCTGTTGGTGGTGTTAACGGCGTTGGTAAAAAATGCCGCCTCGGCCACATCGCCATGCAGCAGCGCATAGTTCAGTGTGCCTTTAACCGTCGCGTCGCCAAAGGCAGGATCGCCTTCCTGGTATAGGCCCGAGTATACGATGCGGTTTCTAACGTCAATCTGGTAAGCATCAACCGTTGCCGTGATGTTGCTAAAGGGTTGCCAGGTAAAGCCAAGACTATAGTTTGTTGAATGTTCGGCTGTAAGTTTTGGGATATTTGCGGACCGCGCAATATCGGAATAATTAGGAACAGTTTTTTCGAATATCAGCGTACCGCCTGATCCAACGGTGGTATTGGTATTGCTAAAGTTTTCCTGCTGCAGGCTGGGGGCGCGAAAACCCGAGCTGATGGATCCACGCAGGTTAAAATTATTCGTTACCTTGTATAAGGTGGCGAATTTACCTGTGGCCACCGAGCCAAAGTCGTCATAATTTTCAAAACGGCCTGCCACGTCAATCATCCAGCTTTTAGTAAGGTCTATGGCGCTTTCCGCATAGGCCGCTTCAGAGCCCCGGTCGGCTATGTGTGCGTCCGAAGGCTGATACCCGGGATACCCTTCGGCTCCCGGCGCTTTATTGGCCAGGGAGTCCTGCCCCTGTGAACCCGTAACTGTATATTGCGCGCCTCCATTGTTATAGGAGTTGGGTTCGCCGGCGTAGATCTGGTAACGCTCGTACCTGAATTCGGTGCCAAACGATAGCTGCATACCTTGCGCTACGTGGTTAAAGTGTTTGGTGATATCGGCATTGGTGGTGTTTTGCAGATAGTTAAAGCCGCCATCATTAAACCGGGTTTGCGGCGCCTGGCCTGCCGTGTAGATGGTGGAAGCATTAAACGTGTTTTGGCCATAATAATGAAAATCGTTACGGCCGGTATTATTGCTGATGTTCCAGGCCCAGCCGCTGTCGAATTTGCCTTTAAAACCTATTGCTGCCGAAAAGTCCGTTATGTAAACATCTTCTTCCGGGTTGTAATAAACGTTGTTTGGATCATATGGCGCACCATCCGGCGCGTCTATCCGCATGATGGAGGGAACAAATACCAGGTTTCCGGATTGATCGGTAGGAAATTTATCCGGCGTATTTGTCCAGGTGCGGGTATAAGCATAAACTTCGGAATATTTATAATTATAACCGCCGAAAGAATAGAACGTTGTATTGGTTCCTTTCAGCGGGATTTCCATGTTGTACATTGCGCCGCCGGACTCAACAGAGCCATCGCCAAAAGCGCGGCGCGCGGGCGATATGGGCAGGTCGGGCGCCATTCTTAACGTTTTGCCCGATGCCTCAAAATTACCGCCAATGTTAAAAAAGCCTCCATTTTGGCCGATTGAAAATCCGTAGTCGCCGCCCAGCGTAAAAGTTTGGCCGTCGAACTTTTTACCGGTGTAATAGGCCTTGGGGTCGGGGTAACTTAGTGTATTGTATTTTTGATCGTCATACCCGCTGAACCCGGCATTAAGTGTAAAAAGGTTAACATTCTTTCTTAGAACGATGTTGATCACCCCGGCTATCGCGTCAGAACCATATTGGGCCGAAGCGCCATCGCGCAATATTTCCACGTGGTCGATAGCCGCTTCGGGGATAGCGTTGAGGTCGGTACCGCTCTCACCGCGTCCGCGTGCTGCTTCACCGGGGTCCACATAGGCCGATTCGTGGCGGCGTACGCCGTTAATAAGTACCAGCGTTTGGTCAAAACCAAGTCCGCGTAAGCTGGCATAGTCTATCGCATCCGCACCGTCAGCGCCCGATTGTTTGTTATAGTTGAACGAAGGCACATTTTGGTTTAACTGGCTCATCAGGTCGGGTTTCGCCGTGTTATCGTTCACACTGTTTACGCTGATGACATCAACCGGTACCGGCGACAGCAAGCGCGACCGCCCGCCACCACGGCTACCCACCACCACCACTTCATTTAACGCCGAAGCTGATGCGGCTAATGCAACGTTAAGTGTTTTACTTTCGCCCGCTGCCAGCGTTACGCTAAGCGTTTGCGGCTCAAAACCCACCGCTGAAAAGAATATTTTGTAAGTGCCCTGCTTTAAAGAAAGGCTGTAGCGGCCCAAGCTATCTGTCGAGCCGCCGATATTCGACGGCGTTGCCCTTACACTGGCGCCCTGCAAAGGCTTACCGGCATCGGTAACCGTACCGCTTATGGTTTGGGCAAAAACAGGGGTAGTTGAAATAATAATTGCCCCAATAAGTATTAAGCGTAGTTTTTTGATCATATATTTTTCATTAGGTAAAAAATTTAAGTTAATTAATTGCTAATTTAAAATAATAAATGAGGTTTTTAAATTAAAATCGCAATAAATAACACTTAGGAATTTCAATTTTTCAATGATTTCATATTTTATACTAAAAATTAATAAAATATTCAGAAAATAGCAATTACTTAATAATTGATTACAAAACTTATAATGGTAAAAGGGACATTTATTAAATTATTTGTTAGACAAGCTAAAAATGGGCGCTGTAAATCGTCTTTTTTGACAGAAAATGAGGATCATGTTATTAAATGCCATAAAATAAGGGTTGTGAAATAAAATAACCCCCTTGCTGTGTAATTAAAGCTGCCCATGCGTAAAAATGCACACGCCGTAAACGGTTTACTTAAAAAAGATGGTTTAGGAATTCAACACGGCTATTGCTAATTTTACAGGACATTTAAAAAAACAGGTTCCCATGAACAGCCAAACCATCAGCAATATCGCGAATATCGCGTTGGCATTATCCGTAATCGTAGCCGTGATATTCGGCATTGCACAGGTAAAGGCGGCAGCACGCGACCGCCGCGAGCGGCTGACCCTTGAGGTGCTGCGACAGTTTCAAACACGTGAATTTGCGGAGTTATTGCATTTTGTAAACGTTATTGAGATACCCGCTACATTCGAAGAATCACGAAAGCAGCCGGCAAATGAGCGGATCATGATGATCCAGTTTGGCCAGCAAATGGAGTCGCTGGGGATGATTGTTGCCGAAGGGCTCATCAATATCGACCTGGTTGACAAAACACTTGGTTCATTTGTAACCACCTCCTGGGAACGGTATAAAACCTTATTTCTCGATATCCGCGAAACAGCGCCGGACCCTTTCCTTGGCGAATATTTTCAATGGCTGGCTGAAAAGATCGACAGGCGAATGAAAGAATGCCCCAGAAAGCCGTTCAATGAGCGGTAATACCGCTGGATTTTTGGCCGCGCTTCTAAAAATTACTTTTGAAACCATCAACGGCCCTTATCCCGATGGCAGCCATTTTAAACCCGAAAGTACATCTTCGGGTGGATGCATAAGATTGTTCAAGCTCACTTTCGGTCGTTAATAAATCATACGCGACGCTAACAAACTTAATTCATCCAGATTAACGGATGCCGTACCGGCAAATTCCTGATCACTTCTTCCACCTGCGGGTTATGATCAAGTGTCTTCCAGGTTGAAAGCCAGGTATTGTTATGAAAGGCATCGGCGCCAAAAAGCAGGAACGGCTGCGCAACCGGCCAATTGCCCCAATACATCACATCCGGTTTTAATGTCCATTTACTTTTATCGGCAACAAACGGGTACAGGTAATCGATGCCTTTTTTTATCGATTTACCGTCAGCCGTTTCAAAATTCCATAAATTATCCTGCGGGGTAGATAATATCTGGCATAGCGTGGCCATGGCATCCAAATTAAAAATAGAATAACCGTAAGGCTTGGTGCGCGCCGTTTCCAGCGGAAAGCTTCCATCCGCGCCCATTTGATTGGGCAATAAAACCGTTTTGTACATCATCCGCATCGAATCAAGCACTGCCTGGTTATTACAAAGTTTGGCAAACGAAGCCACTTGCATGGCCCAGCAGGTCGAATGGTTGTTTTTAGTCAGTTTTTCTTCGATGCCCGGCTTGCTGGTCATTAACCAATTGGTGTAGGCGGCAAACCATTTTTTTACGCCCGCGACGGTTTCCGCGTCCATTGCATTTTCCATTACGATTACACCCTGTGCAACTTCCATTAAATGGATGGAATCGATGATGCCGTAATTGCGGCCGGTAAATTTTCCTTTAACCGCCTGCGCAAAAAGCAGGTTTGGGTTCATCAGGGTTTCGGGGTTAATAAACCAGGCTTTCAGATGGATAACGGCCTGCTTAACATATTTTTCATCACCCGTTATTTTGTAGGCCGATGCCAATGCGCCGATGATCCGGCTCAGGCGGATCATCGCTTTACGGTGCTCAACAAAATTGTCGGGGTTAGTTAAGCCGTCGCGGTTGATATACGGGCCGTCCGGGTTTTTTGGGTCGGGCCAAAAGTAATCGGCCTCCGAAAAGAAATCATGTTTGCCGCCGGCGCTCCTGGGGCTGGAAAATGCCGTTACGGTGACGGACTCCTGTTTCATTGCCCAGTCGGCTTCGGCTAAAATTTGAGTTTTTAATAGTTTTTCTGCTGCTTTTTCAATTTGGGAGTTTTCTGCCTGCGGCTTTTTGAGTGAAAAAGCGGGAAGGGTTAGCCATGCGATTGCGATCAATATGAGTGAAAATAACTTTTTCAAAATCTGCAAGAATAGGTTGCAATATAGCAATAAGGCGAATTATTTGTCAGGTATGGTGGCTATTGAAATGCGCGTTTGGATAATAAATCGCTTACAAAAAACATTTAAGGATTTCGATATACTATCTGTTAAAACCCACAATTGAACTGTTGGCGGGAAAGAAAGAATTTAATAACCCTTGAAAAATTTGCACCTTTAGATAAAGCAATGACCAATAATGGCTGACATAGAAAAAATACTCGACAACCTGAATATCCCAAAGCAAATAATCGATAAAAGCGAGCAACTCTTAAAAACATTATTTGGGCCATCCTTTGATGAAATGGGTGGTATCATTGCTGATCAAGTAAAACTTAGAAGGTTTAAAAATCAGATAAAAATCTTCGGTAAAGCGCAAGAGATTTTAAAAGAAAGTGGAATTGACCCTAAAAAGTTTCCTTAAAAGTATTAGCTCCACTAATAGAATATAGCTCCTATGAAGAAGATGAAACTCTACAAGAAAAATGGTCAAAGCTGATAGCTCACGTTTTGGGGGGCAACGAAGATTTAATTTTTCAACAGAATTGTATTTCGATCTTGAATAAACTTTCCCCTGAAGAAGGCAGATTGCTGGAAGTCATCTTTGACCAAGTCCAAAAACGTCGACAAGAACGACACGAAAAACAACTACAAAACTACGAGAGGACAAAAAAGAACTATCTGGATAGGGATCATTATAATCCATATCCAAAAAAACCAAATGAATACGCCATAACAAGTTTCAATTTCGATATTTCTCGATATTCAAAAGAAAACGGCTTGAACATTGGTGAATTTTATTTCAAAATTTCAAACCTAATTACTTTAGGGTTGCTCAAGTGGGAAACTGATGTCCGAGTAGAAGCACAGAAAGCAGATGAGAACCCTGAAGACACAAATATTGACGTTTATGTTTATAATGATGATGAATTTGTTTTTACTTCAGTGGGAGAAAAATTTGTAAGGTTATGCAGAGGGTTGTTGTAAATGACCGGTTTTGGGGGAAGAAGAACATTAATTTACTGCTGTATTTCAATTGCCAAATTGGATACATTAAAATATACGTCTAAGTTTGATTTGTCAATTAAGTCATTCGTTAAGGGGGCTTTTGCAATTATTCGCATTTAAGTTTGAACATTGAACTTGCGATAGAATTTTTAACCGACAGGTGCTCTTTATTATCCACTTTTATATGTGGAAAAAAAGTAACTTGTGGAAAAGAAAGGGTGTACACGTTTTAGGTTTTCAACAAGCGTTGTATATCAACAAATTGCTGATTATCAATATTCTATAATGAAAAAAATAAACATACTAACAATTTGTTAATAACTACCATTTTCTGTTCCCTATTTTTGAGTGTTACTTTGAAAAACGCTGAAAATCAAGAGCAGAACGAACTTTTTCCCAAGGTAAGGATACTGTAAGTAACTAAATGTTAACAAATTAGAAATTGTTGAAAACTTTTTTTGATTGAATAAAATTTCATACTTTTGCAGGCTGCTTTTTTACCAAAAGGTGTTAAGGCAATAAAATGGATAAGAACGAATATAAATATTCATCCGATTTTTTAAAGGCATTAATGGAGAAGGCGAGAACGTTATCTCAAAATGGCAATACCATTGATACCATTCTTAAGGACGATTACGGGGTGGAAAATATATTCGACTATGAACTACCTGATTTAAAAGACAAAGATCAAACAGACTTTATATTTACTAACGTGAGAGGAAGTGTCCCTCTCATGAAAGGAAAAATTATTACTGTTAAGGAAGCGGAAGAGATATCAGTGAGGGTTTCTAAAATAAACTTTAAAAAAATTTTAGCCCTTGCCCATAATAATCCCGACCGTTATCAACCTAAACTCAAATAGCCAGTTCATGAAAGATATTTCGGAGAAATTATATAATTTCTTTTCGGAAACGTATGACATTTATATTAAAGTAAAAAAATATGCCGTACTGCTTGAAAAAGTCAGTGGAGGGAAAGTTGAAGTTGCTTCAATAAATGAACTTCGAGGCGTATTATTTCACTTATACAGCTATCTAGACAAGCCTGAACATACAAAAGCGGAACATATCACTGAAAATTATTACGATGCAAAAGAACACTTGTTTAGAGCTTATTATGACGTTTTTAGCATTCTTACTGAACTACTCACAGAAAAAATACACTCTTACTCCATTAATTACAATACTGCAGTAATTTGCAAAGTATGTCCAAAATATTACCAAGAAATTTTACCTGGGATTTCGACTTTTGCGGAACAAATAGCAGACATAAGGTCGGTAAGACAAAACAATAAAACGCCTGAATTAAGTGTAATTGGCAATGATGAGGTAATTATTATCCTTCATGATTGGTTTAAGACATTACAGAGTTTGACCCCCTCCTTTGAAAAAGCAAAAAAAGAGCACATTCAAGAAAAGCTAAAGGGTGTAATTTACCAAATTTATATACCTGTAATTTGTGTAATTGTGACGATTATTTTAAGTTACATTTTTCTAAAGAATTAAATATAGAATCCTATCATTTCCCTTGCTTTAAACTGAATAATTCACCCAACCCCCTCACCCTCAAAACACCTGCTCCACCCTTTTATCCGGGTAATTCACTTTCTCGCTTTTCCTTACGCCGTTTACAATTATGTGCACAATGTTAATCTCGTCGTCAAACAGGTTGTAGATCAGGCTTGCATCCACGTCAACCTTTTTTACCAGCGGCAGTTTGTCCGATTCCAGGTAAACATCCGTAGCTTCGCGGTTGATCTCGAAACCCAGATAGTTTAATTTTACCGGGGCATTATCCGCGCTGAGCTTTAAATTGGCGGCGATGTATTGTTTTACCAGTACATCCATGGCGGCATGCATTTCCTGCTTGTTCAGGTCGGTTTTAGCATTGTACTGTTTGGCAAGGGCCGCTTCAAAGTCGTCGGTAAATAGGGTGCAGATCACCTCAAACTTGTTGTCCTTGCTATTGTATTCAATATTGCTGGTGCTGACATGGATGGGGTGAAATACCTTGACTTTATGTGGCATCGGCATCATCGAACCCAGGAACATAATGTAACAATATAATAGCGGTTTATAAATAAATGCCCCCATAGTGCACGGCTGTTTTTGTTGTTAAAAAAACGTCCTAAATTAGTGCTTTCAACGCTGAGTTCGCAATGTCCGACTTTGGTTTTTATTTTAAGATGGGCTGGGAACATATTATCAGCAAGGATGCTTTAGACCATCAGCTGTTTATCCTGGCACTGGCCTGCGTTTATACCATCAGCGACATAAAAAAGGTGCTCATCCTGGTGACGGCCTTTACCATCGGGCATTCGCTTACACTGGCGCTGAGCGTGTATGATATTATCCGGTTCAGCAGCAAATGGGTGGAGTTTTTAATCCCCTGCACCATCTTTTTAACGGCGCTGAATAATATTTTACAGGTAGACAAGAAAGGCGCAAGTGCAAGGATAAATTATTATCTTGCCTTGTGTTTCGGGCTGATACACGGGATGGGGTTTGCCAACGCGATACGCATTATGCTGGCAAAGGACCAAACCATCGGCTGGGGCCTGTTCGGTTTTAACGTGGGGCTTGAAGTTGGCCAGATATTTTGCGTGGCCATTATTTTGATCGTCAGCATTTTGTTCTTATACGGATTAAAAATAAAGCGAAGGGACTGGATATTTTTCCTTTCGAGCGGTGTGTTTGCGTTATCGGTAAAGATGGCGCTGGATAGGCTGCCATTTTGATTTCGGATTTCGGAATTTCGATTTCGGATTTATTGAATACGGAAGTCGGAATGTCGAATGATTTTGTCTGCTAGTCTTTTTAAAGTCTCCCCTGCCGGGGGAGATTTAGAGGGGGCTAAATGTTGGCGGGAAACGTAAAGTTCCGATTAAATACTAAATGCAACTTCCGGACTTTCGGTCCCGATAGCTATCGGGATTCCGACTTCCGGACTTAATAACTGACCATTAATTGTTTATTAAAATGAAAAGAATTGCTACTTCATTACTGATCTGCTGCGCGTTTGCCGGCGCTGCACTTGCCCAGGACATTCACAACAACCCGGGCAGCAACCACGGCAACAAGTTTGAGCAGTTGGGCACCATAATGCCTACGCCGAATGAGCAGCGGACCGCCAGCGGGGCGCCGGGCGCCAAATACTGGCAGCAAAAGGCCGACTATGACATTAAGTGCAGTCTCGACGAGAAAGCACTGAAACTGACGGGTTCGGAAACGATCACCTATTACAACAACTCGCCCGACCCGCTGGATTATTTGTGGATGCAGCTTGACGAGAACCAGCATAGCAATATCAACAATGCCAACTATCAAAGCAGCAGCACCATGCCAAGGGTGGCCAGCACCATGGCGCTGGAGCGGGCACAGATAGACACTGCAGATAATGGTTACGGCGATAAAATTGTGAGTATTACCGATGCACTGGGTAAAGCCATACCCTATACCATCAACAAAACCATGATGCGCCTTGACCTGCCGGCGCAATTGAAGCCCGGTGAGCACACCATTTTTAAAATAAAATGGAGCTACAAAATAAGCGACCGGCTAAGCATGGGTGGTCGCGGTGGTTATGAGTTTTTTCCCGGCGACGGCAACTACCTGTTCACCATGACGCAGTGGTACCCGCGCATGTGCGTGTACAGCGATTTCCAGGGATGGCAAAACCACCAGTTTACCGGCAGGGGCGAGTTTGCTTTGACCTTCGGCAACTTTCATGTACAAATGACCGTTCCGGCCGACCACGTGGTGGGCGGAACCGGGGAGTGCCTTAACTATGCGGCCGTATTAACCGCCGGGCAGCTGGCAAAATACAACCAGGCAAAGGCTGCTTCGGCGCCAGTGCAAATTGTTACGCTCGACGAGGCCAAATACCGGGAAACACACCCCAGCACGGCCACAAAAACCTGGGTTTTCCAGGCCAATAATGTACGCGACTTCGCCTGGACATCTTCCCGCAAATTTATTTGGGACGGGATGAACCAAACCGTTGGCGGCAAAAACATCATGTGCATGAGCTATTATGGTAAAGAGGCATACGGCCTGTACGCCAAATACTCAACCCGGCTGGTAGCGCATACCATTAAAACCTATTCGCATTTTACTTTTGATTACCCCTACCCGGTAGCGCAAAGCGTGGAGGCATCCAACGGAATGGAGTACCCGATGATCTGCTTTAATAACGGTCGTACCGAAAAAGACGGCACCTACAGCGAAAGCACCAAAAACGGCATGATCGGTGTGATCATCCACGAAGTGGGCCACAACTTTTTCCCGATGATCGTAAACAGCGACGAACGCCAGTGGACCTGGATGGATGAAGGTCTGAACTCCTTTGTGGAGTACCTTACCGAAGAGCTTTGGGACAACAAATTCCCAAGCAAAAAGGGTGCGGCATATACCCAGGTGGATTATATGAAGCTGCCGAAAGATGAGCTGGAGCCGATTATGACCAACTCGGAAGATATAGTACGTTTCGGCCCGAATGCCTATACCAAACCGGCTACGGCATTGAACATTTTGCGTGAAACCATTATGGGCCGCCAGCTGTTCGACTTTGCGTTTAAAGAATATGCACGTCGCTGGGAATTTAAGCACCCCACCCCGGCAGATTTCTTCCGCACGATGGAAGACGCCAGCGGCGAAAACCTGGATTGGTTTTGGCGCGGCTGGTTTTACGGCACCGACCCCTGCGATATTTCGCTCGACTCGGTAAAAGTTGCCAGGGCTGATATGGACGGCAACCTGCCTGCACAATTTGGCCAGGGTCGCGGGCCGGGTGGCAATGGTAATAAAGTGGCTGCGCCAATCGTAAATAACTACGACGACATCTCGAAGATCAGGAACCGGGAGGATAAAAAGATACAGTTTTATGTAGACAAGGACACCTCCATGCGCGATTTTTACTGGAGATATGATCGCGGCCTGGCATCGGTGGACAGCTCGAAATTCAGGGATATGACCAAAGCCAAAACAATGGCCGACCGCACCCCCGAGCCGCTAACGGCTGATGAAAAGCAAAAATATGCCAACAAATATTTTTACGAGCTCAACTTTAGCAACAAGGGCGGGCTGGTAATGCCGATCATCGTTCAGTTTACCTACACCGACGGCACCAAGGTCATCGACCGTATCCCTGCCCAGGTATGGCGTTTGAACGAAAAGCACGTATCCAAGTTTTATGTGCAGGATAAGGAAGTAGCGTCGATCCAACTCGACCCGTACCGCGAAACCTGCGATATTGACGAAAGCAACAACTATTGGGGTAAGCTGGCGGAGCCATCCAAGTTCCAGGTGTTTAAACAACGGCAGGCAGCCCGCGGCGGCGCAACCGGTACGGTTAACCCGATGCAGGTGGGCAGCGGCAAGTGACACGATTTAGACACGATTTATAAGATTTTAAAGATTTGCAGGATTTTTTGAGCTCCCGGATTGCATCCGGGAGCTTTTTATTTTACAGGAAATTTTTTTGCTTTTTATTCAATTTTTCATATATTTATAAAGAATTCATTTAATATGAAAAAAAACCTTATCATACCCCTTGCCACCATCATTGTGCTGTATTTGGGATGTTCAAAAAGCAACAATTCTGACAACGGGCCTAAAAACAACACTCCGGCGCCGGTTAAAATTGAAATAGTGAGCGGCAGCGGGCAAGCAGATACCGTGGGATTGCAGCTGGCAAATTTAATTGTCGTCAAGGTGACGCAAAATGGCAATCCGGTTGCTGGTTACAACGTTGAATTTCAGGGATCGGGGTGCAACCAGGACCTTACCTTAATCGAGACTACTCAAGCTGACGGTACAACCAGCTATGTCTGGCGCCTGGCCGGCGACGTTGGTCAGCAAACTGTAAAAGCATACGCATTAAATGCCCAGAATCAAAAGGTTGATTCGGCAACAGCCACAGGTACCGGCATTGCGCCCGGTCCGGGTTGGCATAACTCGGCATGTTCAATAGTAGGAGGCCTCACAGTAGCGGCCATTTGTAAGTTGAGTACCGGCAAGCTTTTTGCCTGTTATCCGGGCAAAGCTTATATGCGCTATTCGGACGATAACGGCGCCAGCTGGTATGCCGTTACCAATTTGGGCAATAGTCACTTCTTCACCTGGGTGCAGTCTTCTTATAGCGATGAACTCTACGCATTTGCAATTAACGAGGGTATATTTTACTCGAAAGACGCCGGGCAAACCTGGACGCAATTGAGTAGTCCACCATTCAGTACGGCAAACATAAGCGCAGGTATTTGTACACCAAACGGTAAGCTGATAATAACTACGCCAGGTGACGTCTCCGTATCTTTAGATAAAGGACAAACCTGGGCAAGGACACCCTCCTCCGGTTTCCCTGTACCCGGTGCTAACGGCGGCGACGACGAAGATTTTGGCAGCCCGACAGAGGATAAAAGCGGGAATTTGTACGTTGCGGGCCGCGAAGGCGGAACAATTTACGAATCAACAGATAACGGCGGTACATGGTCTGCTATATCGAAACCTCAAGGTGAAGATGATTTCGGCTTTTATGTAGATAATAATAATTGGTACTATAAAGTCATCGGCGGCTCTCCAAACGCCGGGCTCTATTTGTCGAAGGATAATGGCGCAACTTACACTGAATTATTTAGCGCGCCATTTTACTTTTTGCACCTATTCAGTATCCAAAGCGATGGCAATTACTATTTTGAAAATGTATTTACCGGCTTGTACCAATCAACGGGCATAACGGCTTCCGTTAAGCTGATCAGCTCGATCAGAACGCAAACCAATGCGCCTTATATCGTCGCCAAAAACGGCAACGTTGTAACCGGCTACGATGGAAATCTTTTTATAACCTATCTAAACAAATAATAACGCCGGTTTATATTATCGGTTTTTAAAAGAATCGCCCGGGGCATTAACGGTTCGGACGTTTGTTTTTGATTTCGACTGCCAATATGATTTGAAGTCTGCGACGGCCCGCTATCAATGCCTGCCCTTACTCACCAAAAAGAAAATCAGCGCAATTACGATCAAAATCACCAGCACCAATGCAATGATCTTCCCGGGGCTGAACGGCCGCTTACCGCTTACCTGGCCTGTATAACCGTTGATGGCAAACTGGTAGGTTTTGTTTTTGTAAACGTATGAGCTGATCCAGATGGGCAGCAACACATATTTAATACCGATATCATCCAATTGTGTGGTCGACCCGGTGATCTGCTGTTCATCGCCGCCAATATCCTGGTAAATGGTTTGGTTGATCATTGGCGTCATCGATTTCTTAGCTACTTCCAGCGCTTCCTGCGGCGTGGCCTGGTAGGTTTCGGAGCGGAAACCGCTTACGTAGCGTTCATCATAATTTACCAGTTTGCCAAAATCCCAGGACCCGAGTTTGTTGGTGGTATCCTGGGCCAGCGATTTGGTGGCGCTGATAATGATATTCCGGAAACTATTGGCTACGTTACCAAACACCGGGAACCAATTGGTTTCGCGCACTTCGCGTTCGCGCATTACTTCTTCGCCGTCAACTACCTCGGTGTAGGTTTCGGTAAGGTAATAATATTCGCCGCGCATACCGTCATAGCTGGTGGTGGTATCAATGTCAAATGACCAGTAAGGCAGGTACACGCCGTCAATCGGGGTGGAAGAGCTGTTTACTTTTTGAATGAGGTCAGCAGGGGCAAACGATAAACCCTTAAGCCATACTATAAAATCCTGCTTGGCCACTTCCTGGCTAACGGCGAAGGGCAAAATATAATGCGGCCGCACGTAGTTTTGTGCGTCCGTCAATTCGATCACCAGCGGCGAAGAACAAAACGGGCACTTGCCTGCCGTTACATTTTCGGGTAATACCGTCGTGGAGCCGCAGTTGTTGCATTTAACCGTTTGCATGCCCGGATTTGCCGGGGCTGTCGCAATGCTGTCCACAAAGCTGTTAAATTCAAATGATTCGATATCCGGGTTGCCGGTATCGGTAATTTCATTTACGCTGCCGCAATGGTCGCATTTTAACGATTGCGTGCCGGGCTCGTAATGGAGCACGCTGCCGCAGTTATTGCAGTTTAATGAATTGGTGATCACGGTTTTTTCGTCTTCAGCCATGGTGCGATAAAATTATAAAGGTGAATTGAAAATTTTTAGTCGAAAGTCGAAAGTCAGAAAAGCACAAAATTGACTTAAGACTTAAGACTCAGGACCTAACATTAACCCGGTATTGGCGGCGGAACATTATTTAAAACATCGGCCAGGTCAGGCACCGATCCGGCGGCTACCCAACCGCTCATGCCTTTTTTCCAAACCATGCTGCCGCTTGTAAAGCTTTGTGCAAAGGCCATCTGGCTCAATTGATCCATGCTAAAGGGCCCTTCAGACTTTCCGCTAACGGCAACAAAATATTCGGCCGCCACCGGTATTGGCGGCGGTACATCTGGCCCTGTGCTTTGACCTCCCGCAGACGGACTCACCTGGTTGGGTTGAAAGATGTTGCCGATCTGCCCCATCATGGCCGCTCCCACCCCCAGGCCCATGCCTGCAGCGCCCAGGTTGCCGCCAATGGAGTTTTGCGCCGATTCCTCGATGGCATTTGCTGCCTGGAATTGCGCATAGGCGCCCAGGTTGCCGATGATGCCCATCTCGCTGCGCTTATCCAGCACTGCCTCCACCTCCGGCGGAAGGGAAATATTTTCAACCAGGAACTTCTTCAGGTTAAGCCCCATTTCGGCAAAGTCCGGTTGTATTTTATCGGTGATCAGTTTTGATATTACGTCGTAATTAGCAGTCAGGTCTAAAACGGATATCTTCGATTGTGCGATCGCGTCCATCCCGCGCGAAACGGCGATGTTACGCAATTGCTCATTGATGTCGTCAGTATAAAAATCAGGGTTCGTAGCCGAAATTTGGGTCAGAAAAACTTTCGGGTCACTCACCGCAAAGTTATATGATCCAAAAGCCCGGAGCCTTACCGGCCCAAACTCCGCATCGCGCAGCATCACCGGGTTTTGGGTGCCCCACTTTTGGTTGGTGAATTGCCGCATACTCACAAAATAAACATCGGCTTTAAAAGGGCTGTTAAAGCCATATTTCCAGCCCCTGAGTGTACTCATGATCGGCATATTTTGTGTGGTCAGCTCGTACATCCCCGGGCCGAAAATATCGGCGATGGTCCCCTCGTTCATAAAAATGGCCGCCTGCGATTCGCGTACGGTGAGCTTGGCGCCCATCTTGATCTCGTTATCATAGCGCGGGAATTTCCAGATCAGTGTATTGGTGGTATTGTCAACCCATTCGATGATGTCGACAAATTCGTTCATTAACTTGCTAAATAGCCCCATAACATTGGAAGGTTTGATGTGTAAATGCAGTTAAAAGTATAAAATATTTTGATTACAAAATGCGGGCGTTATTTTTTTGGCGATAAATGGGATAAATGTGCTAAACAGGTAAAAATCTTTGCGGTTAACTTTTTACCACAAAGGGCACGAAGGACTTCACAAAGGGCTCAAAGGCCTGTCGCTTCAAGATATAGGCGGTGGGATTATTCTGGACGATTACAAGCAGTTATTGACAAATTTTATCGAAAGGTCATTAAGTATTTTCGCAAAGCCGCACCAAATAGCCCGCTATTAAGGCTTTGTGATCTTAGTGAAACCTTTGTGTCCTTTGTGGTTAATTTTAAAACCAAACAAGCATATCGCTATTGCCCTTTCGTTTTCCAGTACATGTAAACAATGCCCACAACAACGATAATAGCTAAAACAATAAGCCCCGATTTGCCTTTGCGCTTATCCTGGCGCATCAGCCAAACCAAAAATGCGATAAATGGCAGTACAAATACGAGCCAGAAGATGATGGATGCTGCGGTCATACCTTTTTTAGTTCATAGTTAATTGCTGGTTCATAGTTCATGGTTCATAGTTCATAGTAGGAAAGCTGTAGGATCTGCTATGAACTATCAACTATGAACCATGAACTAAAAAGGCATCCTCGCCAGGGGCGCAACGTCCTGCCCGGTGAATTCGCCTTTTAAATATTTATAATAACCGGCAATGGCTATCATAGCGGCATTGTCGGTACAGTATTCCAATTTTGGTATAAAACTGCGCCAGCCGTTCTTTTCGCACAAATCGATCAAACCATGCCGCAAGCCCGTGTTGGCCGATACACCGCCGGCCAAAGCTATGTCTTTTATGCCATAAGCGATAGCGGCTTTGCTCAATTTATTCAATAAAATAGTAGCTATCCGCTTTTCAACCGAGGCGCAAATATCATTCAGATTTTTTTGGATGAAATCCGGATCAGCAGCCACATGGTCCCTGACAAAATAAAGGATGGCTGTTTTTAAACCGCTGAAGCTAAAATTAAGCCCTGGAATTTGTGGCTCGGGAAATTGGTAAGCATCCGGGTTACCCAAGCGAGCATATTTATCGATCAGCGGGCCACCAGGGTAGGGCAAACCTAAAATTTTGCTGGTTTTATCCATCGCCTCGCCGGCGGCATCATCGAGCGTTTGGCCGATCACTTCCATATCAAAGTAATCTTTCACCAAAACAATTTGGGTATGTCCGCCCGAAACAGTAAGGCAAAGGAATGGAAAAGAGGGCTTGCTATCGCCGATGAAATGTGCCAATACATGGGCCTGCATATGATTTATCTCAACCAGCGGTATGTGCCTGGCCAGTGCAAAAGCTTTTGCAAAGGATACGCCAACCAATAACGAACCCAAAAGACCGGGCCCCCGGGTAAAGGCTACCGCATCCACATCATTTTTGTTTACTTTTGCAGCCAGTAAAGCTTGTTGCACAGCGGGGACAATGTTTTGCTGATGAACCCTTGAGGCAAGCTCGGGGACCACGCCGCCATACGCCTCGTGGATGGTTTGATTGGCAATAATATTGCTCAATATCCCGCCGTCAACACATACGGCAGCCGATGTTTCGTCGCAGGATGATTCGATGGCAAGGATTATAGGCATGAGCAATTAGTGAATTAGTGAGTTATTGAATTATTGAGTTAGTGAGTTATTGAATTATTGAGTTGGTGATTTCATAAATTATTGCACTTTTCGAAATATCAGGAAAGCAACAACATTGATTTAAATTTGGCATTAAACCTAATTGCGTTATTTGTGTTAAAACATTGTTCAATCAGTAAATCAATAATTCATTAACTCAATAACTAAACTGCAAAGTTATTAAAAAACTACTCAAAATAGCGCTCAGTATTGTATTGGTTATCCTGCTGATGATTAGCATACTGTTGCTGTTGTTCCAGTATAAGCCGGTGCAAACCTGGGCCGCAAAAAAGGCCGCCGGCTACTTATCCGAAAAACTGGGCACCACCGTTGATATCAAAGGGCTTTATTTACAGCCATTTACTTCGGTAGCCATCGACAGCCTTACCGTGCTGGATAAGCAAAAGGATACGCTGCTCAACCTGCCCAAGCTAACCGTCGATATTGATGGTTTCTCACTTTTCGGCAGTATCGAAAAACGCCAGCTCGATCTTAGTAAAGTAGTGTTCGACAAAGGGTCGTTCTACCTGAAGAAGCAGAAAGGCGGATCCAACCTTCAGTTCATCATCGACTATTTCAGTTCAACACCTGTTACTGCAAGAACGGCCACGCAGTCAAAGCCCTGGCAGGTGAAATTTGAAAAAGTGGTTTTTAATAAATTCCATTTCCGGTATAAAAACATGCTGAGGGACACCTTTATGCGCCAGGTGAACTTTGACGATGTTGATATACATAACTTTAGCGCCACCATCAAAAACATGGACCTGGTGCACCATACTTTCAAAGGAAACGTCACCAACCTGAGCTTGTATGAAGCAAAAAGCGGTTTCAACCTTAAAAAGTTCAATGCCGATGCCACTGTTGACACCAACCAGATAATTGCCCAAAACCTATACATTTTAACCAATCACTCCAGTATTAAAAACTACTTCAGGATGAAGTTTAAGTCGTTTGATGATTTTGACAAAATTGAAGAGCGGGTTTTTATGGATGGTGATTTTAAATCGTCGCAAATCTCCTCAAGCGATATAGCCTATTTTACGGATGGCCTGGCGCATACTAAATTCGACCTGGGCCTTAACGGGCGAATAACGGGTTATGTAAACAACCTGAGGGCAAAAGACTTGCTGATAACGGGCGGTAAGGCCACTTATGTTAAGGGCAATTTCAACCTCCGCGGGCTGCCAAACTGGGAAAATACTTTCCTTGATCTTGACTTCGAAGAAATTGCAACCAACAAAGTCGACATGGACTACCTGTTGAGCAATTTCAGCGGGAAAACAGGAAAGCTTACGCCGGATATCCTGGCCAAATTTGGGAACATCAACTTTAACGGCCGCTTTACCGGCCTGCAAAATGATTTTGTGGCCTATGGGACTTTTAAAACCAGGCTCGGGCGCTTCGATTCGGATATCAACCTGAAGATCAACAAGGCTGGCATCCCGTCATACAGCGGAAAACTGGATACCTATGCGTTCGACCTGGGCAGCCTCATCGGGGCAAGCGATCTGGGCCGTACAACCTTAACTGCCGATGTAAACGGCAGCGGCGACGACCTGAAAAACTTAAATGCAAACCTGGATGCAAAAGTGAGCGATGTGGCTTTTAAGAATTACGACTACCACACCCTAACCATCAAAGGGTCGTTCAACAAAAAGGTGGCGACCGCCAAAGTAACGGTCGGTGACAAAAACCTAAACGTTAATCTCAACGGCAGTGTCGATCTGAACAACTCCCTGCCAGCTTACGATTTTACCGCAAATATCAATACCGCGCACTTACATGATTTGAAACTGCTGGACGACACCGTAAGCTTCAGCACTTTTTTGTCGGCCAAATTTTCGGGCAATACCCTGAATAACCTTACCGGCAACCTGGCCCTGCGAACCTCAAGGGTGATAGACCCGCGAAATAATTACCCGATCGACTCCGTTATTTTATCGTCCACAGGCTCAGGCAGCTCCAGGATGATCAGCCTGCGGTCGGATGTAATGGACGGTTACATAAAGGGAAGTTTTGATGTGCCCACGCTGCCGGATTATTTTAAATCGACGCTGAAAAAATACATTCCATCGCTTCAAACCAGCAACGTTGCACCAAAGCCACAAAACTTTGCTTTTAATTTAACGCTTAAAGACCCCAATCCACTGATAGCCATTTTCAAGCCCGACCTGAAAATACCCGACCAGGGGACTTTTATCGGCCAGTTTAACTCGGAAGCCAAAACAGCTGACCTTAATGCTTACATCAAAACGATACAATTGGGCAAGATTGTCTTCCACGACTTTATTATCGACGAAAACACGACTAACGATTTGCTTACCCTTAACCTCTCGTTAAACAGAGTGAATTTCAGCGACAGCCTGTTTATTAAGAACATAACGGTGGTGAACACGGTGCGAAGGGACAGCTTAAATTTTAACGTCAAACTGTCGGATCAAAACGCAGTCAACTCGCTCGACTTGTATGGCCTGGTAAGGTTTGGCCGGGACACCACCGCCCGGCTGCAACTGCTGCCCTCGGATGTAATGCTGGAACACCAGGATTGGCGGCTGGCCACTAAAGTAAACATCAAACTGCTGAACGGAAAGACGGAAGTTTCGGGCTTCGAGCTATCCAACGGGCGCCAAAAAGCGACTATAAACGGTTTTATTTCCAGCGATCCCGCGGATGTGCTGAAGGTATCGTTCGAGAAATTTAACATGAACAATTTGGACCAGCTGACCAAGTCGGGCGGGATACTTTTGAAGGGGACGCTTAATGGCGATGTTAAGCTTACTGCGATCACTGGTTCGCCCGGAGTTGATGCCCTGCTCGGTATCGACTCATTGATCATGAATAAAACGCTGGTTGGAAATGTAAAGATCGAATCGAACCTGGACAACGACCGGAAGCAGGCCGGCATAAAACTTAACATCCATAATCATGGCCTGGAAACGATGAACATCGAAGGTTTGTATCGTTTGGCTGATGCAACAGGTAACAACCTGGATTTTAACGTAAAGATGAACCAAACCGAAGCTATTATTTTTGAACCGTTTATAAAGGACCTGGTTTCGAATATAAAAGGTACGGTTTCAGCCGATCTGAAGCTTACCGGCGCGGCTTCAAAGCCATTATTCAACGGCAATGTGATTTTAGCAAATACAGGCGTAACCGTTAACTACCTTAAAACACCCTACACCATAACCGATACGCTGAACGTGAACAACAGTGTGATCAATCTTAACCGGATGATCATCAAGGACAGCAGTAATGGCACCGGCATAGTTACGGGCAAGGTGGACCTGACCGACCTGGCCAACCTGGATATTGAAGCGGATGTTGACGCTAAAAAATTACTGGCTTTAAACACATCTTTTAAGGACAATCATTTGTATTACGGGACGGCTTACGCCACCGGTCGTTTTAGTTTTAGCGGCCCGGTCGACAATATGAACATCGATATCAAAGCGCAAACCGATGCCGGTACGGTTTTTAATATTCCGCTTAACACATCGGCAACGGTGAGTGACAATGACTTTATCACCTATGTCAATCACAATAACCCGATGCAGCCGGTGGATATACAGCCAAAAGCCTTTAATGGCGTGACGTTGAATTTTGACCTGACTGTGGATGAAAAAACCACCGTAAAAATAACTACTGATTACGGTGTGCTGGAGGGCAGCGGCCAGGCAAAGAACCTGAAGTTGAATATTAACAGCCTGGGTGATTTTGAGATGTTTGGCGACTTTTTGATCAGCTCGGGTAAATTTGAGTTTACGGCCAAAAACTTTATCAGCAAAAACTTTTCGGTAAACCAGGGCGGCACCATCCGCTGGACAGGCAATCCGTCCAACGCCACAATCAACCTGAATGCGATTTATGAAGTGCGCACGGATATTGCGCCACTGTACCAGGCTGCCGGATCGCAGTCGCCTAAAGGGCATTCGCTTGAGTTGGTGCAGGCCGACCTGATCCTAACGAAATCGCTGTTGCAGCCAGTGATCGATTTCGATTTTAATTTTCCGCTTGATCCTTCCATAAAAGATGATTTGAGCAACTATCTTTCGGATGTGAACAATCGCAGCCAACAGGCATTGAGTATAATTGTGCGCCGCCAGTTTGCCAATGGAGCCAATAATAACCTCACCAACCAGGTTTTGGGTACGGCGGGCGAAGCGGTGAGCGAATTTGCATTTAACCGGCTTAACAGCCTCATCGCGCAATCAAACGTAAAGAACTTCGACCTGAATATCCGCTCGTTTAACGATGCCAGCGCATCGTTCAGGTTAAAAGACCGCGTTATTCTTACCGGGAGTTTATTTAGCTCGACGATCGGCAGCTCCGACCTTTTCTTTCAAAACAACACTAACTTTTTCAATTCGAACTTTAACCAGTTGACTAAAGATTTTGAGGCCGACTACCTAATCAGAAAAAACGGCGATCTGAGTGCAAAATACTCTTATCGCGTACTTAACAGCACCACCTTAAATACCCTGAACGACGCCCTGGGCGTACAATATGTAAACGGGGTGGGGTTGGTATACCAAAGAGACTTTGACACATTTGGAGAGTTTTTGAGAAATTTCTTCAAAACGCATGAAAAGAAACAGATCCCGGTTGTAACAAGCCCTGCGCCAACAGGGGCCGCGCAAACTCCTGCGCCTGCTGCACCGCCGGCAACCGGAGTTAAACCAAAATAAAAGATTTGCGCTTTATGTAAAGAGTCAAGATAAGAAGACAAATACCCGCCGGTTTACCGCCAACAAAAGATCCGAATTATCCAATTTTGAATCCAATCAGGATTTTTTCCTGGTTCTTGACTCTTGGTTTTTGCCCATCAATGATCCAGCATGATCGCATGGTTCATTTTATCTCTTTTGGTTTTCAGGTACACCTCGTTATGCGGGTTGGACGCGATTTCTATCGGAACATTCTCAACCACTTCCAGGCCATAACCAATCAGCCCGGCGCGTTTTTTGGGGTTGTTGGTCATCAGGCGCATTTTTGTAACACCAAGGTCGCGTAATATCTGGGCGCCAACGCCATAATCGCGCTGGTCCATTTTAAAACCAAGTTTTATGTTCGCCTCTACGGTGTCCAGGCCATTCTCCTGCAAACTATATGCTTTAAGTTTATTGATCAGCCCTATGCCGCGGCCCTCCTGGTTCATATAAAGCACGATGCCTTTTCCCTCCCGGTCTATCATTTCCATCGCCTTGTGCAGCTGTGGCCCGCAATCGCAGCGGCAGGAGCCAAAAATATCCCCGGTTACACACGAGCTGTGCACTCTTACCAAAATGGGCTCACCGGGTTCCCAGCTACCCTTCACAAGCGCAAGGTGATTATCACCCGTATCTACCTGGGTGAAAGCGATCATATCAAAATCGCCCCATTTGGTAGGCATCTTTACCGATACGATCTTATTCACCAGCGTTTCAGTTGCCAGGCGATAAGCGATCAGGTCCTTTATCGAAACGATTTTCAGGTCAAGTTCCTTAGCAATCTCAAGCAATTCGGGCAAACGCGCCATTTCGCCGTCTTCCTTGATGATCTCGCAAATAACGCCCGCAGGCTCAAACCCTGCCATAACCGGCAGGTCGATAGCCGCTTCCGTATGGCCCGACCGGCGCAGTACGCCGCCATCTTTTGCAATCAGTGGAAAGATATGGCCCGGCCGCCCTAAATCTTCTGGCTGGGTTGCAGGATCAATCAGCGCCAAAACGGTTTTTGAACGGTCGGACGCAGAGATGCCGGTGGTGCAGCCCTTCAGCAGATCGACGGAAACAGTAAAATTCGTCTCATGCGAGGTGGTGTTGTGGCTCACCATTGGCTCCAGGTTCAGCTCATCGGCCCGTTTCCTGGTGATAGGCGCGCAAACCAGCCCGCGTCCGTTCCGGATCATAAAATTTATCGTTTCGGGGCTTGCATTGCGTGCTGCGGTTAAAAAATCACCCTCATTTTCACGGTCTTCGTCATCAACCACAATTATTATTTTGCCATCTTTTATCGCTTCAATGGCTTCAGGTATCGTATTCAGCATAATATTAGTCGTTGGAGGTTAGGGGCCATATTTTTTTAAATAATATTAAAAACCTTTGGTTCCCGGCTTCCTTTTCAAATTTCACTCAAAAGTAACGGTTATTGCGCGCAATTGGGTCGGCGCTTTGTAAATTAGTACTGTCGTGCAGGCAAATTGGTTGCTTTGGTTACCGACAGGCGCCGGTAAAAAACCTTACCAATTATTAGCTTTGAGCTTTCTCGCCGCCGCGTTTAAATATCCGGTTGAAAAACCGTTTGTACACCTCCATGTCAAATATCTGCGAATCCGTAGCGGCCTTGTAGGAAAGAAATAAGCCGACTGGCGTAATCACAACGATAGCAATCCAGGCGCCGGTTACCGGAGAAAGATCGCCATCCTTTACGTACTTTTCGCCAATGGTGCTGATGATGTAGTAAAACAGGAAAAAGATAACGGAAACGACTACCGGTAAACCCAGGCCGCCTTTACGGATAATGGCCCCAAGCGGCGCCCCTATCAAAAACAGTGCAATACAGGCTGCCGATAAGGTAAATTTTTTCTGGTATTCCAGCCGTGCCCGCTGTTCATTTTGCATAAGGTCCTTATCCAGGTCTGTCCGGCGCTTTAATAGTTCCTGTACCGAACGGGCTTCGCTCGCCCCATTGGTTAGCTGGCTTATCTTCAGGTGAACATCTGCCTTTGCAAACTCGCTGCCGTCAGATGGGGCATATTTTTCTGTCGTGTTTTTCCTGATGGGGACCGAGTAATATTTCAAATAGGACGATACGGCTTTATAATTTACAGTAATGCCGCTGTCGATTTGTCGCTTGATGAGTGCAATATTATCGCTCAACTGGTTCAGGCTCATCATCTGGGTAGCTGATTTAAATTCGCTTTCGTCCGTGTGGGTCATTTTTAACGCCGACATATCCAGCCTTTGTTCTGTCTCCTTAAAGCGATAGCGGGTCAGGCGCTCGCGTACATTGTAACTGGCATCGCCGGCGGCCTCGGCATATTTTACACCGTCCTTTAACTTGATCACCAGAAAATTACCGCTCGGCGTACGGTACATTTTACCCTCCTTCGCTATTAAAACATCGGCATTATTATCCGCCGGTTTGCGGCTGTAGATCATCACATCGTGCAGCGTTTGGCCGTCGGCATCCTTTCTTTTTACGCGGATGGAAAAGCCCGGAAAGCTATTGCTGAAAACACCCTCGGGCAAAAAGTTTGCTGATTTTTGCTGCCGCACGTCGTATAGCAACGCGTAGTATTTAAGGTTGGCCTTAGGCAGCATGTAGTCGGAAAATAAGAAGGCTGAAATAGCCAGCAACGAGATAACGGCAACCATGGGATACATAGCCCGGCGCAGTGATATGCCGGCTGCTTTTATTGCTACCAGTTCATAATTTTCGCCCAGGCTGCCATAGGTCATAATACAGGAAAGCAAAACCGACAAGGGCAATGCCATCTGCACGTTGGTAGCCGATGCGTACATCATCAGCTCCAAAATTATGTACCAGGCAAAACCTTTGCCGATCAGGTCATCGATGTATTTAAACAAAAACAGCATCAATAACACAAACATCACAATAGAAAATGTGACCAGGAAAGGCCTTACGAATGATTTAAGTACTAAAAGGTGTATTTTTTTCATTGAGACAACCCTTTGGGCAGCAACAGAGCATAAACGCCGGAATGGGAATAATTGTATACTCGTACCGTCGTCATGTGGCAAAAATACGATAAACAATGAATTTTACCGATTTAGAAAACATGATGAGCGTTTCAACCATCTGAGTTGCCAAATTTCTCCCGGATAATATTCCATGCGAATTTTCTGCCTTGGGTAGATTTTAAATAGTTTTCTCTTTTGATGGCGTCAGTTTTGGTTTGATACTCTTCGGTATGAGCCACCACCCAAGGCCTATATTTTATAGTGTGGCCTTTAGTTGCAAGTTCATTATGGGAAAGAAAACGGTTGACCAAATCGGAAGTAAAGCCAATATAGATTTGATCGAATTTTTGAGAATATAAAACGTAGACCGTGAACATCCGTTTAATGAAAAAGCCACCTTTCGGTGGCTTTTGTAGCGGGGAGCAGGATCGAACTGCCGACCTTAGGGTTATGAATCCTACGCTCTAACCATCTGAGCTACCCCGCCGGGTTTTTATATTTTGTTTCTTTCAGAACTGCCGTCCGCCTTCAGGCGGATATGAATCCTACGCGCTAACCATCTGAACTATCCGCCAATTGGCGGATTTTATATTTTGTTT
>Ga0210389_10000572_pt1 | contig 32683 bp, 27 predicted proteins | sample IncBWH28OmetaG_FD_160127 | JGI IMG/M metagenome (GOLD analysis project Ga0210389, IMG submission 160127) | Forest soil microbial communities from Barre Woods Harvard Forest LTER site, Petersham, Massachusetts, United States - Inc-BW-H-28-O ... | reverse complement strand
CAAGGGTTGCCCACGAACCTGTCCCTCGAGCTTCTCGGGCGTCGTCCCGACATCGTCGCCGCGCGCCTTCGCACTGAAGCCGCCGCGCATCGCATAGATCAGCGCAAGGCCGGGTTCTACCCGAGCGTCAACCTACTCGCATTCGCGGGCTTTCAATCGGTCGGCATCGACAACCTCTTCAAATCGGCCTCGCAGTCCGGTGCTGCAGGTCCAGCGATCTCACTGCCGATCTTCAACACTGAACGTCTGCAGGGCCAGTTTAAGGGCGCACGCGCGGAGTATGACGCTGCCGTCGCCACGTATAACGGAACGCTCTCGGCGGCGCTGCGCGATGTGGCAGATGCAACCACAAGTCGCAAATCCCTCGATGAAGAACTCGTTGCCGCCAGGGCAGCCGTCGCCGCCGCCGCGGAAGCACACCAAATCGTCCGCTCCCGATACGAGGGCGCGCTCGCCACGTATCTCGACGTCCTGTCGGCGGAAGACTCGCTGATATCGGCGCGCCGCTCCGAGGCCGAACTCGAGACCCGAGCGCTGATTCTCGATGTATCGCTGGTGCGCGCACTGGGCGGCGGCTTCGCGCCGGACAACTCGAGCACCGCAGCCCGCATCCCCCAATCGTAAACATCTTATTAAGGAGAATTCTCATGGATATGCAAGCTTCAATCACCCCCGAATCGACGGCTGAGGTCCCGATGGTCAAACCCCGCAAGAAGCAGCGCGCCGTGCTGTTCTCGCTTCTCGGCCTCGCCGTGGCAGCCGCCGGCGGCGGCGCGGTCGAGTACTGGAAGCTCATCGGTTCCCGCTACGTGAGCACGGACAATGCGTACACCGCTGCCGAGGTGGCGCAAGTCGCCTCCGAAACGGAAGGATCGGTTATGCAGGTGAAGGTCGTCGACAGCCAAAACGTAAGGCGCGGCGACATTCTCGTCATGATCGACGACACGGACGCAAAGCTGGCTCTGCGTCAGGCCCAAGCGGATCTTGCCCGTGCACAGGCACAAGTGATCGCAGCTATCTCTGACGTCGAGCGGACCGGCATCGACCTGCAACGCCGTGAAGCGCTTGTGGCCTCGGGCTCGGTGTCGGGTGACGAATTGACCAACGCCAAGAATCGTGCAAGCGGCGCGCGCGCGGCACTCGATGCCTCTCGGGCTCAAGTCGCTCTCGCCCGCGCTCGCCTCGACAAGTCAGACGTCGATCTCGGTCGCACGGTAATCCGCGCGCCCATCGATGGCGTCATCGCGCGTCGGCAAGTGCAGCTCGGTCAGCGCGTCCAGCCCTCCATGCCGCTCCTGTCCGTGGTGCCGGTCGATAAGTTGTATGTCAACGCGAACTTCAAGGAAGTGCAGCTCACCAAGGTTCACGCCGGGCAGAGCGTCGAGCTCAAGTCCGACCTGTATCACGGCAAGGTCGTGTATCACGGCGTCATCGAAGGGTTCGATGGCGGTACCGGTGCCGCTTTTGCCCTGATCCCGGCGCAGAACGCGACCGGCAACTGGATCAAGGTCGTACAACGCCTGCCGGTGCGCATCCGCTTAAATCCCGAGGAGCTCGCCGCCCACCCGCTGCGCGTCGGGTTGTCGATGGATGCCAAGGTCGATTTGAACAGCAATACCTGATCCCACGCAACAATCAACGAGGAACCCGCCATGACATACCCTGCCATCGACTCCAAGGACCCACCCTCTCTTGAGGGCGGGATGCTTTGGACGGCCGGCATCGTACTCGCGCTGTCGAACTTCGTCGCGGTGCTCAACATGACGATCGCCAACGTCACCGTGCCCAACATTGCCGGCGCTCTTGGCGCGGGCTCCAGCCAGGGCACGTGGGTCATCACCTCTTATGCCGTCGCCGAGGCGATCACGGTGCCGCTCACGGGGTGGCTGTCCGGCCGCTTCGGCCCGGTGCGGCTCTTCTGTATTGCCGTCGTACTGTTCGGGCTCTGCTCGCTCCTCTGCGGCTTGTCGACATCGCTGCCCATGCTGCTCGGCATGCGGGTGCTGCAAGGAATGGCGGGCGGTCCCCTCATGGCGCTGTCGCAGACTCTGCTGCTGAAGATCTTTCCCAAGCGCCAATCGATGCAGGCGATGGGCTTGTGGGCCATGACGACGCTGCTCGCGCCCGTCGTCGGCCCGGTGCTCGGCGGCTGGCTGTGCGATCAGTACTCGTGGCCCTGGGTGTTCCTGATCAACGTACCCATGGCCCTGCTGTTCGGCTTCCTCGCTTGGGTTCTGCTCAAGCGCTTTCAGGAGCCTTCGGTCATCAAGCCTGTTGACAAGGTCGGCATGCTGCTCTTGATCGTCTGGGTAGCGGCGCTGCAGATCATGCTCGATGAGGGCAAGGATCTTGACTGGTTCTCATCGACCGAAATCTGCGTACTCGCCGTCGTTGCCGTGATCGGATTTCTCTCCTTCCTGATCTGGGAGCTGACTCAGGAGTTCCCGATTGTCGACCTGCGCGCCTTCCGGCATCGCGGGTTCTCCTCTTGCATGCTGGTGCTCGGCCTCGCCTTCGGCGCCTTCTTCGGCATCAATGTGCTGACGCCGCAATGGCTGCAGTACAACATGGGCTACACCACTACCTGGGCCGGACTCGTGGTGGCGTGGGGCGGTGTGCTCTCGGTCGTTTTTTCACCCGTAGCTGCAAAGCTCGCGAACCGGATCGACCCGCGCATTCTCATCTTCATCGGCTGCGCTTGGCTCGGCCTCGACACGGTCTGGCGGGCCTACGCCACCTCCGACATGAGCTACTGGGTGATCGTCATTCCGCTCTTCTTCATGGGGGTCGGCATGCCGATGTACTACGTGCCGTTAACCGGACTCGCCATGGGCTCGGTCAAGGAGGAAGAGACCGCCTCCGCGGCAGGCCTCATGAACTTTGTGCGCACGATCTCCGGCGCCATCGCCACATCGCTGGTCACGACCTCCTGGCAGAACCGCACGATCATTGCGCACGCCAAGCTCGCGAACGTCGTCGATCCCACAGGCCAATTAGCCGGCTCGCTCTTCCCGGGCACGACCGGCCAGGTGGTACGTGAGATGTTCAACAACCTCGTAACCAGCCAGAGCCTGATGCTAGCGACCAACGGACTGATGATGGTGATCGCGGTTGTCTTCATCGCCGCCTCGATAGCCATCGTGCTTGCGCCCAAGGCGGCTCGCACCGTCGATCCGGCCTCGGTCGGCCATTGATTTTGTAGTTGCGCACGAAGGAGTCAAGGTATGCCATTGTTCAAATACGGGGCGCGATGCGCACAAAGCGGACGTTTGTGGACGACCGTGGACACCGTCGTAAAACCCCCACCGGTCTCGAAGCGAACCTCTCAAGGGACCGGATGGTTGCGCGATCACAGTCGCAGCATCGTGACGGCGGGAATCATCCTGGCGCTCTTATATCTGGGGCGGTCCGTGCTGATACCGCTCGCGCTCGCCATCATGCTGAGCTTCTTGGTAGCACCATTGGTTCGGGCGCTGCGGCGACTCAGACTCGGCAGGGCCTCTTCAGTCCTCGTTGCGGTTGCGGCACTGACGGTGTTATGCGTTGGAGTCGCGGCCGCGCTTGGCGCGCAAGTCCTGCACATCGCCGCGAGCCTCCCTCAGTACGAATCGAATGTACAACGCAAGCTCAAGACCCTCGAGGGAGTAATCGTTGGTCCAATCTTAAGGCTCACTAAAGAAACGAGTCAGCTTACCGGGATCGACCAACCCCCAGAGACTCCCCCAGTCCCTCCCCGTGATACCGAACGCTCGCCGCCAGCGGTGCCCCAGGTTGCGGTGATCCAGCTGCCGGAATTCGAGTCGCACCCGCCGCGGCTTGTATGGAAGCTCTTCACGACCGTTTGGCACCCGGTCCAATTCGCAGGCATCGTGCTTCTCGTGCTTTTCTTCGTGTTACTTGAGTACGAATCACTGCGCGACCGCTTCATTCGCATCGCCGGCGCGACCGACCTACGCTCGGCCACTCTTGCGCTTAACGATGCCGGCGACCGCCTCTCGAGGTATTTTGTTTCTCAGTTCGTGATCAACCTCGCTTTCGGGCTGGCCATCTGGATGAGCTTGGGTCTGCTGCACCTCCCGCAAGCCCTGCTTTGCGGAATTCTGGCAGGTGCAATGCGTTTCGTACCCTACGTGGGTGTGGCGATGGCGGCGCTGTTTGCCGCCGTCCTTGCCCTGGCAGTCGATCCAGGTTGGTCGCTCGCCGTGAGCACTTTGGGGTTGTTCATCCTTTTCGATATCGTCGTGGGACAATTGGTGGAACCACACCTCTATGGTCACGCCACGGGGTTATCGCCGCTCTCAGTAGTCGTGGGCGCAATATTCTGGAGCTGGTTGTGGGGTCCCGCCGGGCTGATCCTCTCTACGCCAGTGACGTTGTGTCTGCTGGTCGCGGGACGGCACATGAAGGGGCTTGGTGTCCTGGAAGTGCTATTGGGCAATGCACAGCCGTTGACATTACCGCAGCGGCTTTACCAACGGGCGTTGTCCGGAGATTCCCACGAGATCATCGCCGATGCGCGAGCGCTTCTAAAACATGATTCGTTGGCTGCGTATTTCGATCGCGTGATGATTCCGGCGTTGCACTTGGTACGGCTCGACGCAGAGGCAGGCGCTACTTCCGGGGATCAGCAACTTAAGATTCGACGCGTCATAGTCGATGTCGCGGCCACACTCAGCGGCAATGGAGCAAAAATCCTGAAGCGACACAGTCGAGGCGCGGTGCTCGATGAGATCACTGCGGGACGTTGGCTGCGTCAACAGCGCGAGCAACTCAGCGGCAAATGGCAGGGGCCGCTCGGCGTGCCCCGTGGGTCGGTCGTCATCTGCATGGCCTTGGGCTCACCAGCCGATGACCTTTCGACCGAGCTTCTTGCACGATTGTTGCGCAGTCAGAGAATAGATGCACGGCATTTCTCGGCCGCAGAAATCGATGCCGGCCTTCCACCTGGTGCGGATCCCGACGGTGTTGCCATCGCTTTTCTAGTAAGCGCGTACCCCAGCCCGGAACGCGAGCGCGCCGACTCGGTCAGTCTTCAGCTTCATGAGCTGCTGCCGCAAACCAATCTCATCAGAATCTTTTGTCCCGGCGTCGCCGCTCTACCTGAGGCGGGCAATAGCGGCGATCATCCCGAATCCACAGTGAACTCTCTCGGAGAGGCGATCGAAATCTGCAGGTCCTGGCAGGAGGATACGACGTCGACGCGCTGAAACTGCAACATGGCTTTTAGGGTTCGGCGTAGATGACTGCGTGCCCGTGCTCCTTCATGATTTGTGCATCTTCGGTCTTCGTCAGGGGCGTGATCTTCTGGCCCTCCGGAGCAGACTCCGCGCGCATGTAATCCTCGAAGCCGGGAGCTGAGAATACGAAGACGCAGCCAATCGCATCGGTGCCGATATTGGTCACTGCAATCCACGTGTTCGCGGGGATGAAGACGGTGGCGCCGCCATGCACCTCCCTCGTCCTATCGCCCAAGCTCACCCGCGCACTCCCGGTCTGCAGGAAGAGAATCTCGTCTGCGCCGGGGTGCCTATGGCGATGGATCGATGCCCCGGGCGGCAGGTCCTCGGTTCCGAAAACCAAGTGAGACGAGCCGCCGTTGTGCCGGTCGACCTTCAAGATAAATGGGGCAGGCTGGGCATCCCAGCCCTTCGCCCCCTCGTAGGGTCTCCAGACGCGCCTCTCACCCTCGTTCTTCTCGAGGATCAGAGGGGTCTCTCTGCCTGCTCTGGTTGGCTCGCTCGTCATGATCGGGGGCGCACTCCTGGCGACGCCCGCTAAAATTACGCAGATAGCAACGGCCTTCAGTACTGTTCTCATGGCGGTCTCCCTGTATCGCGATGTTCTCTGAGGACTCTCACGCCGCGGTATTTTACTTCGACGAGTTCTGCCCAGTTCGTCGGATACCGCACGAGGAAATCCCGCGTATACCGACGCACGGCTCGCCCTGCGGGCGACCAAATCGCCTACGGCGATTGTCGAACTCGCCTTGTTGTCCGTCGGGAGTTCGAATTAGTATCGCCGAGCGACATTTGGCCGCTCAGCAGTACTCAGAGAAAGCTCGGTGGAGAGCAAGAAGGCTGGCGTCAAGTCCTCTTTAGCGAATCGCGAATGCAACTGCGAGGGGCTAATTCCGAGTGAGACTCCAAATGAAAATGCCCAAGAACGGCATCACCCCCATGCAGATAACAAAAGTGATTAGCCTTTGCCATCCGATAGTTGTTCGATCTTTTTCAGAGTTATATTGCGTCCACACACTCGCATCGTCGCGGTACGTACTCAACTTCTTGTTTAACGATCGGTAGCCGAGCCAAGAGCCGAGGATTAAGACCGGCAAAAGGGCGTACCCAGAACCAAACCTTTTGGAAAGTATAGGCCCGGACCAAGACATGCCGGCTATCGAAATAAGACCAACTAGTCCAATTAGAGGTAGCAAGACAAAGGTGATAACTGTTTCGACGAGTGAATTCTTATACTGAACAAATAGTGCTCGCTGAGGCGTTTTGTAATGCGCAAGTGCCAATTGCCGCAAGAAATAACGGGTCACGATATCGGTCTTGCTACTCACTTGTTCACTAAACTCAATCATTTCTTGGTTTTACCGCAAACTAGGGGTAAAGAACAGCACCGCCAAACATATTCCGCAAATGCGGTTTTATTCCGCAGTTTGAAAAATTCGACGCTTGTAACTATTTGATTTTAAGCGCGCCCGGACGGATTGCTGCGGGGCCTACGGCCCCTTGGCCTCGCATACGCTCGGCTCGCCCCGCAAATCGGTGGCGCGCCCGGAGAGATTCGAACTCCCGACCACCTGGTTCGAAGCCAGGTGCTCTATCCAGCTGAGCTACGGGCGCCCGCGCGCAGTCTAACGTTGCTCGAGCTATTGGGAAACCTCTGCCTGATCTACCGGACCCGCTAGTGCAGGCCGCCGGCGGCGACGATGGATTCGCCCGTCAGCCAGGCTGAATTTTCCGAAGCGAGAAATACCGCTATGGAGGCGATATCGCCCGGCTGACCGGTACGACCAAGCGGAGTCTGGGCTAGCATGCCTTTCTCAAAATCGGAGCCAATCAAGCCGGCTGTGCGAGTGCCTTCGGTCTCGACGATGCCGGGATTCACGGAGTTGACCCGAATCTTCTTCGGTCCCAGCTCCTTCGACAGGACTCCGGTAATGGCGTCGACCGACGCTTTCGTCGCCGTGTAAACGGCAGAATTTACCGGCGCTCTGCGACTGACCACCGAACCGATGTTGATGATGCTCCCGCCGCCGATCATGTGCTTCACCGCAGCCTGCGTGGCCAGCAGCACCCCCAGCACGTTGATATTGAACATCTTGTGGAAGCTCTCCTCGGTGACGGCCTCTATCGGGCCGAACTCGTACACGCCTGAGTTGTTCACGAGGATATCGAGACGCCCAAAAGTCTTGACGGCCGCATCGATAATGCCCTGCGCTTCGGCGGATTTCGACACGTTACCGCGTACCGCAACTGCCTTTCCTCCGGCCTTTGAAATGCTGGCGACAACTGCATCCGCCCCATCCTTGCTGGAAGCATAATTTACGACCACCGAGGCGCCGTCGGCGGCGAGTGCCTTGGCAATGGCGGCCCCGATGCCTTTTGAAGCGCCGGTAACGACTGCGACTTTTCCCGCGAGATTGTGCATTTGCTGCTGCCTTCCGTTGATGCCGTGTTGATTGACTTGAAATTCGGTTGCCGAGCGTCAGGCGGCCGTTGGGCGCAATTGCCCGTCTAAAAACGCCCGAAGATGAGATTGCGACACGGCGCCCACTTTACGTGCGACGACCTCGCCATTCTTGAACAGCAAAAGAGTCGGGATGCTACGAATATTGAACTTCGCCGCGGACTCGCCGTTTTCGTCGACATTCAGCTTCGCGATGCGAACCTTGCCTTCATAATGGCCGGCGGCCTCTTCAAGGATGGGTGCGATCATTTTGCAGGGGCCGCACCACTCGGCCCAGAAATCCACCAGCACCGGCGTATCGGCCTTCAGCACGTCTTTCTCGAAAGCGGCGTCGCTGGTGTGGGTAATTTGAGTGCTGCTCATGCGCGTTCTCCGGGATTGACTGATTTGTAGGACGACATATGGGCCACCGGCGAAGATTCAAATTCCCATCAGGCATATCATTAAACGAAATCGGCATGTAGGAAACTTAATCGCTCGAGGCTATCTAAGGCCTGGCCGAACTCTATTAGCCCGCTACACTCTAAGTGAGCGCCGAACTGACCATAGGTTGCCGCAAAATGCCGATTCGATCCCTGCTGGTGCTGTTATCTCTTTCAATTGCGCGCGTCGCTTCGGCGGTACCGGCGCCATTCGACCTCGCCGGGCCCACCTTGGAGGTCAAGGTCACCCGTGGCAGCAACACCTTGCCGGCTTCCGAAGTTCCAAACCTGGCGCCCGGCGATCGCGTGTGGATCAAGGCGGACCTGCCGGAGACGCAGTCTGTCCAATATTTAATGGTGGCAGCATTCTTGAGCGGATCAACGAACCCGCCGCCGGAGAAATGGTTTTTCGCCTGCAAGATCTGGAACGAAAAGTGCGGCAAAGAAGGCTTGACAGTCACGGTCCCGCCGGGCGCGCAGCAAGTGCTCTTATTCCTGGCACCGCATACCGGTGGCGATCTGCGGACTGTGATCGGCGCCGTGCGGGGCCGACCCGGCGCGTTTGTGCGAACGTCCCAAGATTTGAATCAGGCCGCGCTTGACCGGTCTCGATTGGAACGATTTCTGGCGGCCGTGCGCGTGCTCAACGAGGGCGATCCCACCAAATTAAAAGAGTCGGCACCGCTTCTGGCGCGCAGCCTCGCGATCAGGGTCGAGGACAAATGTTTGGACAGGATCCCGGAGCTTCAGGCGCCGTGTCTCATGCAGGGGCAAGAATCGCTGATTTTGAATGACGGCCATAGCACGTCGATTGTCGAAGCACTGACGTCGGGACCCGGCAGCGACCTGGCCATGGAAGCCAGCTACACGCCGCAGCTAAGCTACGGCTATTACAGTCCGTACATCGCCTCGGTGTTGGACATCGCGCGCATCTTCGAATCCTTTCGCACCGCGCAATATCAATATATCCCTGCCCTCGCCTCGCCGCGGGGCGACAAACTCGCGCTCACGTTGAATGCGGCGCCGTCCTTTCATAGTCCCATGTCCGTGTTGGTCATGGCGCTTCCGGCCGTTGAATCGGCGCAACTGCCGCCGTTGCATGCGGTCGATCCCAAGGAAATTTTCTGTGTGCGCCGCTCCACCCTCGTGCTGCCCGTCGACGGTGCGCCTTTGGCATTCTCCACCGGCTATGCGCACGATCTCACCCTCAACGTAACGGGCCGCGACGGCAAGACGATCGCGCTTCCGGCGACGGCGGACCCGATCCAAGGCGGCTACGTGATCGACACGGCGGGTTTGGGAAAGGCGGCGCTCGGCGACAGCATTCAGGCATCCCTCAAAGGCTATTGGGGCTTCGAACCATACGAGGGTCCGGTCTTTCATCTGATCAATGTGCATGCAAAGAGTTGGGAACTGGCCGCGGGCGATGAAGCGGCGCTGATCGTTGGACGTCAAGACACGGTGCATCTCCAGGCCGACAGTGTCAGCTGTGTCGACGCCATCATGCTGAAGGATCCGGGCGGCAAGGAATTGAAGGTGGATTGGAAGACAACCCGGCCTGATGAAGTCGAGATAAAGCTGCCGCTGCAAAGCGCGGTGCCCGGAACCATGACGCTGCTCGTCAGGCAATACGGCGACAGTCAACCTGACCCGATTTCAATTCATACATTCGCCGATGCCGGTCGAATGGATGGATTTTCGATTCATGCCGGAGACATCGTGGGCATACTCAAGGGTAATCGCCTCGACGAGGTTGCCAGCCTGACCTTCAAGAACAGCGTCTTCGTGCCCGGCGAACTCACTTCCAATCACGGCATCGACGAGTTGCCCATGGTGGCTCAAGACCCACCCTCGGTGAGCAGCTTGAAACCCGAACACGGCATTCCATTGAAAGTGACTCTCAAGGACGGCCGCGTGTTTTCCTCGCTCGGCACGGTGGATGCACCGCGTCCGGCCGTGACGTTGCTCGGGATGAACGTGCAGCCCTCGGCGTCGAGCCATGAGAGCAACATCCAGTTGGCGCACGCAAGCGAACTGCCGCAGGATGCGGTACTGACATTCTCCTTGCGCACACAATCGCCGGCGGCGTTTGCGCACGATGAAAACATCGAAGTCACGACCAGCGATGAGTCGTCCAGCGCCGTATTGAATTTCAACAACGGCGGCGTCATGTTGGAGAATGCGCAGGTCGCGGTTGCGACGCTGAATCCGGCAAAAGTGTTCGGCGGCGCGGCATTCGGTCCTTTGCAATTTCGAGTCAACTCCAAAGGCGTGGTGGGCGACTGGCAGCCCCTCGCCAATCTGGTGCGCCTGCCGATGCTCAAGGAATTGAAATGTCCGGTAACGCCTGAACTCGCCTGCAAGCTCTCCGGATCCAATCTTTTCCTGATTGACTCGATATCCGACGATCCGCAGTTCGCGCACGCGGTAAAAGTCCCGGACGGCTTTTTGGGCGCTGCGCTGCCGGTACCGCACCCAAAGAGCGGCTCGCTGTACGTAAAACTGCGCGATGATCCCTCCGTGGTCAATGCCACCACCATCACCGCGCAGGAAATTCCGCCCTCTCCCGATGAAGCAGCGCGGACCGATGTTCGCAGCTCGGCCTTGCCGGTCCGGAATCAAGAAACCGGTGCTTCGCAGATACCCTGAAGCGCCGCGATTCGGGCAGCGAGAAAACGCCGCTCCGGTTCGAGCGTGGCGCCGCGTAGAGCGGCCCTGTATGCCTCGTCGGCTTCGCTGGTGCGTCCAAGTTGCTGTAGCAGGCGGCCTCGGGCCGCGTGCAGCAGGTGATACTGTGTAACTCGTCCACGAGCCGCGAGCGAGTCGATCAATTCGAGCGCCCGCGCGGCGCCATCCACCATCGAGACGGCGACCGCATGATTCAATTCGATCACCGGCGTCGGCTGCAACCGCAGCAGCACTTCGTACAGCCCGACTATCTGCGGCCAATCGGTCGCGCCATTGTTCTCCGCCCGCACATGCAATGCCGCAATGGCGGCTTGCACGGCGTAGGAACTCACTTGCCCGCGAACCGACAACGACTTGTCGACCAGCAGAAGCCCCTCGGAGATCTCGTTGCGGTCCCATTGCGAGCGGTCCTGAGCGTCGAGCAGTACCACATCGCCGCTGTCCGATGTCCGCGACGCGCGCCGCGCGTCATGCAACAGCATCAGCGCCAGTAAACCCATCACTCCCGCGTGATCGGGCAGCAGCGTATCGAGGAGTCTGCCGAGGCGAATCGCCTCCGCGCACAACTCCACATCGATGAGTTGCGCACCCGCGGTCGCGGCATAGCCCTCCGTGAACACCCCATACACCACCGCCAGGACGCCTTCGATCCGATCCTCGAGCACCGATGGATCGGGGGTCTCGTAGGGAATTCCCGCGTCGCGAATTTTTTTCTTGGCGCGCACGAGTCGCTGCGCCATCGTGTCTTCACTGGTCAAAAAAGCGCGGGCCACCGCCTGCGTGGACAAGCCGCAGACTTCCCGCAAGGTAAGCGCAATCTGCGCTTCCGGGTTGAGCGCGGGATGGCAACATGTGAATATCAGCCGCAGCCGGTCGTCGCCAAAAATTTCCTCGTCCGCCGCGTCAATGTCCGTGGCGACGGCGTCGCCGGCAAGCTCGTCGGCAATTTTCGTCCTGAATAAGACATCGCGGCGAATACGGTCGATGGCCTTGTTGCGGCCGGTGCTGATCAGCCAGGCGCTCGGATTCGCGGGCATGCCATGCGAGGGCCACTGTTCGATGGCCATTGCAAACGCTTCTTGACGCGCCTCTTCGGCCAGGTCGAAATCGCCGAGCAAGCGGATCAAGGTCGCGAGCACCCGACCCGCCTCTCGGCGGAATATTTCTTCAATCACCTGGCCGACGGTATTTCCGCTCATCGCATTGGCGGGCTAGTACGCCGCCGGCGGCCAAATGGGGCGCACTTCGATGCAGCCGTACTTGGCGCCTGGGATACGTGCTGCGATGTTGGTGGCTTCATCGAGGTCCTTTGCTTCAACGAGGTAGTAGCCGCCCAGCTGTTCGCGAGTCTCCGCGAAGGGTCCGTCGGTAATGGCCGTTTTGCCATTGCGCACCCGGACCGTTGACGCGGAGGAGACCGGCCTTAGCCGATCGGCGGCCTTGAAGTTCCCGGCCTGCACGATGGACTTGGTAAAATCCGCGTACTCGCCGACCATCTTCTTGACCGCGGTCTCGCCCATTGCCATCGTCTCTGCTTCATTGTTGTAAATCAGCAATAGATAGTTCATGTGTGGTTTCCAGTTGCGGCGCAATTCGCCGTGCCTTTAGTCGAATCACTCGCGGTAAATTCGACACGCCGGCCGAAGGAATTTCAAGAAATCTGCCGCAGTTCCAATTGGCTGCCTCCGTCCGAGGAACTAAATGGCGTCCGCCTGATCAAATAAATCTTCCAAATCAGAAGCTTACAGTACAATGTGGCCGCGCTGGCGGCCTTGCGGCCTTGGCCGTAAGATCATACTGGCTCCGTTTCAACTCATTTGTCTCGATAACTAGAGGACTCCCGATGAAGGCTTGGATACCGCTCACGCTTGTTTTCGCATTTGGTTTGGCCGCCCACGCACAGGCGACGTGCGTTTACCCGCAATCGCCCGCCCCGCCTCCCAACGGCGCCACGGCCTCGCGCGACGAAATGATCGCCGCCAAGCATGATTTCGACCGATACAACGGCGAGATGAATGTCTATCTGGACTGCCTCAACCTGGAAATAAGTGCCGCGCCCAAGGATCCGACGAAAATGACGCCGGATGAGAAGAAAAAGGCCGACCAGGAAAATAAAATTCTCGTGCAAAAACATAATGCTGCCGTTGATGAACTGCAGGCTGTGGTTGGAAAATTTAACGAACAGTTGAAAATCTTCAAGGCGAAACAAAAGTAGTGAGCAGCGGCGCGGTGGATTGTTCCGCCGCCGATATTGAACCATGCAGGCGAGTACGCTCATCACACCGCGTCTGGCCGAAGAGGCCATCTACTCTCGGCTGACGTGTTTGCCCATCGAATCACTGCCGCTCACGCAGTGTGTCGGGGGAACCCTGCGCGAGAATGTTTATGCGGAACGGGATGCGCCGCCGTTTGATCGCGTCTCCATGGACGGGATGGCGGTGGACAGCGAAGCGCTGCGGCGCGGCCAGCGCCGGTTTCATATCCAGACGGTCCAGGGCGCCGGCGCGCCCGCGACCAAGCTCAAGACCCCGGAACACGCAATTGAAGTCATGACCGGCGCCATTCTGCCGGTCGGCTGCGACAACGTTATTCCGATCGAGCAAGTCGACGTAAGCGAGGGATTCGCATCCCTCAACACCGAGGTGGTGAATTCGCCTTACCACAATATTCATCGGCGCGGCGCCGACAGCCGCCAGGGCCAACTGCTCTTGGAGTCCGGGACCTTGCTGCGCGCACCGGAAATCGCGGTGGCGGCCTCCGCCGGGATGGCACGCGTGCGGGTGAGCAGCCAGCCGGCCATCATGGTGGTTTCAACCGGAGATGAACTGATCGAACCCGGCGACCCGATCGCGGAATTTCAGGTGCGCCGTTCCAATGCCTACGCCGTCGCCGCCACCTTTCGCCGGCGCGGATTCAGCCGTGTAGGCAACGATCATGTGCTGGACGATGAACAGCAACTGCGTGATCGGCTGTCGTTGCATTTGACCACGCACGAAGTCGTGGTGTTGAGCGGCGGTGTCTCCATGGGCAAGTTCGATCTGGTGCCCAAGGCATTGATGCAGCTCGGTGTGCAAGAAGTCTTCCACAATGTCGCCCAACGGCCGGGGAGACCGATGTGGTTCGGCATCGGTCCGCAGGGTCAGTCCGTATTTGGATTGCCGGGCAACCCCGTCTCCACCTTGGTGTGCCTGATCCGTTATGTGATTCCTGCGATTGCCGAAGCGATGGGCACCAAACGCGCGCCGCCTGAGCGGCTCGCCCTGGCCGGCCCGGTGAGCTTCAAGCATTCGCTGGCGTATTTCCTGCCGGTGACGATCGAACATGATGACTGGGGCCGCCCGTGGGCCAGTCCGCGGCCCCCCAACGGTTCGGGCGATTTCTTGAGCCTCGCGGGCACTGACGGTTTCGTGGAGCTGCCGCCCGGTCCCAACACCTATGCCAAAGGCTTCGTCGCCAACGTCTATCGCTGGTGACCTGACCCATGACCAGCGTCATTCACGATATTCGCGGCGCGCAGAATCCGCTCGATCGGCTGGGCCGGCCGTTGCACGACTTGCGCATTTCGGTCATGGACCGGTGCAACTTTCGCTGCCCTTACTGCATGCCCAAGGAACAGTTCCACGAGCATTACCAGTTTTTAAAGTCCCGCGAGCGATTGTCATTCGACGAAATCGTGCGTCTCACCAAGCTGTTTGCCCGCCTGGGCGTGCGCAAAGTGCGCCTCACCGGCGGCGAGCCGCTGTTGCGCGCCAACCTGGCCGATTTGGTGGGCGATTTGACCAGCATCCCCGGGATCGAAGACATCGCATTGACCACCAACGGCGTGCTGCTGGCCAATCACGCAGTCGATCTGCACGCCAACGGATTGCAGCGCATCACTGTAAGCCTGGATACGCTGGACAAGGAAATCTTTACTCGCCTGAGCGGCGGCTTCGGCGCGCTTGAACAAGTGCTCGCCGGCATTGACGCGGCCATCGCCGCCGGATTGTCCCCGGTCAAGATCAATGCAGTCATCGAGCGCGGTGTGAACGATCATACGGCGCTCGATCTTGTCGAACGTTTTCGCGGTACGCCGGTGATCGTGCGCTTCATCGAATTCATGGACGTCGGCAATCGCAATCACTGGCGACCCGACATGGTCGTGCCATCCAGGGAACTGGCGGCGCGCGTCAATGAACGCTGGCCCATGCATCCGGTGTCGCAAAATTACCGCGGCGAGGTGGCCGAGCGCTGGCGCTTCGACGACGGCGGCGGTGAGGTGGGCTTCATCTCCTCGGTGTCGCAGCCCTTTTGCGGTGCCTGCAGCCGCGCGCGCCTCTCCTCGGAAGGCAAGTTCTACACCTGCCTGTTCGCGACCCAGGGGATCGATTTGCGCGCTCACCTCAGAGACGGCGCCGACGATGCGCAACTGCTGCGGATCGTTCGGGGAGCTTGGCTGGGGCGTACCGACCGCTACAGCGAGTTGCGCGAGGAGCTGAGACGCAAGGATCCTGACAGCAAGAAGATCGAGATGTACTACATCGGCGGTTGAACCCATGACCTTCACACATTTGGACGCCGATCAGCGTCCCACCATGGTCGATGTCAGCGGCAAGGCGGCAACGCAGCGCACAGCCACCGCCGAGGCGCGTGTGCAATTTCCCGCGGCCGTGGCTGCCGCGTTGCGCGACAACGGGCTGCGCTCGCCCAAAGGTCCGGTGTTCGACACCGCCATCGTTGCGGGCGTGCTGGGCGCAAAGCGCACGCACGAACTCATTCCGTTTTGCCACCCGCTCGGCATCGAGAGTTGCCGCATCGCCATCGATCTGGAAGGCGATGCGGCGGTCATTCGCTGCAGCGTGAGCGTGCATCACAAGACCGGCGTCGAAATGGAAGCGCTGACCGGTGCCAGCATTGCGGCGCTCACGGTCTACGACATGTGCAAGGGACTGTCGCACGACATCGTCATCGGCGGCGTGCGCCTGTTGTCCAAAGAGGGCGGCAAGAGCGCCTACGGGGCGATGCCGTGAGCATCGACTCGATCTATGGGCTCGTCCTCGCGGGCGGCGCAAGCACCCGTATGCAGCGCGACAAGGCGGCCCTCAAGTATCAGGGCGAGACGCAGTTGGATCGAGCCGTCGAAGCACTCAGCCGATACCTGCACCGCGTCTACGTCTCCGTGCGAGCCGATCAAACCTCGGATCCCACGCGCGCGCGTTGGCCCCAGATTGTGGATTCGGTGCCCGGCAGCGGTCCCATTGTGGGCATCCGCTCCGCATTCGCGGCGCACCCGAACGTTTCCTGGTTCGTACTGGCCTGCGATTTGCCGTTCTTTTCGCAAGCTTTTATCAATCCCCTGATACGTGCGCGTGACGCCGAGGGTTTTGCAACCTCTCTCGCCACCGCCTACCGGAGCGCGCATGATGGCTTGCCTGAGCCGCTGTGCGCGATCTGGGAACCATCGGCCGCCCGGGCGCTCGAGGACTATCAGGCGGCCGGCGGCCACTGTCCGCGAAAATTTCTTATCCGGCACGGCGCGCATTTGCTCGATCTGCCGGATCCACGCGCGCTCGACAATGTAAATACACCCGAGGAATATGCACAAGCCGTTGCCACCCTGGATGATTCAGCCCCAATGCAGCTAAAAATTCAGTATTACGCCCTAATGCGTGAGCAAGCCGGTCGCTCCGAAGAGACCCTCCAGACCTCGGCCGCCACGCCGGCCGACCTGTACACAGAACTTGCCGCCCGCTACGGTTTCACGCTGTCGCGCGAACAGTTGAAGGTGGCGGTCAACAGTGAATTCAGCGACTGGTCGCGCAAGCTTGCCGCCAATGACGCGGTGGTTTTCATTCCTCCTGTCGCGGGGGGCTGATGAATTTCCGCTTCACGCAAACGGCGATCGACACGGAGAGCGCGCGGCGGGGGCTGCAGGATCTTGGGTCGGGCGGCTACGCCAGCTTCGAAGGGTGGGTGCGCGATCATAACGAAGGCCGCGAGGTCACCGGCCTGGAATACGAAGCGTTTCAGGAGCTGGCCGTGAAGGAAGGCGAGCGCATCGTCGCGGAGGCGTTGCGGCGTTTTGCGGTGAAGCATGCCTTGTGCATTCACCGTGTGGGCTCGCTGGGCTTGGGCGAGATGGCCGTGTGGGTCGGAGTGAGTTCGGCGCACCGCGGCGAAGCCTTCGATGCCTGCCGATTCATCATCGATGAGGTAAAACATCGCCTGCCCATCTGGAAGAAAGAGCACTATCGAGACGGCGATTCGGGATGGGTGAACTGCGAACGCTGCGCGGCGGAACCGCAGCATGCGCACGCCGCACACCCGCATCGCGTCGCCGCAACTCGCGGGGAGCCTGTCTGAGTATTCAGGCAATGCAGCCCGACTATTCCCGGCAAGTTTTGCTCAAAGAGATCGGCCTGCAAGGCCAGGCGAAGCTCAGACAGGCTCGTGTACTCATCGTGGGTTTGGGAGGCCTCGGCAGTCCGGTCATGCAATACCTCGCCGGCGCGGGAGTCGGCCACTTGGGGTTGGTCGACGCCGATGTCTTGGATGCCAGCAACTTGCATCGCCAGCCGATCTACACGCTCTCCGCTGTCGGCAGACCCAAGGCGGAGCTGGCCCGGGCTGCGATCGCCGCGATCAATCCCGCGGTTCAGGTCGAGACACATGCCGCCCGATTCAACGCGGATAACGCGCTTGATTTGATCCGCCGTCATGACGTGGTTGTCGACTGCAGCGACAATTTTCGCACCAAGTACTTGATCAACGATGCGGCCGTGCTCGCGCAGAGGCCCGCCGTGTTCGCCAGCGTGTATCAATACGAGGGGCAACTCCAAGTCTACAAACCCGATCCCAATCACGCGTGCTTGCGCTGTCTATGGCCGGAAGCGATTGCAGACGGCGTTGTGGGCAATTGCGCTGAAGCAGGTGTGCTCGGACCCGTGCCCGGTGTATTCGGCTCGTTGCAGGCACTGCTCACCCTGAAAATACTGCTGCAAATGGGCGGGCAGCTCGCGGGCGAACTGTTGCTGCTGGACTTCATGAATTTCTCCAGCCTGAAGATTCACGCCTCGCGCCGTACCGAGTGCCGGGCGCCCGCGTGCGCGCACATCCAGGCGCTGGAGCGCCCGGATCGCGACATTGAAGTCGTATGGGACTCGCTCGCCACTGCCGCCGAGCGCGGCTTCGACGTCATCGACATTCGCACCGCCGAGGAGGTAGCCGAGCGGCCCGCTGCCGCGCGGCACATTCCCATGCAGGAACTTCTGGCGAATCCTGGTCTGCTCGCGGACAGCCGCCAGCCCCTGCTGGTGTGCGCCACCGGCAGGCGCAGCCTGGCGGCGGCGCAGGCGCTGCGCAAGCGCGGCCTTATCGTGCGTTCGCTCGCCGGCGGCCTGCAGAACTTGGAGCGCTAGGCGCCCAATGCGCTTCACCAGCAAATTGCCCGAGGTCGGCACCACGATATTCACGGTCATGTCGCGGCGTGCGGCCGAAGAAAATGCCTTGAACATCGGCCAGGGATTCCCGGACTACGCGATCGACCCGCGCTTATCCGACGCGCTGGTCGATGTCATCGCCGAGGGTCGCAATCAATACGCGCCGATGGAAGGCACCATGGAACTGCGCGAGCAGATCGCCAGGAAGCTCGAGGTCTGCTATCAGCGCCGTTTTGATCCGCAGGCAGAGATCACAGTCACCTGCGGCGGAACTGAGTCTCTGTACGACGCCATCCAAGCGGTCGTCGGACCCGGCGATGAAGCCATCATTTTCGATCCCGCCTACGATTCGTACGAGCCGGCAGTGCGCCTCGCCGGCGCCCGCTGCGTGCGCATCGCGCTGTCGCCGCCGGCATTTCGCTTCGATTGGGACGAATTTCGGCACGCCTTGAGCGACCGGACCCGGCTCATTGTCATCAACAGCCCGCAAAACCCCAGCTGTACGGTGGCAACGCGCGCGGACCTCGACGCACTGGCCGCATGCATTCGCGACCGGCCGATCACGGTGATTGCCGATGAAGTCTACGAGCATGTGCTGTTCGATGGTCGGCGCCATCAATCGGTGTTGATGCATCCGGAGCTGCGCGATCGCAGCTATGCGGTGTTTTCATTTGGCAAGACTCTGCATGCAACCGGCTGGAGAATCGGCTATTGCGTCGCGCCGCCTGAACTTACGCGCGAGCTGCGCAAGGTGCACCAATTCAATACCTTTAGCATCGTCTCGCCGCTGCAATACGCCATCGCGCGCTACCTGTCCGCCTATCCAGATGCCTGGCAAGGGCTTGCGGCATTCTTCCAGGCCAAGCGCGACTTATTGGCGGGACTGTTGCGCGGCTCGGGAATCGAGCCTCTCACCGCCGCAGGCACTTATTTTCAATTGGTGGATTATGGAGCGGTCAGCCAGCAAGACGACATGCAGTTTGCCGATCGGCTGATCCGCGAGGCCAAAGTCGCCGTTATTCCGCTGTCGCCCTTCTATGCGCAGCCGCCGCGCATGACGCTGCTGCGGCTCTGCATTGCCAAGCGCGACGAAACACTGCGCGCCGCGGCGGAGCGGCTCTGCAGCTTTGCGCAATCGGCAGGCCTCAAGCGCGCGGTGCCGACCTAACGGCCGAAGGTGCCGAAGCGGCGCGCCATCGATGGCAAGCTCTGGCGCTGACGAATGCGCGCGAGATCCATCAGCATGCGTCCGGCCCAGCGGTACACGTTGTTCTCCTTGACCGTTCGGCGCATCAGGATCATGCGGTTGCGGCGCTCGTCGCGGCCCATGTGCATGGCGACTTCCATGGCGTTGGCCGTTTCGGTGACGTCGAAGGGATTGATCAGCACCGCTTCGGTCAGCTCGCGGGAGGCGCCTGCGAAAGTGCTCAAGATCAGCACGCCGTCCTCATCGTCGCGTGACGCCACGAATTCCTTCGCAACCAGATTCATGCCGTCATGCAGGCTGTTGACCAGGCAGAAGTCCGCCGCGCGGTACAGCTCGTAGACGCGCAGCGGCGGCTGCTGCTCGTCGATCAGCACGATCGGACGCCAGTCACCCTGCGCGAATTTCGAGTTGATGCGCTCGACTTCGCCGTAGGTGTGCTGCTGCAGCGCCTGGTAGGCGGGCAGCTGGCTCCTCGACGGCGCGGCAATCTGCAACAGGCTGATGCGGCCGCGGTGTCTGGGATCGTTGTCGAGCAGCACTTCGAGTGCTTGAAAGCGCTCGATGATGCCCTTGGTAAAATCCCAGCGCTCCACTCCCAAGCCGATGACCACGTCGGGACCGATGCGATAGCGCTCGCGCACCGCCGCCCGGCAGGTTGCTACATCCGGAAGCTGTGCGATCCAGCGCGGCGGCCACTCGATGGAGATCGGATACGGCGCAACCCGGCAGACGCGGCCCTTCAGCGTCACCGTCATGTGCTCGCGGTCGATCTGGCACTCGACAAAACGATCCACGGTGTCAAGAAAATTCTGACAGTGATAGCGCGTATGAAATCCCAGAATGTCCGCCGACAACATGTGCGTCAGCATTTCGCGTTTCCATGGGCACACGCCGAAGGTTTCGGCATTGGGCCACGGTATATGCCAGAACAAGGCGATTGTCGCTCCGGGAATTCTCCGGCGGATCAGAAGCGGCAGCAAAGCAAAATGAAAATCCTGAATTAGAATGACCGGAGCAGAGTTGGTGGCTTCCGCGGCAACGACCTCCGCGAACTTGGCGTTGACCTCCTCGTAGGCGCGCCAATCGCTGGCGCGAAATGCCGGACGCACATAGGCGAGGTGGCACAGCGGCCACAAACCCTCGTTGGAGAAGCCATAATAGTAACCCTGCTCTTGCTCGGCGCTCAGCCAGACGCGCCGCAGGGTATAGCTCGGATCGTCGGGCGGCACGCGGATCTGATCGTTTCGATCCACGGTCTCCCGATCGGCGCTGCCGGCGCCATGCGCCACCCATACGCCAGCGCAGGCGCGCATGATGGGCTCGAGCGCGGTCACCATGCCGCTCGCCGGAACCTGCCAGACGGCTTGATGATTGGCGTCGAAGTTGTGGATGTACGGTTCCCGATTCGAGACGATGATCACCTGCGCGGAATTCAATTGATCGCGCACCACCTGCTGCAGCGCCTGCGGCGTCCAATTTTCCCGATAGTCGATCTCCAGCCGTTGCTGCTCCTCGGCCTCGGCGAGCACCTTGCGCACCTGCGAGAGTATCGGCAGCGAATAGCGCGGCGATTGAGCATTGTCCAAGAAACGCTTGCCGCGGATATCGCCGAGAAGTACCTGCACCCAGCGGCGCAACTGCAGCCACGCCACCAGAACGATCAGCAGCGCGAGCAGCAGTATCGATATGCCCACGAATGCCAGGACGAAATCCCGCGCGGTTCGCTGGCGGCGGTCCACAAAGCTCAAGTCGTGAAGCATGAGAACGCGGAAAGGCTTGGGGTCCGCGGCGTCAAAATCGAACCGCGATATCTGCACCGATCCCGAAGGCAGCTGCAAGATGTGCGAGCGCGGCGCGCTGGCCTTGCCTTCGCTCTCGCATGAAACGGCCGCCGGGGTGCGCTCGGACTTGAAGATGGTGGAGCCGTTTGGCCTGCACACCAATATCGCGAGCAGGCGTTCGTCCGCGGCGAGTTTTGCAAGATAAACCCGCAAGCGCGCCTCGCTGCCGTTTTCGACCAGATCGGTGATCGGCTCCTCCATCGAATGCATCACCAGTTGCGCGCGCAACTCGACGTCGGATCGAAACCATTCGGCCAGCAGCCGCTGAATATACGGCAGGCCGAAATACGCCACGACGCAGGACGCAAGTGCGACCGGCAGTACGAATCGCAGCACGATCGAGCGAAACATTGCGACTCCAGGCACCAGTATTTAACGGCGCAGCGTTCACACAAAATACCGAACTTTGAGCGCACAGTCTCGGCTTTTAAGCAATCAATTTCGTGTAAAACTTACATAACAAATAAATGCGCGCGAAGCATTGGCAGCGGGGATTGCGTAGGCTATGTTTTTGCCGCATGAAGCAACCGCCGCCGCCGCCGCCCGCACTCGACTGGTGTTTGTTTTTGGATGTTGACGGAACGCTGATCGAACTCACCGACACGCCCTCGCAAACGGAGACCGACGCCGAAATAAAATTCTTGCTGCGCGAAGTAGCGGAACGTTTGGGCGGCGCGGTTGCGCTGGTGAGCGGCCGAAGAATCAGCACGCTCGATATGCTGTTTGCGCCGTTGAAACTGCCGGCGGCAGGGTTGCACGGCGTCGAGCGGCGCAAGGCGGACGGCAAGATTCAGGGCGCCAGCTTCGTCGACTCGCAGCTCGATCGCGCGCGCGCGGCCATGAAAATTTTCGTCGACGCCCATCCGGGAACGCTGCTCGAGGACAAGGATCGCACGATTGCCCTGCACTACCGCATGGCGCCGCAGTTCGAGCAAACCGCGCGCGAGTCGGTGTTGGGAATTGCGAAGCAGCTGGGCAGCAACTATCACATTCAGGGCGGCAAGATGATGTTCGAAATCAAGCCGCGCGGATTCAGCAAGGCCACTGCCATTCAGGCATTCATGAAGGAGTCGCCGTTCAACGGCCGGCGGCCGGTGTTCGCGGGCGACGATTGTACCGATCAAGATGGATTCGGCATGGTCGAGGCGCACGGCGGCATCTCGATCGGCGTCGGCGAGCGCGTGCAGGGTCAATTTTATTTGCCCGACGTCGCGGCGGTGCGCACCTGGCTGCAGCGCATTGTCGCTTTGCACGACTCGCATCACGCATGAGCAGGCTGATCTTGGTGAGACATGGCGAGAGCTCAGGAAATCGGGAGCGCATCTATGCCACCTCGCCGCACGATCTGCCGCTGACTGAATTGGGCTACCGGCAGGCGCAACAGGTCGCCCACCGCATCGCAGAACTGTTCCGCCCGGAGTTGGTCGTGACCAGTGCATACCACCGCGCGAGCGAGACGGCGCGCATCATCGCGGGTGCTCTGGGCCTGCCTCTTCAGGTCGAACCCAATTTGCACGAACGCGAGATCGGCGCTCATCGGGGTCGCCCGTACGATTCATTCCTGACGGAACCCGACTACGACCCGCTGCGCCCGTGGGCGTGGAAACCGGAAGGCGGAGAGAGTTATGAGGAGGTTCAAGCGCGCGTCGCGCCCGTGCTGGATCGTCTCGCCGCCGCGCATCCGCGCAACGACGTGATTGTCGTGAGCCACGGCGGCGTCATGCTGTGCCTTTGGGCCTATGCCGCAGGCGGCTGGGATGACGCGCATGCCCCGCCCAATTGCGGCATGGTGCTGATCGAGCACGGCCCGCAAGGGTATTCCAAGCCCCGAGTGATTGATGATGCGATCAGCGTCAGGGACGCCGGCGGGTAGCAGCCTGATTCCGGCTACCCAGCGGCTTGCTCGTCCGGACCCGACGCATCGCGCGCGTCATTGAGCCAGCGATTCAGCGCATTTTGCAGCTCGTCCCGGTCGATGGGCTTTGACAAGTAATCGTCCATGCCCGCGGCGCGGCATTCATTGTCGGCGCCCTTCATGGCATGCGCAGTGAGCGCGATGATGGGCACATGGCTGCGATCGCCTTCCTGCGCGCGGATTTTTCGGGTGGTTTCGTAGCCATCCATCACCGGCATCTGGCAATCCATGAGAATCAGATGATACCGGCCGCTCTGCCAGGCCTCGAAAGCGGCCTGCCCGTCGGCCGCAACGTCGACGCGATATCCCAATTTCTCCAGGATGCGGCAGGCGACTTTCTGATTGACCACATTGTCTTCGGCCAGCAAGACGTGGTGCACATCACGCTGGCGCTGCGTGCGCAGCGCGTGGCGCGTCACGATCGGCTGAGTCGCCATACGCCAGCCTTCCGCCTGCGTGCCGAGCACCATCATCAGGCAATCGGTGAGGTCGCGATGCGTCACCGGCTTCAACAAGTACCCCGCGAAACCCAGCTCCGAGAACATCCGCCCGTCGCCGCGCTGTCCCGACGAGGTCAGCAGGATCAGGCGTGCGCAGCCGAGCGCATCCTCCGCGAGGATGGTCTTTCCCAGCGTCGCTCCATCGCAGCCCGGCATCTGATGATCGATCAATGCAACCTCGAATGGCCGTGACGCCGCCGCGGCGTGGCGCATCAAGCTCAGGGCCTCATCGGCCGAACTCGCGCACACGGCCTCCATTCCGCACAGCGAAAGCTGGCCCATCAAAACCTTGCGATTGGTCATGTTGTCATCGACGATCAGGATGCGCTGGCCGCGCAGCTCGGCCGGCGGTGCGGGCCGCGCCTTGGCGGCCCCGTTTGCGAGACCGACGCGCGCGGTGAACCAGAATGTCGAACCGACGCCCTCTTCGCTGGAAACGCCGACCTCACCGCCCATCAATTCCACCAGACGTTTGACGATGGACAATCCCAATCCGGTGCCGCCGAATCGGCGCGTGGTCGACGCGTCCACCTGCGTGAATGCCTTGAACAAGGCATCGACCCGGCTCGCCGGGATCCCCATGCCGGTATCGCGAATTTCGCAGCGGATCATGACGCCCCGATCGTCCTTTTGCGCCACCTTGCACTCGATCGACACTTCGCCCTTTTGCGTGAACTTGACGGCATTGCCGCCCAGGTTCAGCAGGACCTGGCGGAGGCGGCCCGCGTCGCCGCGAACCAAATCGGGGAGACTGGGATCGATCAAGGCAATGACCTCGAGCCCCTTGGCATGGGCTTGAATCGCCAGCAATCGGGCGACGTCTTCCACGGTGTCGCGCATGTCCATGTCGAGCAGTTCAAGATCGAGCTTGCCGGCCTCGACCTTGGAGAAATCCAGAATGTCGTTGATTACCGTGAGCAGCGCTGCGGCGCTATCGCGCACGGTCTGCGCATAGTCAAGCTGCATGGGGTTCAGCGGCGTCTCCAGCAGCAGTTCAATCATGCCGATGACGCCGTTCATCGGCGTGCGAATCTCGTGGCTCATATTCGCGAGGAACTGGCTCTTGGCTTTGTTCGCCGCGGCGGCGGTCTCTGTGGCCTCGAGCAACGCCAGGGCATACTGCTGCCGCTGGTTGATGTCGCGCTGCGAGCCCGACACCGTCAACGGGACGCCGTCTGCATTGCGCTCGAGCGCGCCGCGCACGCGATACCAGCGCACTTCGCCGGCCTGGGTCGTGGCGCGCACTTCCACATCCACCAGTGTATCGTCTCGAATGCAGCGTTGGATCGCTTCGCGCAGACGCGCGGCGTCCTCGGCATGCAGGATGTCGAAGAATTTTTGTTTCGTGCCGAGGAATTCCTGCTGATCGTAGCCGAACATTTCCGCGAAACGCTCTGAAACCCACATCTCACGGCTCGGCACATCGAGTTCCCACAAGCCGTCGTTGGCGCCGCGCGTGGCGCGCTTCAGCCTGGCATCGGCGGCACTCAATTGCTCCTCGGCGATTTTGCGCTCGGATTCCCGCTTGAAAGTGTCGAGCGCGAACACGACATTGCGCCCCATGTGCATCAGCAGCTGCACGACCTCGTCCTCGAATGCATCCTTCTCCGCGGAGTGCAGCAGCAGAATACCTATCGAACGGCCGTTCTGAATCAGCGGCAGTGCGGCCCCCGCTGCAATACCTGACTGTCGCGCAGCCTCGTGCCAATGCACCGTGCGGGAATCATTTTGAAAGTCGTTGCTGATGCTGGGAGCTTGCGTGCGAAACGCGGTGCCGACGAGTCCCCGCCCGAGCGCCGAGGAACTATCGATCGAAATCTGCACATCGCGCAATCTATCCGCGCCCTCGCCGGCAGCCGCCACGACCTTCGCGTCGCCGGAGGATCCGCAGGGCACGCAAATGCTTGCCGCCTTCAGCCTGCCGCCGTGCACGGCGGCTTCGCACACGCGTTGGTACAGTTCTTCGGGCGAGGATACCCGCATGATGGCCTCGTTCGTGTCGCTCAAGGCCGCGAACATTCGCGCGAAGCGTTGCGCCGCGAGTTCCGCGCGCTTGCGCGCCGTCACGTCCCTTGAAATCGTCACGATGATCCAACGCCCATCGATGCGTACCGCTTGGCGGTTCAACTCCACGAAGGTTTCTCCGCCATCCTTGAGCCGGCCGGTGGATTCGGTACGGATGCCCTGCGCACCCGCTGCAATCGCCTCGTCGTAGCTGCGGATCAACTCTTCGCGGCTTTCCTTCAGCAGGTCCAGCGGCCCCATCTGCATCAGCTCATCATGCGAGTACCCGGTCCGGCTCGATGCCGTGGCCGTTGCGTCCACGAATTTGAGGGTCTCTCGGTCCACCATGTAGATGGAGTCGACGCAGCTGTCCACGACGGCGCGGAAGCGCTGCAACTCTGCCAAAGTCTGTTGGGGCAGTACCAAGTCGCCCGACGGATTGTTGGCGGACCTGCCTTGCGCATAAGCTGCGCGCCGGCGCAAGAACAGGGCGAATCCCGCAATGGCAGCGCCCCCTACCGCGGCCAACAAGTAAGACAACAATTCGAGCATTTTTAGGTCCTTGGACGCGCTTACTGCCGCTTAAGCAGAGTGCGTTACTGCCATTGCACCAGTGGTAACCCGCGAAATCTGTGCTGTGCCCGACATATTTACATAAGCAGCCGTTAGGGGTCGCCCGCAAGCCTCCAATATGCGAAGGGGTGCGCAGGAACCAGCAAGCAGCCTGTCCCGTACTCCGCGGGCTTGGTGTTCGCCGGGTTCCTAGTCTCTTATCTGGCCGTCGCCCCTAACCACGTACTTATAGCTGGTTAACTGCTCGACGCCCACCGGACCGCGCGCATGGAACTTGTCCGTGCTGATGCCGATTTCGGCGCCCATGCCGAACTCGCCGCCATCGGCAAATTGCGTGGACGCGTTGTGCAGCACGATGGCACTGTCCACTTGGGTCAAGAATCGCTCGGCAGCGCCCGCATCTTCCGTGATGATGCACTCCGTGTGCTGGGATCCGTACTGTCCAATGTGGGCGATGGCGGCATCCAGCTCCTCGACCACGCGCACGGCGATGATGGCATCGAGATATTCCGCATACCAATCCGCTTCGCCGGCCGGCTTCACCCGTGCGTCGACGGCGGCGGTGATCGGATCGCCCCGCACCTCGCAGCCGGCTTCGAGCAGGCACTGCACCAGTGGCTTGAGGTGTGTTGCGGCACAGGCGCGGTCGACCAGCAGTGTTTCGGCCGAACCGCAGACTCCGGTGCGGCGCATTTTTGCATTCAGCACGATACGCTTCGCCATCTCGAGATTCGCTTCTCGATGCACGTACACATGGCAAACACCCTCGAGATGTCCGATCACCGGCACTCGCGCTTCGCGCTGCACGCGCGAAATCAAACTCTTGCCACCGCGCGGCACGATGACATCGATGCTGTCGGCCATGTCGGCCAGCATATGACCGACCGCCGCGCGATCCGTGGTCGGGACCACTTGAACGCAAGTGGCTTGGAGTCCCGCCGCGACGAGCCCTTCCTCGAGACAGCCGTGAATGGCCGCGCTCGACCTCGCGCTTTCCGAACCGCCCCGCAGAATGACCGCGTTGCCGGACTTCAAGCACAGGGCGCCGGCGTCGGCGGTCACATTGGGCCGGCTCTCATAAATGATGCCGATGACACCCAGGGGAACGCAGACTCTTTGTATCAACATGCCGTTCGGCCGCGACCACTCGGCCAGCCGTGCGCCGATCGGATCGCGCGCGGCCGCGACGTCGGCAAGACCGCGTGCCATGGCCGCAATGCGCGCATCATCGAGGCGCAGCCGATCGAGCTGTGCCGGCGACAACCGCGCCCCGGCTTCGCGCATGTCCGCCTCATTGGCCGCCAGGATCGCTTCGCGGGAGCGCGTCAGGGCGGCGGCCGCGATGAGCAGGGCGCGATTTTTTTGATCCGTCGAGGCAAATGCCAGCTGCCGCGCGGCAGCCTTCCCTGCCGCACCGATGCCCTGCATCAGATCGGCGATGCTGCTCACAGGATTCTGAGCAGCACCAGATCGTCCCGGTGCACGATTTCATCGCGCCCTCGAAACCCGAGCACCTTCTCGATATCGGCAGACTTGCGGCCGATGATCCGCGCCGCATCCGCGTCCGAATAGGCGCAGATCCCGCGCCCGATCTCGGTGCCGTCGGGTCCGATGATGCTCACCGTGTCGCCGCGATCGAACCGCCCCACTGCCCGCGTGACGCCGGCGGGCAGCAGACTCTTGCCGCCCATCAGGGCACGAACCGCCCCATCGTCCACGGCAATCGCTCCGGCGGGCTTCAAGGTTCCGGCGATCCATTGCTTGCGCGTCGCGACCGGCGTCGAGGTCGGCACGAACCAGGTGCAGCGAGCGCCTTCCTCGATGCGCCGCAGAGGATGCTCCTCTGAGCCTAGCGAGATACACAAATGGCATCCCGCGCCTACGGCAATCTTCGCCGCGACAATTTTGGTCTGCATGCCGCCCGAGCCCATGTCGCTGGCTGTGCCACCGGCCATCGCTTCAATGGCCGGTGTAATCTCCAGTACTCGAGCGATAAAGTGCGCATCCGGGTCTTCCTTGGGATCCGCGGTATACAGGCCGTCGATATCCGACAGCAGGATCAGGCAATCCGCGCCGATCATCTGCGCGACCCGGGCCGCCAGCCGGTCATTGTCGCCATAGCGGATTTCGGCGGTCGCCACCGTATCGTTTTCATTGATGACCGGCACCGCGCCCAGGCTTAGCAGGGTGTTGAGGGTTCCGCGGGCGTTCAGATAGCGGCGGCGTTGTTCTGTGTCGCCGAGGGTCAAGAGGATCTGTGCCACTGCGATTCCATGCACGTCCAGCAGTTCTTTATAGGCGTGCGCGAGGCGAATCTGTCCTACAGCCGCCGCAGCCTGGTTTTCCTCGAGTTTGAGCTTTCCGGTACCCAGGTTGAGGTGCCGCCTCCCCAGGGCGATGGCTCCGGAGGAAACCAGAATGATGTCCTGACCCCGCTTGCGAAACGCGGCCACGTCGGCCGCGAGGCTTTCCAGCCACGCCCGATTCAAGCGGCCCTTGTCGCTGTCGACCAGCAGCGTCGAGCCGACTTTGACGACGAGCCGCTTGGCGTCGGTCAATCGACGGGCGGCGACTTTCCGGTCTGCGACGGTCATAGGATCACGATATTGCCATTTACTTAGCTGAGTGGCCTCACCTAATATTCGGAGCTCTTATAGCGCTCCAGTTTTTAAATAAGGACGAACCGTGGGCAGAGAGTACGAACCGACCGTCGGGCAGTGGTATGACGACTTGGAGAACGAGGAAACCTTTCAAGTTCTCAAGGTCGACGAGGACCAAGAAACCATTCAAATTCAACACCTCGATGGCGATACCGAAGAGCTCGATGTCGACGACTGGGCGGAGCTGGACCTGGAATTGACCGAGGAGCCTGAGGGCTGGTCAGGCTCCAAGGCCGAAAAAGACGCCGAAGACGAAGAAGAGGACGACGAAGACTGGGACGAGGATGAAGATGACGAAGACGACGACGATCTGGACGACGAGGACGAAGAGGATCGCGAAGAGTACTAGAAGCCTATCTGAGTATTCCCCGTGGCCGCGAGCGTGCTCCTAAACGCGTTCCAGCCAGCCGTGTACGTCCGGTGCCTCGCCCCGTTGTATCGCGACCAGCTTGGCGCGCAGCGCCTTGGTGACCGCTCCAACGTGTCCTGTGCCCACGCGGTGTTCGATATCCGCATAAATCAGTGTGCCCACGCCCGCGAGCACGGCAGCCGTGCCTGACAGCGCCGCCTCACCGTTGCGCACCCAGTCGAGCATTTCCAGAACGTCGAATTTTTTCTCCGTCACGGTGTAGCCCATGTCGCGGCCCATCGTCAGCAAGGAATCGCGTGTGACGCCGTGCAGGAAGGTGGAGTCCAGGCTGCGGGTCATCAGTTCACCCTCGCGGATCAGCATGAAGTTCGCCGCACCGGTTTCCTGTACCTGACCTTCCGGGCAGAACAACACCTGATCAGCCTGATGTTTCGCCCGCGCGTTCATGATGGGCGACAGTGCGGCGGCATAGTTGCCGCCGGTCTTGACCATGCCCATGTGCTGGGCTGACCGGGTGTTCTGATCGTCGACAAGAATGCGCAGCGGCTTCTCGCCGCCCGCAAAGTAATCCCACACGGGGCTTGCCAGCACCACCAACATCGCCTCGGTGGTCGGGGTCGTGGCGGCGCCGATATTGGCCGTCGTGCCGAAGATAATGGGGCGCAAATACAGGGCGCCGGGGGCTTCCGGTACGGCATCGCGGCAGCGATTGATCACGGCGCGCACCATATCGGCCACTTGGGCCACATCGGGTTCCGGCAGCACCAGCAGGCGCGCGCTCTGGCGCAGTCGCTGCATATGCCGATCCATGCGGAATACATGCACGGAACCGTCGGCGCGGCGAAATGCCTTGAAACCCTCGAAGCAAGTGCTGGCGTAATGCAGCATATGGGCCGCTGGACTGATCTCGATCGAGCCAACGGGCTTGATCTCGCTTTCGCTCCACTTGCCATCGCGATAATTCGTCACGGCCATGTGCGAAGTGAGCAAGGTGCCGAATGCAGGGCGCTGGGGTTGGGACGTCATGGGGATTTCACCGTAGGAATGAATATGGTCGCGGGATGTTCGAGGCGTTCCTTGAGCGCTTGGATCATCGCCGCGGCATCATAACCGTCTACAAAGCGATGATCGAACGAGGATGATAAGTTCATGATTCGCCGCACAGCCACCGTGCCCTGATACACCACCGGCCTTTCGACGGCCTTGTTCAGTCCGATAATGGCTACTTCCGGCGCATTGATGATCGGCGTGGAGGCGATGCCGCCGAGCTTGCCCAAGCTGGTAACCGTAATAGTGGAGCCGATCAGTTCTTCACGCGTCGCCTTATTCGCGCGTGCGCGCTCGGCGAGACGGCGAATTTCTGCAGCGACCTCCCACAGCCCCAGCGCCTGCGCATTGCGCACCACGGGTACTTTCAATCCGTCGGGCGTCTGAGTGGCGATACCGACGTGCACGGCGCGATGCCGGATCAACACGCCGCGCGCCGCATCGTAGAGTACGTTGCATTGCGGAAATGATTCGAGCACGCGGGTCAGTGCCATTACGACCAGCGGTAGATAGCTAAGCGAACCTGAGTCTTTGGGCCGCGAGTGGTTCAAGTGCATGCGCAATGATTCCAGCTCGGTGACATCGACCTCCTCGACGTAGGCGAAGTGCGGAATGTTGCGCTTGGCCTCACTCATGCGTTCGGCAATCAAGCGGCGTAGACCGATGACTTTGATTTCCGTGGTGTCCGCCGCGTCCGCAACGGCTTGAAGCGGCGCAGCCGTCTGCAAATCCGCCCGCAAAATCCGTCCGCCGGGACCCGAGCCCGCCACGGTGGTCAGGTCGATGCCCGCCTCCCGCGCCCGGCGCCGATTCGCCGGCGACGTCATCACGCGGCCCTGGCGCGCAATCGGCACTGCCGCAGCCGGTGTCGGGGCGGTCGCGGCGCTGGCGGTCGGCGCGGCAGTCGGGCGCGTCGCGGGCGCCGCAGTCGCGGCCGGCGCAGTCGCGGCTGGCGCAGTCGCGGCCGGCGCGGTGGTCGTTGCCGGCGGCGCCGCGGGCTTTGCCGCGGCTGGTATCGTGGGCGCCGGCGCGGCAGCCATCACCGGGGCCGCAGCGCCGTCGGTTACTTCGAACACGATCAGCGGCGAACCGACGGCGACCTTGTCGCCGGGCGCCCCGGTGACGGACACCACGCGCCCGCTCACCGGTGCGGGTACTTCCACGGCTGCCTTGTCGGTCATCACCTCGACGATGAGTTGATCTTCGCTCACCGTATCGCCCGGCTTTGTATGCCAGGCAACAATCTCGGCATCCACCGTACCTTCGCCCAAGTCCGGCATCTTGAATGTGAATTGGCTCATGCAGGTCCCATAACCGTCTTGAGCGCCGCTTTCACACGCGCTTGGCCGGGAAAGTATTCCCACTCGAATGCGTGCGGATAAGGCGTGTCCCAGCCAGCCACCCGTTGAATCGGCGCTTCCAGCATCCAGAAGCACTCTTCTTGTACGATCGATGACAACTCTGCGCCAAAGCCCGAGAATCGAGTCGCTTCATGCGCGACGATGCAGCGGCCGGTCTTCTTCACCGAAGCAACGATCGTGTCGACATCGAGCGGCACCAGCGAACGCAAATCGATGATTTCTGCATCCACGTTCATCGCCGCGGCCGCGGCGACCGCAACGTGCACCATCGTTCCGTAGGTGATGACGCTGACGTCCGCGCCGGTGCGCACGATGTCCGCCTTGCCCAAGGGTACCTTGTAATAGCCTTCATCCACTTGACCCTTGGGGTGCGTGCTCCAGGGAACGGCCGGCTTGTTCGGATCGCCGTCGAATGGGCCGTTATACAGCCGCTTCGGTTCGAAGAACACCACCGGATCATCATCCTCTATGCTGGTGATCAACAAACCCTTGGCATCGTGCGGGTTCGAGGGCATCACAACCTTGATGCCGCTGACGTGGGTGAAGATGGCCTCGGGACTTTGCGAGTGCGTCTGGCCGCCGCGGATCCCGCCGCCGCAGGGCGTGCGAATCGTGACGGGCGCGAAGAAATCGCCGGCGCTGCGATAGCGGATGCGGGCCAGCTCGCTGACAATCTGGTCGAAGCCCGGATAGATATAGTCCGCGAATTGAATTTCAGCCACCGGGCGCAGGCCGTTCACACTCATGCCGATCGCGGTGGCCACGATGCCGCCTTCGGCAATCGGCGTATCGATGACACGGTGCTCGCCATACTTGCGCTGCAAGCCCTCGGTGGCGCGAAACACGCCGCCGAAATAGCCGATGTCCTCGCCCATCAAAACCACCGCGGGATTCCTGCCCAGCATGATGTCCATGGCGGAATTCAGGGCCTGGATCATGTTCATGTTCGCCATGCTTCAGCCCAGTTCCTTGCGCAGCA
>Ga0210389_10000571_pt1 | contig 32866 bp, 23 predicted proteins | sample IncBWH28OmetaG_FD_160127 | JGI IMG/M metagenome (GOLD analysis project Ga0210389, IMG submission 160127) | Forest soil microbial communities from Barre Woods Harvard Forest LTER site, Petersham, Massachusetts, United States - Inc-BW-H-28-O ... | reverse complement strand
TGTCTTCGCCCATTTGTGGTGACGCCACATTGTCATTATTGGGTTTATTTGATTTGATAACCACCTCGTTCAACTCTTTTTGCGGGTTGAGCCTGATGTTTATTACCTGGTCGCTGGTTGCCGGGACTACTTTTTCAACAGTGTCATAGCCGACATAAGAATAAACGAGCGTAAAATTACCGGCAGGAAGCGACAGGGAATAGAAACCGTAGGTATTGGTAGTTGTGCCACCCTTTCCGGGTTCTTTAATCTTTATGGTTGCGCCGATCAGCCTTTCACCGCTTGACCGGTCTTCAATGGAGCCGCTTACAATGAATCTTTTTTGAGCTGAGAGGGTTAAGGTGGTGCATAAAAAAGACAAACAGAGTACAATCGTGCGCATGCAAAGTATTTGCTGCAAATGTATCCCTTTGCGGCTGATCTTTAATAAAGAATGGAAAAGATTGCTGGAAGAGCTGATACCGGGCAATACAGTTGAATAAATTAAATCCAATTATCCGCTGCTTTGTAATCGGCAGGTTCATAATTGATGTATTGGACAAACCTGGGTAATGCAGAAGTGTTAGGACTGCTGCCATGCGGCAAAGCCTGGTGCCACAGGATGAAATCGCCGGCATTGGCAGCGATTGGTTTGGGTCCCAGTGCATAAAGATCCTGCTGACGGGGATTTGCGCCTTCTGGAAGGCTGCCAAGCCAATCTGCAATCCGGTTTTGAAACCCCGGAATCAACGTAAAAGCGCCCTGATTTTCGGCAGTATCGGCCAGGTAAAGTATTCCCTGGGTGCCAAAAGGGATAGGAAGCTGCAGGCTTACATCCCAATGTAAAAAAGGTCCGTAAAAATTAAAGGACTCTGTTTGTGGCGGATTAAACCCTACCCGGTCGGTATTCACCCACACGTCCTTGCGTTTCCACAATTCCTGGTAGGCCTTGCGGATCCGCCAGGCATTACGGTTTTTTTCGAATACCGGGTGTTGAAACATTTGCACCATTATACCGGCTTTTGCCGGGTGATCGTTATACCACGTTGACGCATCGTAGCGGTCAACCGCTAAAAAATCACAGATCGCCTGGATGGCCAGGTCGCAGTCTTCTTTCGGGACCGCGTTCCGGATGATAACGTATCCGTTTTCTTCCCAGGATTCGTGATCCGCGGGGCCCAGTACATCCGGCTCGTTCGTCTCGTCAGGGATATTTTTTTCATCGGTAAAAAGCGCATTAAACCGGGCGATCTTCTCGGGGTCAGGGCTGCCCGTGGTATCAATTATCCACTTCTCAAACTGCTCGAAAGAATTGCCCTGCATATAAAGATATTGGAGTGTTTGATGTAAACCCAGGCCCAGGGCGCTCAGCAGCATAACATCGGTTTGGAACTCTTCCTGGTGACTGTCCGGCTTCAGCTTACCCTGTTTTTTTAGTAAAATTTTATTCCAGTAACGTTTTAAGTGCATTACTTTTAATTCACCGGTTTCCGTGCCGGGGATAAGATCAGGTATTGTTGCCGACACGTTATTGGTTTCCATGTGCGTTATAAAAATAAACAAACCGGGTAAAATTATTCAATGGAAATAAAAAAGATAAAGCTATGAGTCGGTGTTACTATTAAGCAACGCGTTAATATGTTTTAAGCCAGCACAGTATATTAAACAGGAACCGACCGGGAGAGCAGCCCGTTAACAAAATACATGTCGACTTCGCCTTTGTTTTTTGCGGCTATTTTTCCGCGGTATTCGCATTCAAAAATATCTTTAACCAGGTCATAAGTGCTTCCTGAGATATTTACTTTTCCAACCTGCCCACCGCTCTCCATCCGGGACGCTACGTTCACTGTATCACCCCAAATATCGTAGGCGAACTTTTTTGTACCGACTATACCCGCAATTACAGGCCCGGTATGAATGCCGAGCCTGCATTCAAAAAACAATTCATTTGCGCTTTCTTTCTCAAGTTTCATTTGGGCCATAAATTCCTGTATTTCCAGGGCGGCCCTTACAACATCTGCCGGGTTGGTGTCATTTTCTTCGGGCAGTCCGCCTGCGCACATATAGGAGTCGCCAATGGTTTTTATTTTTTCGATATTATACTTGCTCATAACCTGGTCAAACATGGTAAAGTAACAATGTATCTCATTGACCAGCTTTTCCGGGTGAACGACTTCAGCAGCGGCTGTGAAATTCCTGAAATCAGTAAACATCACCGTTACCATGCTAAAGCTGCGGGATTTTGCCGTACCGGTGTGTTTTAGTTCTTCGGCAGTTTCGTAGGGGAGGATGTTCATCAGCAGGTTATCCGATTTTTGTTTCTCGTCGGAGAGCGTTATGTTTTTCGTTTCGAGTAATTTTTCCTGTTGCTCATTTTCCGACTTAAAATAAAAGATGATCAAAAAAAGGAAGACAAACATCGAGCACCAGTTTGCGATCACCTGGTGCGGCTGCCCGTACCAGGTAAAAACTGGCGCCATTAACGAATGACTGATCTTGGCAATTGCAAAGAACAGGCAGTTAGCCATAAAGTAAACAAATATGATGTACCGGGATTTGAAGAAAAGCATGGAAGATACGCACAAAGGCACAAAAATGTATTCCGCGCCGTCCCGGCCGCCTTCCATAACCGCTAAAAATAAATATAAGAACAGGTTGAAGACATTAAAGAAATGACAGGATAAATTGAACTTTCTGTAGTGGTTTAAAACGATCGGGAAAACATTAGCAAAAAGGCCGACCAGGCTCTCGTAAAAAACGAACTTCGCCTGGCTGATATTCCAAAATACAATAACATACCCAATGTAGGTAAGGGTTGCCCATGAGCATATACCGTTGATGAGGTGTACGCGTTTTTTATCAAACTGAGAAGCACCGGGAGTTAACCCAATATTGATAATGTGATCCCATAATTTGGAGATAGATGCGGATAGCATAGCATAAAAAGGTCTTTTTTTAACAGTCTTAATTTCTATACTTGCATCCATAAAAATCAGCTATTTACAGCTATATGCCCAGCTGTGAGCTCCAGTAGTCAGTTAAAAATATATTGTTGGGATCCATTTTGGCTCTTAACGCTTGCCATTGGCCCCACTTCGGATATTTAGCAGTCATATATGCCGCACCCATCGCCGGAAGGGATTTAGCCCAATGAGGCCTGAAGGGAATGTTTTGGCTGTCCATGAGGCTCCAGAATTGCTGAAAGAATGCCACCGGATCGCCGATGTTTTTATTAAACCACATCATATTGATCCGGACAGAAGCCTGGTTATAACCAGGGCTTAACCAAAAGTTACTGCTTTTGGCTGCCAGTATCACGGTATCATAAAACCCGGTTGCCGAATAACCCGCTGTATTATAAAGGTTTTCCATCGCATTAATCGTCGCTTCGGTTTTCTCAATGGGTATCCACATTTCTGTATAGGCCAAATCGAATAAGTTATTGCTGTTTTCAAACTCATCCATAGGCAAACTGCCCAACCAGGCATCCCAAAATTGCTGTGGCGGGTTGGCGGCCGTATTGCACGGAAAGCTTATGTCAGTAAGCAATGGATAAACATAAGGAAAAATTTGTTCAATTATCGGCTCCGCGAGTGCCGCTTTTTCGGGTCCCAAAATACTCACCAGCCAATCAGGCCAGGTTGCTATTAATTTAAACCCGGCTGAAAACGCAGCTTCTATCGGCAGCTGGTCGGCGAGCGGGTTTTTCAACTTTTTCAAATAAAATAACGATTCGTAAGGTTTTGGCGTAAAATTAGGCGGATACCCGGTTTGTTGATTATAATCAGACGCCGTCATCGTACGTGCCTGCCACACAATTGCTCTTTTTAAAGTTTCAAAAGGCCACCAAATAATACCCGCAAATTCAGTATCCATTAAAAACTGCTGAAACGAGGGTTGTGTTGAACTGCCCGGTCCAAAAAATTGAAATTCGGTTGCCGTAGCAAGCGAGGTGTTTTGCGACCCGATGATATTAAAGGCAGGCACACACTGCAGCGTTACCTGCGTTATAATGCCAAGCAGGCCCATTGATACGACAACGCCGTAAAAAGGATCATCCAGGTCGGCTGACTTTGTAAAAACCTGTACTTTGCCTGTCCCGTCTATCATCCGGACTGACACGATGCATTCATCAAAAGAATGCTGCATGCTTCCGCCGCAGGAGCCGGTGGAGATAAACCCCGCGATGGTTTGGTGGGTTGCGTTCGGAACGTTCTGGATAGCCCAACCCAATTTGTTAAGCTGAAAAAATAAATTATTGGCTTCGTTCGCCTGTGAAGTACCTGATGGGTCATATGGGTCGACCCCCAGGTTACACCCCCCGCCAACCGTAACCTGCATCGTCGCCCTATCAGGCGTTACCTGGCGCAGCATGTCCAGTTCCATATTAATATTTTTACCGCCTGCAGCGCCGGTATAACCATCGGTAAATACCCCGCTGTTGACAGATTGCGCAGCGCCCCTTACGCGCACCTGCGCTTTATTTTGTATGGCAACATTTACCAGGTCGATAATGTCGCTTTCGTTTGCCGGATGGTATAAACCATTTGAATCTGGTTGTATCATTTTTTTAATTTAATTGTGAAGCCCGGTTAAGGTTCATTATAATGGTTTAATGTCCATGCGTTTGCGCCAATAATCGTTTACAAATATTTGGTCGGGGTCCATTTGCGCTCTTAACGCCATCCAGTCATCCCATTTGGTATATTGGCTTGCCAAATACTCAGACCCGGGAATTGCGATTGTAGTAGTTTGGTTATTGCTGTCTGTAGTCGTTAAGTTCACTACATCCGGCTGGTATTTAGCCCAATGCGGGCGATAATTGAATGGAGCCAGCAAATCCCAAAAGTTTTGGTAAAATAAAACGGGGTTATCGAGGTTGTTTGCAAACCATAATACATCGATACGGATAACGTCCTGGTTGTACGATGGACTAAGCCAGAACTCATTGCTTTTGGCGGCGTATATTTCAACGTTGAAACTGAAGTCGACCGTCGTTTCCTGCTTATCATAAAATGCTTTAAGCGCGGTCATTACCGCCTGCGTTTGGTCAATTTTTATCCATAATTCTGTAAACCAGATGGGCATCAGCCTGTCGCTCATTTGGTTGTCCATCGGGAGGCCGGTATACCACCTGTCAGCAAATAGCTGGGGCCCGCCGTTTTGGTTTGTTGGTTTGTCAACAGTCACAAAAAGGTCCAATATGCCCGGAAATATAAAGGGTGCATAAGCGAGTTCAACTTTTCCTTTAATGTCCTGATATAAATCAGTATCGCCTAAAAGGTTAAGCAGCCAGTTTGGCCACCTCCCGATGAATGTAAACAGCAAATCAGCAGCCAGCGTAGCGGGTATGGGGCTGTTAATGATATACGGAACTTCCTCGTATGGTTTTAAGCCGTCACCCGGCCGGGTGTCCGGCGGTGGGTTCTGTTTGTCAAAAGCTAAATTGGCATATTCCTGCGCCTCCACCAATGTTGTTACCCTTTTTGCCTGCCAAACTACTGACCTTGCCAAATCAGAACCTAATGGATTGTGCTGCGGCCACCAAAATAACCGGGTATATTCGGTGTTTTTGCAAAAAGTTTCCAAATTGGGTAAACCGTTGTTTGCGCCGAACAGGTCGATCAATGAACACATATCAGCATACTCGATAGTTTCCGAGCCTACAATATAGTATTGCGGCGAAAGGCGAAAAGTTGCGGAAACAATTATCCCGAATAAACCCATTGTTGCAACGCCGGCGCCGTAAAAAGGGTCATCCGGGTTGGGCTTAGCGGGGTGGGGGCGCTTAAAGCTTTTCAGACATGCTTTCTGTCCGTCCCAGGTAATAAAGTCGATACCCATTAAAGCATCTTCGAACGAATAAGTTGTCGACCCGCCGGATGAAGATGTCGACAAAAAACCGCCCACCGTTTGGTGGGTGATCCCGCCGAGGTCGGGTAACGACTTTGGCGAATACGGCTTTGCATTATAAGGAGCCGGAGCATTAGCAGTACCCAGGTTATCCAGCTGATAACACAGGGAATTTTCTAAGGTGGAAATACCGGTCGGATCAAACGGATCGTACCCGAGGTGACACCCGGCCTGCACCCAAACCGTGTCCGGATCCAGCACATTTATTCCGTACATTTTTGACAACATAACGTACAAATAGGGCTTTGAAGACTTATTGGTAGTTGAAGGGGCTGATGCATCTTCCAGGTCGCCTATGATAGGGAATGAATGTGCCGCCCCGCGCATGCAGATGATTTGGCCCTTCGTGGCCGCCTGGGTTACCAGGCTCATTACATCGTCGTTATTCTCGGGAAGCCAGTACGTTGTACTGACTGTCGCATTCGTGTCTTTAAAAGTTATGCTGTCCATCGGTTTAAGGTTTAATTGTTTTTAACATAAAGTAACCGAAGATAAATAATTATTTCGCAAAAAATTTCTTTTTTGCACACTTTTACCCTGACCGGCAGTAAGTTACACCTTTTTACAATGCGCCCTGAAGAGCGGCTGTAATTGTTTTCATTTTCGCTAAAGAAGTTTGCGCTACAGTTAACGCATCCTGCTGATAATAGGCTTTATTAAACAGCTCGGTTGAAAGTACTAACGGCGTCTTCCGGTTTTTAAGCAGTATGCTTAATGTTTGTTTGATAGGCGCTATGCCGTCGCCGGGATAGATCCGGTCGGCATCGATGATGGTTTGATAGGGAAATCCGGGCGGATAATCATTCATATGAAACATCTCAACCGCATTGGGGTCCATTAGTGAAAGCGTTTCCAGCGAGGTATTGCCCCGGTAGAGGTGGAATACATCCAATAAAATTCTGGCCGATGGACGGCGGCTTTTCATCGCAATGTACAATACCTCGGCGACGTCATGCATGTTTTTTTGGAAACCCCACATTTCGATCTGTGGTACTACGCCGAATGAACCGCCGATATCGAGGATTGTACCGTACCGCGAGGCAATCACGTCTAAACCTGGTACATCGTTGTCCGTTGTACCCATCCCCGTAGCGGCGATCCGTTTGCAGCCAATTTGAGCAAGGATATCCATCTCTCTTTTCATATTCTCAATTCCTTGCTGCCTTATGCCCGGGTCGTCTACGACCCATTTATTAAAACTGATGCAATCTTCAACTTTTAAACCCAAATCGTTCAGCAATATTTTAACTTCTTTTATTGAGCCGCCGCTTTGCAGGTATTGCTGCATTGAATCCATCCATATCTCCACAGAACGAAAGCCCGCCGCCGCTGCTGTCTTCAGTTCCTTCATAAACCCAAGGTTTTGCCCGCGGATGGTCGACATGTTGAGGCAGTAGGTGAATTTCAGACCAGCAGGAGACGGGGTTTTAATAGGCTGACCGTCCACCTTGCGGGCCAGGGCTGTTCCGGCCGCAGCCACGCCAATAAATTGAAGCGCTTTTCGGCGGTTGATGTTTTTCTCAGTCATTAATCTTGAAATTGAAGGTTAAGAACATGAAGCTCATAATTGCTTAAATATAGTATTTTCGTTGTAACACTAATCTGATGGGCCAATTTTGATCAATTTTCGCATGGAAAATACTGGTTCACAATAGAAGTAATTGCATATATTGCGTTAAAAATATTACGGCCCCCAAACAACGCCCGGTCATAAACTAACGTATTTTAATGATTGATGAGAACAATCTCCCTAATAATCATTTTGCTTGTATCGCGTGTGGCTGTTTCTTATGCCCAACAGGTTTATTGTCCGCCGCCAAACATTGGTTTTGAAAATGGAGGCTTCACTGGCTGGGCATGCGATACCGGGTCGGTAGATGCCCAGGGCAATCCCCAGCTTTTACCAACTAATGCGATAAATGACCGCCAAACCCTGATAGACAGCAACTACTATCCTCAACTTGACCCATGGGGCAATTTTCCAACCTTGTGTCCCTGGGGTGGTTCATATTGTATCCGGCTGGGGAACCAGGAGACCGGCAGAGGCGCTGAACGCGTATCCTATACTTTTAACGTCCCGGCCGGCGCGAATGAATTTGATATGATCTTTTACTATGCAGTCGTGCTTCAAAACCCCCCGCACTTAAGTTACCAGCAACCAAGGTTCACCGTAAAAACTTTCGACGTAACCGATAATACCTATGTAGACTGTGCTTCCTTTGATTTTATCGCGTCGGCTGATTTGCCCGGGTTTAAACCTTCGCCAGCCGGTGATACGGTATTTTATAAAGACTGGGCCCCGTCTACTTTACACTTGCGGGGGTATGCAGGCAAACAAATGCGCCTGGAGTTTACCACCAACGACTGTACCCTGGGGCGCCATTTTGGCTACGCTTACCTGGATGTTAATGAGAACTGCAACTCCCCGGTAACGGGGAATGTGTATTGTACAGACCAAACTTCGGTAACATTGGTTGCGCCCGGGGGCTTTGGAACTTACCAATGGTACACAGCGGATCTTTCAACAAAGCTGGACGGAGGGGAGGCCATCAATATTTCACCTCCGCCGCCGGATGGCACCAAATATGCCGTTGTAGTAACGCCATTTTTTGGGCTGGGGTGCGTGGATACCCTTTACACGGTAGTAAGTAAAAATGACGCAGGTTTTGTTTTTAAGACGAAAGATACGCTAAGGGCCTGCGCTGACGGCGCCGTCGACCTAACCGCGGCTTCGGTAACGGCCGGCAGCAGCAGTGACCTTACGCTTACCTATTCGACCGACACTTTCGGCCTTAGTTACGTGTATAAACCCAATAGCATAACCACCAGCGGCACGTACTATATTAAAGCTGTAAGCAAAAAAGGCTGTAGCGGCGTAGCTCCGGTACAGGTTATCATCGGTAACCCCCAATTAACCGTAACCAACCCGGCGCCCGTTATTTTCCCAACGACGGTCGATCTTTCAAAAACTTTCACACACGACAGCAACAATACTTATAGTTATTTTTCGGATAATGAAACGAGCGACCCTGTCCCTGATTACCAGCATGTAGCCCATACCGGCACTTATTATATCAAAGCTACCAGTAGTACAGGCTGTATCACTGTAAAACAGGTATATGTTGCCGTCACGCCACCACCCCCGCCGGTGATAAAAGCGGTGAATGCCTTTACGCCAAATAACGACGGGATAAACGATTACTTTTCCATTTCGATCACCGGATATGGAAAATTCAATTCAGTCAGGATATATAACCGATACGGCCAAATGGTATTTCAAACCTTGGCGGAGGATTTTAACTGGGACGGAAAATACAACGGCGATCCTTTACCACCGGGGACTTATTACTGGATATTTAACGGAACTAACACCTATTACAATACCAAAGTTGTGGAGTCCGGCTATATTACGCTTATCAGGTAATCAAAACATTCATGATGACGATCAGGGAAGCGGCGGCGGCGGACGTTGACGCCATATGGGAAATTTTTGAAAGCGTAGTAAAAGATGGCGATACCTATGCGTTTGCCCCGGGCACTTCAAAAGAAACGTTTTTAAATTTATGGTTTGGGGCGCCGGTGCGTACTTATGTCGCCGTTGCTGATGGGGAGATACTCGGCACATATTTCATTAAACCAAATCAGCCGGGTTTGGGCGCCCATATTGCAAACTGCGGGTATATGGTGCACCCCACAGCAAGAGGGCAGGGCATAGGCGGGAAAATGTGTGGACATTCCCTATCAGTGGCTAAAGAGCTTGGTTATAAGGGCATGCAGTACAACATTGTGGTAAGTACCAATACCAAAGCGGTTGAATTATGGAAAAAATTTGGTTTCCGCATCATCGGGACTATCCCCGGTGGGTTCCGGCATATCCGTTTGGGTTATATAGACGCCTATATCATGTTCAGGGAAATAGACTAATCCTCGATATCAGTGATCCGATGCATGCTCGCTTTCAGGTCAACATAAAGTTGCCGGTAAATCTTAAAATTTTTTTCATAAACCCCGGAAACGGAGTCATCAGGATTAAAAACCTGTTGCGCGGAAGTTGTGGTAGGATATTCGTTTATTAAACCCGCTGCTTTCATGGCCATCAGGGCTGCGCCAACAGCGGAGGCATCTTCCGGTTGCACAATCGCGAGTTTCTTGCCCGTAATGTCGGCAAGGGTTTGTACCCATACGTCACTTTTAACAAAACCGCCGCTGATATTTATTTGCGTGATAGGGGTCGAGTTTTCCTGAACCGCATCGAGTACGTCTTTCAATGCGAAACAGATGCCCTCCAGCACAGCCCTTGAGAAATGGTTGCGGGTATGCTGCAATTTGACGCCAAAAAAAGTACCGCAGCTTTCGCTGTCCCATATTGGCGCACGTTCGCCGGTCAGGTAAGGCAGAAAGATCAGTCCTTCGCTGCCCGCGGGCACTTGTTCAATTTGTTTGAAAGCTTTACCGTATTCACTTTCGGAAAGATCAGCGCCGATAAAGTTTTTTATCCACCATTGCATGGCGATACCGCCATTATTGATCGGGCCACCACAAATAAATGTTTCAGCATCCAGAATGTAGCTGAAGGTCATGGCCGTTTCATTTGGCAAAGGTTTGCCGCTGGCTACCCGTACAGCTCCGCTGGTGCCAATGGTAATGGCGGCTATGCCGGGTTTATCCGCCATACTACCCAGGTTGGCCAGGCAACCGTCGCTTGCCGATATGCATACAGGCGTGCCCGGTTGAAGGAAATTCCCGCTACCCCGACCAGCATATTTTTGTGTATAGCTCGTCGCAACCGGCGCCGAAAGCTGGGTTTCCGTTATTCCGGCAAATTTCAACGAGTCCTTATGCCAGGCAAGCGATGAGATATCAAACAAACCGGCGCCTGAAGCAATGGAATGGTCAACCTTAAATTCATTAAAAAGCCGGTACCAGATGTATTCTTTGATCGAAATAAATTTGTATGCTTTGCTGAAAAGGTAGGGCTCGTTTTCTTTTAACCAAATGAGCTTACAGAGCGGCGACATGGCATGCAAGGGGGTACCGGTAGCTTTATAAATGGCCATACCCTCGTCTGTCGCCCTTAATTTTTTGGCGATGGCGAAGGCACGGTTGTCGGCCCAGGTCATCATGGGCGCTAAAGCCCTGCAATTTTCGTCAACCGGAATAAGGCTGTGCATTGCGCTGCTGAGGCCGATGGCTAAAGGCTTACCGGTTTTATGAATGATGCCCCTAATGGTTTTTTGAAAAGCGGCCCAAATTTGTTCAGGGTCCTGTTCATGATAACCCGGCTTGGGCGAATTGAACGAATACATTTCCTGGTATTCGGCAAATGGTTTGCCGCTAAGATCAACAGCTACTGCTTTGGTGCTGCCTGTGCCGATATCTATGCCTAAAACGTGATGCATCGTGAGAATATGCGTGCAAGATAAGGTTTTTTAAAAATAGGACGGGATTTCAAAGGATGAAGGAATAGATCAAATACGTCACCGTATAGCGGTGATTTTAACACCATTTCGTGTTCGAAATATTAAAATAAGTGCAGCTACTCTTTCCGCCGAAGGCGAGAGAGGGTCGACCATACGCCTAAAGGCGGAGTCGTCGGGGGAGTCGACCCAGCGGACATTGACGCTAAAGCTTCCGGTAACTATCAGGAAGCGGTAATGTCGCTCGGTGTCTACTCACCCGGTCATCGCTACGCTCGACCACCCTCTCTGCCGCAAGCGGCAAAGAGGGGAGCTGCATTTTTGTATCTTTAGAACACTCAACGAGCCTACTTACACTGATAAACAAACCACGCTATATCCGGTTCCTGCTCGCCGCCGGTAGCAGCATACAAAGCCATAGCCGCCTTGTTGAGTGTGCTGGTGCCTACACACATTTCCTCTATCCCTTTTTCTTTGCATATCTGTTTCAAACGCTCAATAAGCGCCCCTGCGATACCTTTTTCCCTGAATCCGGGTTTTACCGCTATTTCGTACAAAAACATCTCCCTGACCTGCCTTTTGTACATGGGCAATTCGTAGCCGGTTAAGCCGCCCAGCAGATTTCCATCCTGCAGGGCGACGATCACATGAAAATCGTCTTTACACAGCAATTCAAACAGATAGCCGTCAGTGGGGGCAACGGGTTGGGATATGCCATCGTCTTCCTGGAAAAACCAAAAAAGTTGTTTGGCAATGCCTATTTCATCCGGCAGTAATTTCTTTAAGGTAACATCCATTTTTAACCCCGGCATCTTTACTTATCGGAGAGCGGGAACCCTGCAGCTATCCAGTTAGTTTTTAAATTGACGGCAATATTGAGCACCCTGATGTTGGTGAATCCCGCCGCCTTCAATTCCTGGTATGCCGGCCTTACATTGGGGCACTTCGGCAGGGCGCAGCAGCCGCAATAAATTACCACCTGTGTATTTTTTGGCAGCGCAGCAATCATATTTTTAAATTTCGCCAGGAATTTTGCTTCTCCCACCGGGCCCACATGTTTTGCTGTTTTTATATCCTCAACCGCACCGATATTAAAGATAAGCGGGGCGTTACCTGCTTTCAAAAGTCCGGCAAGCGTGGCCGGATCAAGCTGTTCACTGGCTTTCCAGGGGTCAGCCGCTGCCGGCACTTCAGGCGACACAGGGGTGGTTTGTGCCTTTAAACCGGACACGCTAAAAACCAGGGTAGCCAGGCCGAAACAAACAGCTAAAAAGGACTTCTTCATGCTAAAACTTTATCGTTTTTGAAAGTATTATTTTGGATTTACGAAAAATACACATTTAAACCTTCGGCGCAAAAGATTATTTTTAACAAAAAATCGACTACGCCTGGTAGACATGAAGAACCGGCGAGAAAATTTATTTAAAACATTGCCATATGAAAAAGCCTGAAAGCGTCGATGCCTATATTGCCTCATTCCCGGCTGAAGTACAAACGCTATTGCAGCAAATGCGCTCGGCAATTAAGCAGGCGGCGCCTGATGCAGAGGAGATCATCAGCTACGGGATTCCGGCGTTTAGGTTTAAAGGTATGTTGGTTTGGTTCGCGGCCCACACCAATCATATCGGGCTGTATCCGCGCGGCTCGGGGATTGAAGAGTTTGCTGTGCAGCTTAAAGGCTATAAAGTTTCCAAGGGCACCATACAGTTTCCGCTAGACAGACCCGTGCCGTTGGAGTTGATTGGTAAAATTGTGCAGTTTAGGGTGGAGGAGAATTTGAGGAAGGGGAGGAAATAGGTTAACTTTATAAACATGATTCTCAAACCTATCCATTTATTGCTATCCGTTCTATTGCTTTTTTCGTGCAAACAACCAACCAATATTGAGAAGCAACCAAAGTGGGCTCTCGGCACGACGACGGCAAAACTCCACTCCTCGCATGAAGATACGATCTCCATAGACAGCGATGTGTTTATTATCGGCAACAGGTTCAAAATCGCAACGGATTCCATCAGCTATGTTGGTGTAAGATTTAAACCTTATATCCGCTTTAGTGATTTCGAAGTACAAATCGAACGTAACCATACAAAAGCGCCCATAAAATTTTCAAGCAATCCAACGGCACGGATGTTTAAGACAAGAATTCGGGAAGGATATCAAGATGGTGTAAATTTTGGCGGGCATTATTGTTTTATTGAATGGGGGTGTGGATCACCCTGCCATGAGAGTGCTATAGTGGATATTAACACAGGGATTGTTTATGACGGCCCGTCCACAGCATACGGGTATGATTTTAAAAAAGGAAGCCGGATGATCGTCGGCAGCCCTCCGGGGTCCGATGGTTTCTACCTGGCGGGTACAAGCGAGGTTCCGTCAATATACATCTGGAATGAATCCAAGAAAAAATTCGAGGAACGATCACCTTTATATCGATAAAGTTTCTCCGACAGCCGATTGTACAAACAATTAAGCTTATCGTTTATTTGCAACTCAAATACTTAACGCTACATTATTGCGTTTAACTCACACCAACATTATTCGCAATGAAAAAAATCTTTGTCGTGCTGCTGCTGATCCTGTTTCAGCATGAATTTACCTTTTCCCAATCCACCAAAACACAGATCCTTTGGGACAATTACGGCGTACCGCACATTTACGCCAAAACCACTGCCGGCATGTATTATGCTTTCGGCTGGGCGCAAATGCACAACCACGCCAATCTTTTATTGCAGCTGTATGGGCTGGCACGCGGCAGGGGCGCGGAATATTGGAGCGGACAGTGGCTCAGCGACGATGAGATAGAGCAGCGGTTTGACGTGATGGGCCGCGCCGCAAAGCTATATAGCGAACAAAAGCCTGAATACAAAGCTTACCTGCATGCCTTTGTAAAAGGCATAAACGATTACGCAAAAGCGCACCCGGAAGCCATCGGGAACGATTACAAACAAGTATTGCCCGTTACCGCCCAGGATGTGATGGCGCACATGATCCATGTTTTATACATTGCTTTTGTGGCCGGCGATAATATCTATACTTCCAAACGCGAGGTGCGCGGCTCCAACGCGCTGGCAATAGCGGCAACAAGGTCGGCTTCTCATCATGCTATGCTGATGGCCAACCCGCATTTACCGTGGTTTAATGGCATCTATACATTTTTTGAGGCGCACCTGAACGGACCGGGGTTTGATGCTTATGGATCCACGCTGGCCGGTTTCCCGGTATTGGCTATTGCGTTTAATCAAAATTTGGGCTGGTCGCATACGGTAAACACGATGGATGCGTCTACCCGGTACGAGCTCAAGTTAAAAGAAAACGGCTACCTGCTGGATGGGGCGGTTGTTCCGTTTGAATCGCATACCGTCACCCTAAAAATAAAACAGCCCGACGGCACGATGAAAGAGGAGCAGCTGGTTTGCAAAACATCGAGGCAGGGGCCGGTCATTGCCGAAAAAGGGGACAAGGCTTTTGCGGTGCGCATAGCCGGGCTGGATAATACCGGCTTTTTTGAACAATACCACAAAATGTGCAAAGCGACGAACTTTAAGGAATTTGAATCGGCCGAAAAGATGCTGCAAATGCCGATGTTCAATACCATTTATGCCGATAAGGCCGGCAATGTGTTTTATCTCGATGGGGGAGACATCCCCGACAAAGGCGAAGGCGATTTTATGTTTTGGCACGGAAAGGTGGATGGCACGCAGTCAAAGTATATCTGGACAAAGACTTTACCTTTTGAAAAGCTTCCCCGGGTTTTCAATCCTCCATCCGGCTTTGTACAAAATGCTAACGACGTGCCCTGGACCTGTACCTGGCCGCTGGCATTGGATTACAAAAAATACCCGGCCTTTATTGCACCGGGCGCGCATTGGATGTCGGGCATTGACCGGAACGAACGTGCAGTGCACCTGGTGACTGATCATCAAACCATAACATTCGACCAATTGGTGGGCATTAAGCTGAATACAGGTTTAGAAACTGCCGACCGCCTGTTGGATGAATTATTACAGGCGGCGGGGCGATCTGCCGATAGCCTGGTAATGCAGTCGGTAGTAGTACTTAAAAAATGGGACAGGCGCACGGATACGGCCAGCCGCGGGGCGGTGTTATTTACGCAATGGGCCGACATGATGGCGATGGGCTCGCCCATGAAAAATGATTTTTCGTGGGATGCGCCGTTTACTACGCCGAACGGCTTGGCCGACCCTAAGGTTGCGGTGGACAACCTGCAAAAAGCAGCTGCCATGGTTTTAAAAAAATACGGCTCGCTGGATATTCCCTGGGGAAGCGTATATCGGTTCAGGGGTGGCGGGTATGACCTGCCTGCCAACGGTGCACCGGGTTATTATGGTTCCTATCGTTCTATTTACTATGGCCCCGATAAAGACAAAAAGTTTGTTGCTACGTCCGGGGACTCCTATGTAGCCGTAACCGAATTTGGCCCGAAAGTGCACGCAATGGTTTCCCTGAGCTACGGCAACGCCTCGCAGCCGGGCAGTAAACACGTTTATGATCAGTTGAAGCTGATGTCGGCAAAGAAATTGCGGCCGGCTTTGTTGGATAAAGCAGATGTGATGAAGAATTTGGAGGAAAAGGAGGAGGTGGGTAATTGAGTCATCCCGGTAAGCCCGCATTTTTATCTGAGATTCTGTTTGAGAATGATTTTTATAAAGGAATGGTAGAGACGCGATGCATCGTCCCTACGTCGGATAAATTAAAATAATAGTTTCATTTTTAAACAGCTTCTAAGTTGCTGTTTGAGAATAGAAAAATTCCAAGAATTTCATCCTTGTAGAGACGCAATATTTTGCGTCTCCGGACTGATGTGCGGGATTAATAATACCAGGCATGCTGCGGGTTTGGGAACATTCTGGGCACTATCTCCGAGACGCAAAATATTGCGTCTCTACAAATACTTCAGCCACTTCTTTTCAGGATGGCTCAATTTATAACGCGCATAGCTCCGGCAAACGAAGTACAAGATAACCACAATAATGAAGTAATCGAGGTAAAGTATTGGCAGGCCCCATCTTTGATTCTCCGCGAGTTCCAGGTATGGCGCTGTGCCATACCAATCCTGGTGCGGATTCCCGGTTCGTATAAAGTTCACCACCAGTGCGCTAACGTGTATAAGCAGGATATGCAAAATGTAATAAAATAACGGCACCCGCCCGAATGTGATTAGTATATCGGCAAACCAGCCCCTAACCTTTTCGGCAAATGGCACAAGGGCAATCAGCGGGCCAAGCGTCATCAGCAAATACAACTGCGACGGCGGGTATTTTTGCTGGGCGAGCATCCTGAACAGGAACGGCATATCCGGTTGGCCCTTTTTGAAATAGGTAACCAGCCAGCCGATGATGGTGAATGCCGCAATACAGCAAAGCCCAATCCAAAGGCAGCATTTTTTACGCTTCGCCGGGTCAGCGGTAAGCAGCAGGCCAAAGCCGTAACCTGCCATCATTACACCTATCCAGGGGACGATTACATAAAGTATGGCAATACCGGGCGGCCCGTCAAATCCCGAAGAATAAATAAACTCCCAAAACCAGCTAAAGTGCGCACGCCAGTTTACCGGCAGTAAATAGGGGACTTGCTTAAACAAAAGTTGGGCTGCAATGATTACAAGGCCGCTTATCCAAATCGCTTTTACCGGCAGCCGGACGATGAGCGACATCAGCACCATGCACCAGCCCAGCATCCAGATAACGCCGGCAAGCGTAAATGTACCGAAGTTGAGGTTAAACGTCCAGAAAAAGCGGATCAGCGTAAGTTCAAGCACCACCAGCAGCAACCCGCGGGTCAACAGAAATTTGGAGAGCGTGGCGCGGTTATTTACCTTTTGCCCATATAGGAATGCGCTTGTACCGGCAAGAAAAACAAATGCAGGCACGCAAAAGTGCGTTACCCAGCGCGTAAAAAAAATGCCCGGGTCGGTGCTAAACGACGGTACGCCTGAATATACTCGTACGTGATCGATAGCCATCAGCACCATTACGGCGCCGCGCAGCAGGTCGACAGACTGGATGCGTCCGCGTTGTGTGGGGTTTGAAGCCTGGTTTATCATAATAAGGAGGTTTAAATAATCTGATTACAGCCTATCGCCGCTTGTCCTGGCCGCCGAAAAATCCTCATAAATATCTTAAAATCAATTTAAAAAAGACCATAGAAATTGCTTAAAAAAGGAAATCGTTCACTTACAAAAAATCCCTGCCGAGACGCAATATTTTGCGGTATGTGTTTAGCGCTTGAATGGTTTAAAAAGATTACGCAAAGCGGCGGCCGGTGCGATTATGGATGTTATAATTTGTTTTTTATAGGCATCCATGAGCTCCTCCGTCGGTTCCCTTCTTGAGAGGGGTTGCACGAAATACGGGCGAACACACCCCCGCCACAACACGTCCCACCACACCCCCTCTCAAGAGGGGAGCCATCATAACGTTCACATTTACAACTCCTTATACTGGGGCTTTAAAGCGCTAAACACATACATTTTGCGTCTCGGACCTGCATTTTGGCGTGGACGTCTAAAAGGCTGGCATTTCGTTCCGAGACGCAAAATATTGCGATCTCTACATTTTTTCTACTCCGTCTTCAAACTTTTGATCGGGTTAGCCAACGCTGCTTTTACCGATTGAAAGCTTACCGTAAGCAAGGTGATAGCCAGCGCGCCTGCGCCGGTTGCAACGAATATCCAGCCGGAAATGGTCGAGCGGTAGTCAAAGTTTTGCAGCCAGTTATTAGCGACATACCAGGCAAGGGGGCAGGCAAAAACCAGGGAAATGACTACCAGTACGATAAAATCGGTGGATAGCAAACGCCACAAGTTTAAAACGGAGGCCCCAAGCACTTTGCGCACGCCAATCTCTTTTACCCGCTGCTCGGCCATAAATGACGCCATACCGAATAGCCCGAGGCAGCTGATGAAAATGGCTAACCCGGCAAAAAATGCCGCAAGCGTACCGATGCGCTGCTCGTTGCCGAATTTTTTGGCATATTCCTGGTCGACAAAGTGATATTCAAATGGCTGCTGGGGGTTAAATTGCTTAAATACCGACTCGATTTTACTGATAGCCGCGCTGGTGCTGATCTTGGGATTAATTTTCAGCAAAACGGTGCCTCCGGGACCCTTATTCAGAAAATAAACCGATGGCTTAACCTCGCCATAAGGCGAATCGACAACAATATCGCTGATAACGCCGATAATCTTAAACGGATTACTGTAATAGGTGAGGCTTTTGCCTACCGGGTCCTTCATGCCCATAAATTTTACGGCGGCTTCATTGATCACAACAGCTGAGGAATCGCTCAGGAAGGCATCGGAGAAACTCCTGCCGTCTTTAAATTCCCAGCCAGCGGTTTTGGCGTAGTCCGGTGATACGCCGTTTTGCTGGAAGTCCACGCTTAGGTTAGGGTCTTTGCCCGGCCATTCAATGGCGCTGGTACTGCCGGCTGCATAAACAGGCGGCACGTCGCCCTCGGCCATGGAGGTTACTGTGCCGGTTTTATACAATTCATCCTGCACGGCGCGATAGTTTTTATGGATATCGGGCGTGCTGACAGGGACAAATACAAGCCCATCGCGGTTGTAACCTACGGGACGGTCTTTTGCATATTGTATCTGTTTGAAAATTATGATAGTGCCGATGATGATCGTTACCGAGACGATGAATTGCACAACAACCAGCACTTTGCGGGGAATGGCCGCCAAAGGGCCGACCCTGAACGTTCCCTTTAACACTTTAACCGGCCGAAATGAGGATAGATAGAAGGCAGGGTAACTGCCTGCGATAATCCCGGTAAACAGGCAAAAGCCGATGCACATTACCCAAAAAGCCAGGGAGCCCCATGGCATGGCGATGGATTTTGCATCCGTCTCATTAAATACCGGCAGGCTTAACTGTACCAGAATAAGCGCCATTAAAAAAGCAAATGCAACGCATAGCAGCGACTCGCTAAAAAACTGGTAAATAAGCTGCGAGCGAACGGAGCCAATAGCCTTGCGGATGCCCACTTCACGGGCCCTTTTCTCTGAACGCGCGGTGCTAAGGTTCATAAAGTTAATGCAGGCCAGCAGCAGCACAAATACACCGATCATTCCAAACAGCCAAACATAGCGGATGGCCCCGCCAACATTTTTGCCGTCTTTAAAATCATCATATAAATGCCAGCGGGTCATGGGCAGCAGGAACAGCGCGGGTTTCTTTTTGGCCAGCATTGCGCTTACATTCCGCAGTTTTGCATCCTTTATTTTTATTGAGACGGAAGCCATGTCGGCGTTATCGGCCATTTGCACATATAGCGAAACAAAATTGGGCCGCCAGGGCTCCCGCATCGATTTGAGGTCGTTCACATTATAAAACATTTCCCATGGGGCTATAAAACCCATATCGGCAAAAGTGGAATTTTGCGGAAAATCTTTATAAACGCCCGCCACTTTTGCATTGGTTTGGTTATCGATGCGTAAGATTTTATCCATTGGATCTCCATTGCCAAAATAGGCTGTGGCTGTTGACGCAGAGATTAGAATAGAAGAAGGGTCGCTCAAGGCATTCCGGTTTCCCGCTATCATTTGCAGGCCGAACACTTCAGGGCCTTGCGGCTCCATATAACCGCCATTGCGGGTAAGGCGGGTGTTACCTAATGCAACGATATGATCCCCGTCGCCGCCTATCATCACCACGGCTTTAAAGTCGCTGCCATAGCTTTTACGCAACTCGGCCGCGAGCGGGTAGGGGACTGTTTCCCAGGTCTGCACTTCGCCATTGTTGGTGACGTTCTGGATCACTTTGGCAATATGACTATAGTTTGGTGTGAATTGATCAAAGGACAATTCGTCCCAAACCCAAAGGCCGATCAGCATGGCAACCGCCATACCAACCGATAAACCTACAATATTGATAATGGAGTGCGCCTTGTTTTTAACCAGGTTGCGCCAGGCAGTTTTTAGGTAATTTTTGATCATGATTTTAACGCTTGCTTTTAATACAGATACAATTTTATGCCAATTGCATAAAATACTCATTATTAATTAATTATATAAACAATTAAAAACGGTTTTGTATCAGAAGCGGACGATGGATTGTGCGGTTTCGGAGGGCCTGGCTGGCTAAAAGTATTAACCGCAAAGTGCGCGAAGGTTCTCGCGAAGGCCGCTAAGCCGGTATGGTTGTTATTTAAAGTTGTTTATTGTTAAGTTTTGTTAGTTCTTTTTTAAAGTGACAGGCCTTTGCGCCGCTTTGCGCATAATCTTTGTGGACTTTGCGGTTAAAAAATTAACCACCGCACCCGGTAACGCAATGCAAATTACAATGCTATATTTGTTAACGGATGATAGACCTCATAAGAACCAATAGCCAGGACGCAGATTTCCAATTGCTTATAGGCGAACTGGACGCCAACCTGCGCGAGATATATGACCGGCTGATGGACGTTTACGATGAACATAACATCATAGAAGAGCTGGATACCGTTGTGATTGCCTGCCTGGACGGCCAACCCGTTGGCTGCGGTTGTTTTAAACGTTTTAACGATGATGCCGCTGAGATAAAACGCATGTTTGTGCGGAAAAGCTGCCGCGGGCAGGGCATCAGTGGGTTGATATTGGAGGAATTGGAGGCCTGGGCCAAAGAGAAAAGATTTATTGTGGCCGTACTTGAAACCGGCGAACGCAACCTGGAGGCGCAGGGGCTTTACCGCAAAGCCGGCTATTCGCCTATGCCCAATTACGGCCCTTACGTCAATTTAAAGTCAAGCTTTTGCTTCCGCAAGCGGCTTTAGTAACAAGCGATAGTGCATCGCCTCTAAACACTTAACACATTTAATTTTTTGATGAAACAACGCATTCCGTTTATCGTTGCACTGTGGTTCCTGGTCGACTTGTATTTTTTCCAGGCAGTGCAAACGGTTACCCCGATACCTGCTTTTTTATGGTTTTACTGGGTTTATGATGTTTTGGTAGGCTCCCTATTGCTATATTTTGCGTTTTCAGGCACCGCTATTCGCAAGTTCCCGGCCTTACTATCAGTGGTGGTCAGCATGCTGCTTATCTCGTTTATACCCAAATTGTGCGGCATACCGGTGCTGTTGCTCGAAGATATCGTGCGGCCGTTCCGCGGCGAACCCGCGAGAACTGTTTGGGTGAGCGAAGCCGCGCTCATCATAGCCGCCATTCCGTTTTTGGGTTTGCTTTTTGGTTTGACGCGGGGGCGGCATTATTATAAGATCCACCGCGAAACCTTGTTTTTTGGCGACCTGCCGGATGCGTTTGATGGGTTTACCATTACGCAATTGTCCGACGTTCATTCCGGCAGCTTTACCAGCGCAAAAGGCGTTCAAAAAGGGCTCGACCTGGTCAATGCTCAAAACAGCGACCTTATTTTATTCACCGGCGACCTGGTAAATAATATGGCATCAGAAATGGAGCCCTGGATACCGGCATTTGCAGGACTCAAAGCCACTTTTGGCAAATATTCAATTTTGGGTAATCATGATTACGGCGATTATGCGCGCTGGGAAAGCGAAGCGCACCAAAATGCAAACCTTAACCGGTTGAAAGCGATCCATAAGGAGATCGGCTTCAGGCTGCTGCTGAACGAGGCTGTCAGCATAAAAAAAGACGGGCGATCCATCACCCTGATCGGTGTGGAGAACTGGGGCAAGGGCGGATTTCACAAATATGGCGACCTTGAAAAAGCAACTGAGACCGTTCCGGCAGATTCTTTTAAAATATTGATGTCGCACGACCCGTCGCATTGGGACGCGGTGACGCTCGATCATAAAAAGCACATCCATTTAACGCTTGCCGGGCATACGCACGGCATGCAGTTTGGCATTGAATTGTTTGGTTTTAAATGGAGCCCGGTTAAATACATTTACAAGCAATGGGCCGGGCTTTACCAAAAAGGTGGAAAGTACCTGTATGTAAACCGTGGCTTCGGGTTTTTAGGCTTGAAGGGCAGGGTAGGGATATGGCCGGAGATAACGGTGATAACGCTGAAGAAAAAGGGAAAATAAGAGTGAATTTATTTTGACTGGCTTAGAAGCCGTTTAAAAACGATTCGCGAAAGTTATCCTGGAAAAAGTTCATTGCCGTTGGCTTCAGCCAACGGAATATCATGAGTCAGTGTCTTGGCTTTAGCCAAACTCGCTGCAATACATGGCCGCTAAATTATTCGGCTAAAGCCGAAAACGTTCATTTTTATCAGGTTCCGTTGGCTGAAGCCAAGTACGTGTTTAGCGATTGATAACTGCCAAATGTGGAGTTATATTTAGTTGGTAATGTGAGCGTTATGATAGCTCCCCTCTTGAGAAGGGGTGCGCTGGCATTGCGTTGTGGTGGGGGTGTGTTAACCGACATATCCAATAACACACCCCTCCACCCCTCTCAAGAGGGGAATCGCACTGCCCTCCGCTTTTTGGTAACCCCCTTTTCTTTTTTTTATTCGCTAAACGCGTACGAAGCCAACGGCAATGAAGAATTCATGTTATTTTTAAACAGATTCTTAGCCATTTAACAAATAGTTGGCTAAATTTATATCGGTCACCAAATCTTATCGAATATGCCGGTATCACTCGACAATATCTCAGCCGAAACCCCGATGGGGGCTAATTTGCTCAACGGCGGCGCCACTTTTCGCGTCTGGGCGCCAAATGCCAACGCGGTTTACGTTACAGGCGATTTTAACGGCAACCAGCCCGACGATTCCACATTGCTGAACCAAATTGGCAATGGGCATTGGGCCGGGTTTGTGCCCATCGTTTCCGACGGCCAGCAATATATGTTTTATGTGGACGGAAAAGGCAGCGAAGGCCCCAAGCGCGATCCTTATGCCCGCGAGTTGTGTTCGCCCTTTCCTGGCAGCTGCATTATCCGCGATCCTGCCTTTCCGTGGCACGAGACCGGTTATGTAACGCCTGATTTCTCCAACTTTGTCATCTATCAATTGCACGTAGGTGTATTTTATGCACCAAACTTACCCCAATGCGGTACTTTCCTGGATGTCGCTTCAAAAATACCCTACCTGGCTGACCTTGGCGTCACTATTATCCAGTTGCTGCCCATCCAGGAATATTCCACGCCCTTTAGCGAAGGATATAATAACCTTGACTTTTTTTCGCCTGAAATGCAGTATGGCGTGGCTGATGCCGATTTGCCCGCATACCTGGCAGCCGTAAACGCTTTGCTAACCGCTAAGGGCCTTCAGCCCTACGGCCCCGATGACTTGAAAGGAAGCATGAACCAGCTGAAAGCGCTTGTTGACCTTTGCCATGTGTACGGCCTGGGCGTCATTTTCGACCAGGTATATAACCACGCCGGCGGCGGATGGGACCCCGGTTGCCTTTATTATATGGACCGGCAGGTGGATGACCCTCTCTATTTTACTAATGTAGGTTTTGTTGGCGGCCTGGTTTTCGATTATTCCAAACCCGATGTACAGAATTTCCTGGTCAATAATGCCAAATACTATTTAAATGAGTACCGGGTGGATGGTTTCCGTTATGACGAGGTGAGCACCATTGATCACCTGGGCCAGCCGGATGGATGGTTGTTTTGCCAAAACCTGACATCGGTTACTAAAACAGCGAACCCAAAAGCCATTAACCATGCCGAATACTGGCAGGTTAACCCGCTGGTGGTACAGGATGCCCCAACCGGCGCGGGGTTTAATACCACGCTTACCGACGGATTGCGCAACGCCATACGTGATGTGATCGGCAATGCGGCCCAGCCCAATGATAACCCGTTGAATATGGACGGACTGGCCGCCGGCTTATGGCAAAGCGGCTTTGGCCAGGATTGGCAGTTTGTGCAGGGTCCCGAGAATCACGACATCGTCTACATCAACAATAGCCAGCGGATGACTAAGCTGTCTGACCCATCTAATTCGCGCTCCTGGTATGCTACCAGCCGCTCGCGGGTTTCCATGGGCATTTCACTTACGGCGCCAGGAATACCCATGCTGTTTATGGGGCAGGAGTTTTTGGAGGACAAGCAATGGGCCGACGATTATGCTTATTACCCCAGCCAGTTTATTTATTGGGACGGGCTAAATACGCAAAAGCAAATGTCGGATTTCCTGCACTATACCCGTGATCTGATCAGCCTGCGCTGGCAATACCCGGCTTTAAGGGCGCAGGGCTTTGCGGTGATCTGTACCAATAACCAGGACAGGGTGCTGGCCTTTCACCGCTGGGACGGTAACGGCAGCGATGTGGTGATAGTGGTGCACCTGGGCAACACCAATGTTTACAATTATCGCATCGGCTTTCCATGGGGTGGTACCTGGAAAGAGGCTTTCAACAGTGATGTGTACGAAAATTGGGTAAACCCCAATGTTTGCGGCAATGGCGGGTGGATCACCACGGATAATATTCCGTATGATGGGCAGGGGTATTCGGCGGCATTGGCGCTGCCGGCAAATGGGGTGCTGGTGTTTGGGCGGTAGGGTGTTAGTGTCATGTCACCATTGAAATGACGCTTAGCCTTTTGCAGCGGATTTTAACTACTTGTAGCTAACCGGATAAAAAATGAGTTTTTGACCGTTGACAAAGGTTTCCGGGCCGGCCTAATGTTATTTAATTTGCTGACAAATTCATGTCAGTGAACGCATAAAAAAAATGTTAAGGCGTTTGACCGATTTTTATCGTAAATAGTTTATTATCAATAATTTACAATATGGTTAACATTGAAATATGTTAAGTTGTGTTAACCCTTTTGTGCGATTGTGGATGAAATCGGAATCTAAATTATCGTGTTAACTTTGTTGAGATATTCCCCATGCTGCCACAAGCATTTTTCGCTGCCTCCCGGCTTGTGGCCCGCTGACAGGGAATATTTGTATAACTATGCACGAGATTGTTGCGGGATAACATATTTGGGTAATTACCGGATGATTTCCATATTGATTTGGCGTACGAGCATAGTTCGCTACCTAAACGGGGACCACAAGCGGGACGCTTGCGGTAGCGGTGGGAGTGACGGTCTTTAGCGCCATTAATTCAAGACTGTATCCGACCTCTAATAATATTTGGTCATCGAAAGCTTACCATGATGCGGCTTACCCGCCAGGACAATAAGACAATAAGATAATAAGAAATGAAAAGAAATAGAATATTTATTTGGATATGTGGAGCGTTTTTTTTGGTGGGGCTAGGCTTCATAATCTTGGACTTAATTTTTGAACATAACTCGCAGTCTCACGAAAGTTTTGTCAAGTCACATAAAAAAATGTATTGTTACGAGACCTATTCCGGACCGCCGAACCCTGTCCTATTTGTAAAGGAAAAAAAGTATATAGACTCCATAAAAGAATATTATTATAAAATCGAACATGGGAACCTAAATGCGACATTTAACTTCCCTCCATACTTTGTGCCTGCTAACCAGCAAGTTTATGTTCTATCTTACAATGGAGATTCATCCGTGGCTAAGATCGAATTCTATTATCTGTTTGGCCATCAGCACAAGTCGGCAGCGGGATATGTGTATTCGCATACTTTACATAAAGATCCTGCGAAAGTACGCGTCAGGAAATAGCAATCTGGACGATATGGGCCCAATGCCAGTGCCAGCAATTTTCACTTCCGCCCCCATGCTCCCGAAAGCAATTTTTTCGCTCCCGGCTTGTGGCCCGCTGACAGGGAATATTTGTATAACTATGCACGAGATTGTTGCGGGATAACATATTTGGGTAATTACCGGGTGATTTCCATATTGATTTGGCGTACGAGCATAGTTCGCTACCTAAACGCGGACCACAAGCGGGACGCTTGCGGTAGCGGTGGGAAATCTAAATTATCCTGGTAGCTTTGTTCAGTTATGTTGTTTCAAAAAAAAGCAGCAAAGTCCGTGAGCAATAAAACAATTTTAATATCATTAATTACCTGCCCGGTTTGCAGTCATAACAAGGAAGAAACCATGCCGGTAAATGCCTGCCAATACTTTTATGAATGCGAAAACTGTAAAACGATTTTAAAGCCGCTTGCAGGCGACTGTTGTGTTTTTTGCAGTTATGGGTCGGTTAAATGCCCTCCGGTTCAGGCAGGTACATCTTGCTGCTCGTGATCCTCCTGACCAGCTTTTTACCGCAAAGCCATAGAAACCCAAGGCAAATGAATTAAAATAATTTAAGTCCATCTGGGTCGAATTGGGCGGAACAGGCCATTTAAAGATTTGATTTTTTTACCACGAAGGTTTCACAAAAGACCACAAAGAAAAAAACTTTGTGAAATCTTTGTGAACCTGGTGAACTTTGTGGTTAAAACTATTGACTATTAAAGTATTAAGTTTTGGTAACTTTAGACAATTTCTAACAAGGATAAATCAAACACCATGATAACCGGTGCGCATTCCATCATTTATAGTTCCAACGCTGAAGCTGATATTGATTTTTTTAAAAACGTGCTTAAATTCCCCAATGTAGATGTCGGTCGTGGCTGGCTTATTTTTGGCTTGCCACCATCTGAAATTGCGGTTCACCCAGCTGCCGAAAGTGGTTTGCAGGAATTGTACCTGTTATGCGATGATATAGAGGCCTTTGTTAAAGAGATGGCAGCCAACAATGTGGCCTGTAGTGCAATAGACACGCAGCGCTGGGGGCTGATCACACGTATTACTTTGCCGGGAGGAGGGAAGCTGGGTGTTTATGAGCCGAGGCATGCCAGGCCATAGGGTCAAGTCAGAAGTCTAAAGTCTTGAGTCTAAAGTCACATTTGGTTCAATCCGGCGATGGGGAAGCCCGGTTATAATTCAAACTCGATGGTAAATGTCGTTCCCTCGTTTTCAATGCTTTTAACGCTGATTTTTCCGCCAAGGGTTTCAACCTGTGTTTTCACCATAAACAATCCCATCCCTTTACCCTCGATATGCGAGTGAAACCGTTTATATAAACCAAAAATATCTCCGCCGCTTTTTTCCAGGTTGATACCTATCCCGTTGTCTGTAAAAATCAGCTCGAATTTATTTTTTTCCAGGCGGCTTTTAATTTGTATGGCACAGGGTATTTGCCGGCGGCGATATTTAATACTATTTGAAATAAGATTATAAAAAATGCTGTACAAAAAGGCTCTCAATGTTAAAAACCTATTGATCTCCGAAAAATCATACGTTATTTCTATACCGTACTTATCAATCATGCGCTGAATACCGAGCTTTATATCTTCCACCAATGTGGAAAAATGGACTATTTCTTTAGATTCTTTTATATCACTTTTTGCCTGCAAAATATGGTTCAGGTCTTTTACGACAGCATCGAGCTTTGTTACAGATACATTTAACCCCTTGTTGAGTATTTCTTTATCCTCCGCAGTTAACCCCAGTTCATTCAATAAACTTGACGCGCCAATAATATTGGCCACGGGCGCACGCAGATTATGGGAGATAATGTACCCAAATTGCTCCAGCTCAGTATTCCGCAACAGCAAGTCGTTAACCATTTTTATGCGTTCTGCTTCTGCCAGTTTAACGGCCGTAACGTCCTGGAACACTCCAAAAAGCCGGATCGGGCTTTTGTTTTTATCAAACTCAAATCTTGCTTTTATAAAGCCGTACCTGCTTGTTCCATCTTTACCGATGTACCTGAAGTTAAAATTGGAATCGTGAAAACTCTTTAAACATTCCCCAAACCCCGCTTGTACATGAGCTACGTCTTCAGGGTGAATGGTCGATAAAAACAAGTCAGCCGTAGGTGCAATTTCTTCTTTGTTTATTCCGCACATCTTATACATTTCATCCGACCAAACTTCAGCGGAAGTTGCCAGGTCAATTTCAAAATTGCCAATGTGGGCAATCGCCTGCGCCTCTTTTAATCTCGCTTCGCTTTGTAAAAGATTCTCTTCAGCCAGTTTACGTTCAGAAATATCGTGATGTGCTACTACAACCATCGGCTCATCGCTCTCAAATTTCGTCACCCGCATGCCAAACCATCGTTGTTCACCTGGCGAAAAACAGGGGTATTCCAGGTAAAAAACAGGTCTCTTTTCGTCCATCACATCTTTTATCCCGCTGCATGCCGTTTCAGCTGTTTCATCACCCGATTTGGCCGCCCTTTCACACACATCAAAATAATTGCTTCCTATCCCGGTACGCTGCAACGTAGTTTCACCGTTCTCTAACGCAAAGCGGCTCCATGCTTCGTTTACAGCAATGATATTTCCACCACCGTCTATTACAGCAATATGGGAGCTTAGGGAATCGAGCACGCCGCGGTTAAATATTTCACTCTTTACCAGTTGCCGCTCCGATTTAATCGCTGCGGTAATATCGCGCGAATGGCAAGCGGTCCCAACAACTTCAACTCCTTTTCGGATAGGGTAAAACGAAATTTCCGACCAAAACTCTACCGGTGCGCTGGTATACTCTATTTCTGTGAAAGCTTCCCCCGCCAATGCCCGCTTATAAAATTTTCTATAGCGTTTTGATTGTTCCCTGGAAAATGATGTTTTAAGAATATTACCCCCTTTTTCAAGGGCCTTGCCCGCCATAAGTTCCATAATGTCGTCAAACGGCTGGTTGGAAGTGATCATATTAAAATCCTTATCTACGCTCCACATCAGGTCATTTGTATTATTGATCAAAGCGTCCAAATTATTTCTGTCAAACTCTTGCTGCACGTCTGCTTTTTTCTTTTGAGAAACATCCCTGAAATTGGATACCAGGGCGTTAATGCCGGGCTCATTTAGCAGATTTGTCAGGGTACCTTCGCACCATATCCAGGTACCGTTTTTATGCCGCCTCCGCTGCAGGTAGTGAATTGATTTGCCCGGAGTTTTTACAACTTTATCCCTGATCTTTTTAACTTCGGGAATATCATCAGGGTGAATGATATCGAAAACGGACATGTGTAGCAACTCGCCTGAAGAATACCCCAGCATCTTGGTAACGGAATTGCTGACATACATCAGTTCACCGTCCGGATGTGCAAGCGTTATCATGTCGGCGCTTTGCTCTATTAGTGAACGAAAGCGTTTTTCATTTTGAACGACCAACTCTGCCGTATCCCGATGCAGTTTATCTTTCTCAAATGTATCGAGCGCATACGAAATATCCCCGGTTAACTCCAGGAGCATTGCAATTTCGTCTTTTTGGAAAAAATCGATTCCCTCCGCATACAAATTAAAAGTGCCGATAACGTTCCCGGATTTTTTGAAGGGCAATATCATGCATGAGCAAAACTTTCTTTCAGTAGCCAAGGGGGGCCATTTCGCCAGTTCCGGGTCATTTAAAATATCGTTGCATAGATAGTATTTGCTGGTGTGCAATACGCGCTTCTGCGGCCCGTTTGCTTGCAATGGCACGTTTTTGAATTTTTTAATGTCGGCAGGGAGCAGGCCAACCTGGTGGACCAGGTTAATCGTTTGGTTTGCATTACCGTAGATGCCTATCCAGGCAATCTTGAATTTGCCAAATTCAAGCGCTATACGGCAGGCGTTTTTAAAAAGCTTATCTTCGTCTTTTACGTGGGCAATACGTTGATTTATCTGGCTGATAAACGCATATAGATTTTTGGCTTTTTTTAATTTATTTGCCTGTTTTTTTTTCTTTTCGTTTTGAAAAAAAAGTTCCTTGTTGGCAATCGTTAGTTCAAATGCGCGCTTTTCCTTCTCCTTGTTTTGGTAAGCAAGTTCCTTGTTGGCGATCGTTAGTTCAGATGCACGCTTTTCCTTCTCCTTGTTTTGGTAAGCAAGTTCTTTGTTGGCAACGATCAATTCAGATGCACGCTTTTCCTTTTCGGCATTTTGGTGAGCAAGTTCTTTGTTAGCCAGGATCAATTCAGATGCGCACTTTTCATTCTCGTCGTTTTGGTAGGCAAGTTCTTCGTTCGCAACAATCAACCCGGACGTCCGTTTTTCTTTCTCTGTGTTTTGAAAAGCAAGTTCTTTATTAGCTATGATCAATTTCTCCGCCATTTTCCGCTTGGTAATGCCGGGTCCAGTCGCAGCAGGCTGACGAGGTTTGCCATCTTCGTTAAGTACCAAAATTGTATCGTTTTTATGTTCGTCCATAATCACAACCAGGTTTAATAAACTGTAGATAATATAAAGCGTTTACACTTTATCCTTCTCCAATACTTTAAATTAAAACAGCGAAGTGCCGGATTCATAACCAACCGGCAACCCATTACTAAATCGAAATCGCTGAACTTATAAAAGCAGCGGCGTTAATGTTTTTATTTTTCCGTGGAAGTGCTTATCGGTTGAGGGGTTTTAGAAGTACCAATAAGCTTTAGAAGAATGAAATAAGCGATATCAGATTAATCGCTAATTAAAAATAAGGGCTTAAAACGGTATGCTATTCCTTGTTTACGATGCCTCATACCTGACGCAAAACGTTTGCCTGAACTTATCCCGGACAAAAAGAAATTTATTCCGCTAAGCTATAACAAAATAAATTGATAAATGCATAGTGAAAACACCTATTTTTCAAATAGGTTAAAGCCGTTGTTGACGGCGCCTTTATCCGCGTCCCGCATGGTGTAACTTAATTTCGATTGTACAATATGCACCGGGTAGCACCTTGGGCTTATTAAATTGGCGCTTGAACGGTGGCGGGCTATAACTAACAAACGCACGGAAAACACCATATACAACCAATCGGAATAAGTTGTACCTTTATCTAATAAATTAAATTCTTTACCTTAAACATCATGAGGAGCACCACGGTAATTTTTATTACCACACCCGATCCAACAAGTTCCCTTCAAAGTTTTAGCCCAGCCATATATCTCCGATCCAGGCAACGACCCCGGATAATTATTAATATCAGCGCAGCCTGACACACACCTATAAATCCTTAAACGGTATAAACTTTCGCTATGGCACCTCCACGTAAGGTAACCGCGGTTACCGTTGCAGGCTTTTTGGGCCTGGCAACGGGCATATTGGTAGTTATTGGCTGGGAATTCCATATTTCTCGTTTACAAACTGTCTTTCCGGGGTTTGTCCCCATGAAATTTAATGCCGCCGTTTGTTTTGTCCTATTAGGCGCGGTGCTGTTGCTTACCCAATTTCGATTTAAAAAATACAACACCTTCACCATCCTGGTATTGTCATCCCTGATCGTTCTTATTACCGTAATGACTGTATCGGAATACCTGTTTCATTTTAATACGGCGCTTGACCAATTATTTATTACCGACACCGGTTCAATCACCAGTAAATATCCCTTCCCCGGCCGGATGGCGCCTACCACTGCGGTATGTTTTATGTTGTTCGGGCTTTCCTTTTTCGGATTTACCGCTAACAGCCGGTTCTTTCATGTCGCGTCTCAATACATGCTGCATGCCGTTACCGCCGTGTCTGCCATGTCAATAGTGGGCTACCTTTACGGGTTATCATTATTTTACAACCCTTCCTTAGTGGGCGCCATGGCGATACATACGGCAATCTTGCTTTTTTTCCTTTCGCTTACAGCTTCATTACTACATCCAGCGGTCGGCATGACACCGTTGTTTACCGGGAGACTGGTTGGAAATGCCATGGCCAGAAAGGTTATGCTGCTGCTGGTTTTTATTGTAATCGCATTTGGCGTGGTTAGGATTGAATCGATAAGGTACCGGCTATTTTCCGAGCAAACCGGTATATCGCTGCTGGTAATTTGCTTTGTATGGCTGGGCCTCGTACTTATAGGGCATACGGCTAACTGGCTAAACAAATTTGACACCCAGCGTCACGATGCAGAAGAGGAAGTAAAGGTGATGAATGAAGAACTCGAAAAGCGCGTGGAAGAGCGTTCTGTCAGTTTACGCAAACTGTTGGAGAAATTAAGGGAAAGTGAATCAAAATTCCGGGCTGCGTTTGAACATTCTGCAATGGGGATGGCGCTTGTTTCATTGCAGGGACAATGGCTTAAAGTAAATAAACGCCTGTGCGATATGGTAGGTTACCGCGAACATGAACTGCTTTCCATGTCTTTCGATTCCCTCGCCCATCCGGGCGACGAGGCCGTACACCTTGACGCCATGGATGAGTCCGCAACGAGCAAAAATGAAGCTTACCGGGTGGAAAAAAGATATATCTGTAAAAACGGCGCCGTTGTGTGGGTATCCATCAACTTAGCTACCGTAACCAATAAAAATGGCGGTCCGATCTATTTCGTAAGCCAGTTTGAGGACATAACCGAGCGCAAAAAAGCGGAGCAGCACTTAAAAAAAGCCTATAAACAAATACAGGACCACGTAAACAGCATAAAAGACATAGCCTGGAAACAGTCGCACCTGGTGCGCAGCCCGCTGGCGAATTTGAAGGGCCTGGTTGAGATAGTGCGGAATGATCCGGCGGATAAGGAGGCACTTAAATATATGAAGTTTGAATTGGAACGATTAGACGGCGTGATCATCGAAATGGCGGAGGATGCATGCGGCAAAGGGGCGGCAAAAATTGTTGTTAAAAAGCGGTTGTTAGGTCCGCAGTTATCGGGCGGCCCTAAACAAAAATGAACAGTTTCTGACCAAATAAATTTTTTTTCGACGCCCTTGGTTGCCATTTTGAAGGCATTTGAGGGTGTTTCGTAAGCGATTTGAGGGGAGTCATGTCATCCGCACATTGGCAGATCCGCGCTT
>Ga0210389_10000570_pt1 | contig 32886 bp, 15 predicted proteins | sample IncBWH28OmetaG_FD_160127 | JGI IMG/M metagenome (GOLD analysis project Ga0210389, IMG submission 160127) | Forest soil microbial communities from Barre Woods Harvard Forest LTER site, Petersham, Massachusetts, United States - Inc-BW-H-28-O ... | reverse complement strand
ATTTAAACCCATCACCGCTTTGAAAGGCAAAATTTCGCTGGGCATAGGCAACACTGCTTTTCGCAAAATATTGGTGGTAACTCAATTTATTTTCTCCATAGGGCTCATCATCGGCACCCTGGTCATCAACAACCAGTTAAAATATATCCGCGAAAAGGAATTGGGTTACGACAAATCCTACGTATTCTCTTTCGGTATGCGCGATATGCAAAAGAACTACGAGGCGTTGCGTGCTGAATTGCTGCGACAACCCGGCATTTATGGTGTAACCAGTTCAAGCGATAACATTGTCAGCATTGGCAGCAATACCGGCGATACGGATTGGGATGGCAAAGTACAGGGCACAATGTTTCTCATTCATCCCATGTATATCGACAAGAATTACCTGGACTTTTTTAAAGTAAAGCTTGCCGCCGGAACCGGCTTTTCGGGCTATAAAACTGATACCGCGCACTATCTGCTGAACGAAACAGCAGTGCGCGAAACAGGCATCAAAAACCCGGTGGGTAAACGTTTTAAATTGCATGACATCAATGGAACGATCATTGGCGTGGTGAAGGACTTTCACTTTGCATCACTGAAGCAAAAAATCGAGCCGGCGGTATTTGCCTACCAGCCCGGAAACGACTGGCGTATTTCCATCCGAACAACCGGCAAAGATGCGCCAAAAGCCATTGCGGCAGCAACCAAAATATGGAAGCAGTATAACGCGGCTTTTCCTTTTGAGTATAGCTTCATGGATGCGGATTACGATAATTTGTATAAAACCGACCAGCGCTCCGGTACGCTTTTCAGCGCATTTGCCGTTATCGCCATCCTGGTTTCCTGTTTGGGCTTGTTCGGGCTTGCAACTTATACCGCACAGGTCAGGATAAAAGAGATCGGCATCCGTAAAGTGCTTGGCGCCAGTGTAATAAATATCACCGGCATGTTATCTAAAGATTTTTTAATATTGGTGGCCGTTTCCTTGTTAATAGCCAGCCCGATTGCGTGGTATGCGATGAATAAATGGCTGCAAGATTATGCCTATCGCATCCACATACAGTGGTGGATATTTGCCGTAGCCGGTATAGCTGCTGTAGTGATTGCCTTCGCAACGATAAGCTTCCAGGCCGTGAAGGCGGCGTTGACGAACCCGGTGAAGAGCCTGAGAAGTGAGTAAACTGTCTGAACCGTTGATTAAGCTGATTTTCTTGATTTCGTTGACATTAAAGATCATACCAATCATTTAATCAGCTTAATCAATGGTTCAGACAACTTACTACCAACTTTTTTTAAAACCATGCAACGCGACGTACAAAACGCGCATCTATTGTATAAACAATCGAAAAAATGAAAACTTATTTGTTAGTATTATTTATTACCTGTTTAAGCTATGTTGCTTTAGCACAGGATAATAGGACGCCTTATCTTACCAAATCACTGGCCAGCAGCGGTATAAAGGATGTTTTTGTTGAAACATCCGGCGGCAGCATCACCGTTAGTGGCGCGTCAGGCGAATCGCCGCGTATTGAGGTATACATAAAGGGCAATAATGGCATGGATCTTTCAAAAGAAGAAATTGATAAACGCCTGAATGAAGATTACGACCTGGATATTTCGGCAAATAATCATGAATTGCACGCCAAAGCAAAAAGAAAACATGATGGCGACGGCTGGGATTGGAGAAGGCAACTGAGCATTTCGTTCAAGATATTTGTACCAAGGGAAGTGAACACGCACCTGGGCACGAGTGGTGGCAGCATTCACCTGGATAACCTTACCGGTGATGAAAACTTTAGCACCAGCGGCGGCAGCCTGCATTTGGATGCCCTGAATGGAATGGTAAAAGGCGAAACAAGCGGCGGCAGCATAGAAGTATCACATTCGGGCGAGAATATTAGCCTGGAAACCAGCGGCGGCAGTATCCATGCTGACGATTGCCACGGCAAAATAAAACTGGAAACCAGCGGCGGCTCGCTGCACCTGGATAATATGAAAGGCGACATAAATGCGCAAACCAGCGGTGGCAGTGTGGAAGCTAGCAACGTAGAAGGCGAACTGGTTACCGGTACCAGCGGCGGCAGCGTTAACTTAACACGCATGGCCTGCAGCCTGGAAGCATCAACCAGCGGCGGTAGCATGAATATCGAGATAACAAAGATCGGTAAATATATAAAGCTTGATGACAGCGGCGGCCATATCGACTTAACATTACCCGGAAAGCAGGGATTGGACCTGAACCTTTCGGCAGATAAGATAAACTCGTCTTCTGTTTCCAATTTCACCGGAGAATGGGATAAAACCCATGTAAAAGGCACGCTAAACGGCGGCGGTGTACCGGTAAACGTAGACGCGAGCGGAAGATTGAATATAAATTTTAATTGAGTTTAGCGGTTTTATATGGGTTGAGTGGTCCCGGTATGGTTTATCGCCTATCGGGACCTTTTGTTTTTACCCGCATTTGCGAATTTAGCGCTTCGCCATCAAAAATCCGAAATCAAATTAAATCCAAAATCGAAAATCCCAAATCCGAAATCACATTGTATCATAACCGTACACCCATTGTTACGCCTGCGTACAGTTAAAATATTGATTTAAATATAATTTATTGATTATAAGCTATTTGACTATTTGGTATTATATTTTAAACCTTAAAAAAAACTAAGGCTATGATCAGGAATTTTATCGTCACTGCATGGCGCAGCCTCGGCAAAAATAAGGGATTTTCGTTCATAAATGTGTTTGGGTTGGCTGTTGGCCTGGCCTGCTGCATGCTGATCAGCGGCTATCTGTACAGTGAGCTGACCTACGATACCTATTCGGTAAATTCAAAACAATTGTACAGGGTCTATCTATCGGCTGATGCCAACGGCGCGACGACTATATTTCCCAGTGTAGACGTCGCTGTTGGCCCGGGCATCAAAAATGCTTTCCCATCGGTATTGGCTTGCGCCCGTTTAGACCAGCACAGACCGGCGTTTGTAAAATACGAAGACAAAACTTTTAAGGAAGAAAAAATCATGTTTATCGATTCCAACTTCCTGCAAATGTTTTCCATCCCGCTACTGGAAGGCGATAGCAAAAACGCGTTAACCCAGCCTGAAACGATGGTCATAACAAGGGACTTTGAAAAGAAATATTTTGGCCAAAGTGATGCCCTTGGGAAACTGATAACGGTAGGCAAAGACCTGGTAAAAGTGACCGGCGTAATTGATAAGATTCCCGATAATTCCCATTTCCATGGGGATGCTTTCATGAGTTTTGTTACGGAAGATAATGCCTCGACCCCGCAAACCTGGAGTAATGTAAACGACTTTACTTACCTGCTTTTAGATAAAAACGCCGACCCCCGTAAGCTGGAAGCAGCTTTTCCGTCATTGGTGGCCCAACATGTTGTTCCTGAAGTTCAGCATGATATGGGCGTTAGCCTGGCCGAGGCGCGGAAATCAGTAAATACCTTTAAATTCTTGCTTCAGCCGCTTACCGATATTCACCTTCATTCGACCAGCAAATATGAGTTGGAATCGGGCGGCGATATTCACTATATCTACATATTTGCAGCGTTGGCGGTTTTCGTACTGGTGCTGGCTTGCATAAACTTTACTAATCTTTCAACAGCCGCGGCAACCAAACGGGCTAAGGAAATCGGCGTACGCAAGGTGCTCGGCTCCGAAAAGAATAAGCTGGTTTGGCAGTTTTTGACCGAATCGCTCATGCTTACGCTTTTTTCGATGGTATTGGCGCTGGGGCTGGTCTACCTGGTACTGCCTTACTTTAATAATGTTGCGGGCAAACATATTACGATGGCTTTTTATTTCAGCTCGTGGGCAATCGCGGCCGAATTTGGTTTAATCCTGGTTGTCGGTTTGATGGCGGGGCTCTACCCGGCGGTTTTCATGTCTTCGTTTAAAATCATTCCGATTCTAAAAGGGGGGAGTGGCCTGCAGCTTTCCGGCAAAAGCAACCTGAGAAGCAGTTTGATCGTTTTCCAGTTCGCCATTTCAACCGCGCTCATCATCGCTACGTTCATCGTGTTTCAGCAATTGAGCTATATGCAAAATAAGAAGCTGGGCTATGATAAAAACCAGGTGCTTGTTGTTAATGATGCTTATACACTGGGCAATAACATCGACGCCTTTAAGCAGGATTTGGTGAACGACAACCGCGTGGTAAACGTAACTAAATCCGACAACGCGCCGGGTTATGATGACGCAGGCGGCACGGTGATTTATGCCAAAGAGATTGCCGATAAGGGCGCACGTAACGGAATTCCCACCAGTATCTTTTGGATTGACCCCAATTACATTCCAACCATGAAAATGGAATTAGTGCGCGGCCGCAACTTTTACCCGTCGGGTCCTGCTGATTCCGCATCGGTGATTGTAAATGAGGCGGAGGTGAGTGCGCTGGGTTTCGGTAACACCGATCCGATAGGCAAAACCATTATTCGCTCGGGTCAGCGGCATTATATGATCGTAGGTGTGGTAAAGGATTTTCATTTTACTTCAGCCAAGCAAAAAATAGCGCCGCTAATGATGATCGCTTCGAATAACTCCAAAGGAAAAATTATTGCCCGCGTAAAAACTGCCGATATCCCGCACCTGATCAAAGATATCAAAAGCAAATGGGAGCAATATAACTCAGGCGCACCGTTCAACTATTCATTCCTCGACCAGCAGTTTAACTCATTATATGGCGCCGAGCAGCGTGTGGGCAACATATTTACCTCTTTTTCAATCATCGCGGTAATCATTGCCTGCCTTGGCTTGTTTGGCCTTGCTGCTTTTATGATCCGACAGCGGGTTAAGGAGATCGGCATTCGCAAGGTTTTGGGGGCTTCATCGGTGAGTATCACCACCATGCTTTCGAAAGAATTTTTGCAACTGATCTTAATTGCTGCATTAATATCAATGCCGCTTACCTGGTACGCCATGAATAAATGGCTGCAGGATTTTGCCTACCGTACAACTATACACTGGTGGGTGTTTGCGCTGGCGGGAGTGATCGCATTGCTGGTAGCCGCTATTACCATCAGCTTTCAATCCATTAAGGCCGCGCTGGCAAACCCGGTGAAGAGCTTGAGGGCGGAATAGTGACAGTAGCAGTAAGCAGCTTGCAGTGAGCTAATAAATTAAAATCGGTGTAATCAAAAATCAATCAGTGAAATCTCAAAAAATATGATACGAAACTACTTCAGGAGCGCTTTTCGCAACATCAAAAGGCATCCGTTTATCTCCTTCATTAACATATTTGGATTAACCGTGGGGTTAACCTGCTGTTTGCTTATTTTAACCTATGTTATCAACGAAAAAAGCTATGACCGGTATGACAAAAACGCCGACGACATATACCGCGTTACCCGCATTTTCTACTCCGCGCCGAATGTGGAAAGCCTGCATCTTAGTTCGATAGCGCCGGCGTTCGGCCCGGGGTTAAAGCTGGCATTTTCGGATATGAAGGAAATGACGCGCACGCTGCCCAACGATGTAACTTCTTTCCGATATAAGGAAAAACTGTTTAACGAGCAGAATACCTTTTTCGCCGATGAAAACTTCTTTGACTTTTTTACCGTTCCGGTATTGAAAGGCGACGGACGTAAAGCATTAACCGAGCCATATAGCGCCATGCTTACGCCGGATATAGCCAAAAAATATTTCGGCGACGAGGACCCCATGAATAAGCAAATCATCCTTGACGGCAATAAACACGCGTTTGTGGTTAAGGGTATTTATCGTCCGTTTCCTTTCAATTCGCATATGCACCCGGATATTTTGGTATCATTCAGTACCTTAAACGATTCAACCATTTATGGCGAAAAGCAGTTGGCAACCAGTTATGGCAATAACGCTTTTTATACTTACCTGATGTTCCCGAAGGGTTATACATCTGAGCGTATTGAAGCACGGTTTCCTGATTTTTTAGACAAATACTGCGCAGCTATGGGCGCACCGCCTAAGCTTAAAGTGCACAATACCACTAAACTTACGGCACAAAAGCTGACTGACATACACCTCACTTCACACCTGGACGATGAGATTGAGGAAAACGGAAACTCGACGCGGGTATATATTTTTTCGGCGATAGCCTTGTTTATACTGTTGATTGCCTGTATCAATTACATGAATCTTTCTACCGCCCGGTCGGCATTGCGCGCCAAAGAAATCGGCATTCGCAAAGTGGTGGGCGCGCAGCGCAAGGAAATAATTGCCCAATTTTTAAGCGAGTCGGTCATCGTAACTTACGTGTCGCTGCTGCTGGCATTTGGCATAACGGCACTGGTGTTACCGGCGGTTAACAACATGTCGGGTTTGCAGCTCACCATCAGCAATCTTTTCAACTGGTATTTTTTAATCCCGGTGCTTTTGCTGCCCTGTGCGGTAGGTTTAATAAGCGGCGTTTATCCCGCGCTGTTCATGTCGTCATTTATCCCGGCAAAGGTGCTTAAAGGGTTGTTTAAAGTGCAAACCAGCGCATTTTCATTCCGTAAGATATTGGTGGTGCTCCAATTCGCCATTTCAATTATTTTAATTGTTGCCACAACGGTCGTTTTTAAACAATTAAAATTCATCCAGGATAAGGACCTCGGTTTTGATAAGGATCACGTTTTAACCATGGTAGGCGCCGGCGCAATGGGCAACCAGTTTGATTCATTCAGGAATGACCTGCTCCAAAACCATAATAGTGAAGCGATGGGACGCTCTTCGCGCATCCCCTCGGGTCGGCTATTGGATGACCAGGGAGCTTCGGTCCTGGAGGGAGGGTCATTCCAGCCGTTAAAGGTGGATTTAAAGCAAATAGCGGTTGACGACGGCTTCATTCCTACCTTCGGCATCAAAATGGCTGCGGGGCGCAATTTTTCCCGTGACGTCAAAACCGACTCCAATAAATTTATTATCAATGAAACGACGGTGAAAACGCTTGGATGGGGCACGCCCGAGAAAGCCATCAACAAAGAAATAAAATATGGTAATGTAAGAGGTAATGTAATTGGGGTGATGAAGGATTTTCATTTCGAGTCGCTGCATCAGCCTATTATACCCATGATCCTGATATGGCAGCCCTATGGCCAGCTATCTATCAAAATCAGTGGGCATAATGTGCCGGCGACAGTAGATTTTGTTCACGACAAATGGAAACATTATCTGCCCGAAACGCCGTTCGATTTTACTTTTCTTGATCAGAAATTCGACCAGCTTTACCGCAGCGAACAGCAGCAGGGTACATTGTTTACCATATTTGCCTGCATTGCGATATTTATAGCGTGCCTGGGCTTATTCGGCCTTTCGGCATTTACAATTAGCCAGCGTGTAAAGGAAATTGGCGTGCGGAAAGTACTGGGCGCAAGCGTGCCCCAAATTGTACAGGAACTATCGAAAGAATTTTTGTTCCTGGTGCTTATTGCTGCGGCGCCGGGCCTGCTGGTTGCCGGCATTTTGATGCACAAATGGCTGCAGGATAATTTTGCCACCCGAACTGATTTAAGCTGGTGGATTTTCGCTTCGGCCGTTATTGTTGCCGGGGTGATTGCGTTTGGAACGGTGAGCTACCAGTCGGTTAAAGCTGCACTGGCCAACCCGGTGAAAAGCCTTAGGAGTGAGTAGGCAGTTGGCGGTAGCAGTTGGCAGTAAAAAAAAGTAATCGGTGTAATCAAAAAATAATCGGTGAAATCCAAAAAATATGATAAGGAATTATTTAAAAATCGCCCTGAGAAATCTTGTCAAAAACAAGGTTTCTTCATTTATTAATGTTGGCGGGCTTGCGGTTGGTATGGCTGTAGCCATGCTGATTGGTTTGTGGATATGGGACGAGTTATCGTTTGACAAATACCATCAGAAATACGACCACATTGCCCAGGTAATGCAAAACAAAACCTATAATGGTGTGGTGAGTACCGGGGTGCCGACATCGCTTCCGGTAGAGCAGGAACTGCGTAAAAGTTATGGCAGCGATTTTGAACATACCGGTGTGATGTTTTGGCTGGGCGACCATGTTTTAACGGTGGGTGATAAAAACATATCATTTTCCGGCACGTATGTAACCCCCGAAATTCCTGAAATGCTCACGCTCAAAATGTTGAAAGGGTCGCGCAATACATTAAAAGGATCGTCTTTACTGGTTTCTCAATCGGTAGCGCTGGCGTTGTTTGGCCATGCTGAACCGGTCGGCAAAATAGTAAAATTCGATAACCAGGCCAGCCTGGTAGTTTCAGGGGTTTACGAGGATCTGCCTCAAAATACCACATTTCATGACCTTGCCTTTATGGCGCCATGGGATTATTTTACTTCCACCCAGGATTGGTTAAAAAGAGCAGCGACCGATTGGGGCGAAGACTCATTCCAGGTATTTGTGCAGGTAGCCGGCCAGGCGAACATGAACAGGCTCTCGGAAAAAATAAGGGATATTAAGCTGAAAAAGGGTGGCCCTGAAGAAGCCAAAATGAAAGCCCAACTATTTCTGCAACCGATGAGCAAATGGCATTTATACGCCGAATTCAAAAATGGCGTAAACACCGGCGGTTCTATCGAGTATGTGTGGCTTTTTGGCGTGATTGGGATATTTGTGCTGCTGCTGGCCTGTATCAACTTTATGAACCTAAGTACCGCCCGAAGCGAAAAAAGGGCCAAAGAGGTGGGTATACGCAAGGCTGTTGGTTCGGTCAGAGGGCAACTGATCAGCCAGTTTTTTTGCGAATCATTACTGATTGCGGTAATGGCATTCGGCCTGTCACTGATACTGGTAACGCTTGGGTTGCCTTTTTTTAATGAGCTGGCCGGCAAAAACATGCAGGTTTTATGGAGCAGCCCGCTTTTTTGGCTGATGGGTATTGGGTTTACCTTGTTTACCGGGGTCGTTGCCGGCAGTTATCCCGCATTGTATCTTTCGTCGTTTAAGCCGGTAAAAGTATTGAAGGGTACTTTCAAAGCCGGACCTTTAGCCGCTATTCCGCGAAAGGTGTTGGTGGTGATGCAGTTTACCGTTTCCATTATCCTGATCGTGGGTACTATCGTTGTTTTTAACCAGGTACAGGTGGCCAAAAACCGGCCCGTTGGTTATAGCAGGGCCGGGTTGATAACTATTGGAAGCGGCAATCATCAAATGGATAACCAGTTTAATCCCTTCAGGCTCGACCTGATTAAATCGGGTGCGGTATCAGAGGCTGCCGAATCTTCGAGCCCGCTGACTGCGATACACAACAGGATGTCAGATGTCAACTGGAGCGGCAAAGACCCGGGTTTAGCTGTTGATTTTGCCAATATCCGTGTCACTGCCGAATATGGTAAAACAGTTGGCTGGCAGTTTGAAGCCGGGCGCGATTTTTCGACCAAGTTTATTACCGACTCTTCAAAAGTTGTATTGAATGGGGCGGCGGTAAAGTACATTGGATTAACAGATCCGGTTGGGAAAACCATAACTTTCGGAAGCGATAATAAAACCTATACAGTTATTGGTGTAATAAAAGATATGGTGATGGGATCGCCTTATGAGCCCGCCAAACAAACCATTTTTCATATCGGCGACAGTTTCGACTCTATCATTATCAAAATAAACCCCGATATGAGCCCCCATGAAGCGATAAGGAAAATCGAAGCGATTTGTAAACGCTATACGCCCGCTGTTCCATTTTCGTACAAATTTGTTGACGACGAATATGCCAAAAAATACGCCGATGAAGAGCGCATCGGCAAATTGTCCACCTCCTTTGCTCTCCTGGCCATATTTATCAGTTGCCTGGGCTTATTTGGCATGGCTTCGTTTACGGCTGAGCAGCGGATCAAAGAAATTGGCGTGCGCAAGGTGCTGGGTGCAACCGTGTTTGGATTGTGGAGGCTGATGTCGGAAGACTTTGTAGTGCTCGTGATCATATCGCTGCTCATCGCTACGCCTGTTTCCTGGTATTTTATGCACAACTGGCTGCTGCATTATACTTACCACGCCCAACTCTCGTGGTGGATATTCGCGGCTACTTCAGCAGGCGCTATCGTCATCACCCTGGCAACGGTAAGTTATCAAAGTATCAAAGCAGCGCTGGCAAACCCTGTCAAGAGCCTCCGAAGTGAGTAGGCAGTTGGCAGTAGCAGTTGGCAGTAAAAAAAAGTAATCGGTGTAATCAAAAAATAATCGGTGAAATCCCAAAAAAATGATAAAAAACTATCTCAAAATCGCGATCCGCAATTTTTGGCGGCACAAGGTGTTTACGCTGATCAACATTACTGGCCTTTCCGTGGGCATTGCGGCCTGCCTGGTTATTTATCTGCTGGTTCAGCACGATTTTACGTTTGATAAGTTCGAAAAGGACGGCAACCGCATTTATCGCGTGGTAACCGACTTCAATTTCGAAGGCAGTCCGGCGTATAACCCCGGCGTAAGCGGGCCTTTACCCTGGGCGGTTAAAGACCAGGTGACAGGGCTTGAAGTATCGGCGTCGGTGTTTCATATGACGCCGCCCGACGTGTTTATTCAAAAGGCCGGTGGCGCGCCTGTTAAGTTTAAACAGCAGCCGGACGTCGCCTTTGTGGAGGGTAGCTATTTTCAACTGCTCCAATACAAATGGCTGGCCGGTTCGCCGAAAACCGCGCTTAACGAACCCGATCATGTGGTATTAACTTCAGACCAGGCGGCGGTTTATTTCCCCGGGCTGTCCTACGGCCAGATAATGGGCAAAACGGTTATTTACGACACGATCAAAACCTCGGTATCAGGTATTGTAGCGCCGATCAGGGACAATACCGATTTTACTTTCCACGATTTTATTTCTTATCAAACAGCCTTTACCCACATGAGCTGGCGCATGCAACTTCAACTGCACAACTGGGGCGGCCATAATCAGATGCGGCAGTTTTTTGTAAAGCTTTCGCCCGGTACTTCGGTTGCGCGGGTGCAGGGCCAATTAAATGTCATCCTCAAAAAAAATGACCAACAAAAACCTGGAAGAACACAGATGCTGGCTTTGCAGCCGCTTAGTAAAATTCATTTCGATCCCAATTATGGCGGTATCGCAAACTGGGAAACAGCCAACGTTACCACGCTTTATTATCTGCTTGGGATAGCGCTGTTTTTGCTCTTGTGCGGCTGTATTAATTTTATAAACCTCACTACCGCACAGTCTACGCAGCGTGCGCGAGAGATTGGTGTGCGTAAAACTATGGGAAGTACCAGGATGCAACTGATAGGCCAGTTCCTGGCCGAAACCTGGCTCACAACCCTGCTGGCCGTTGTAGCCGCCGTAGCGTTCACCCCGGTTATCCTGCGCCTGTTCGCGGGTTTTATTCCCCGGGGCATCAAGCTCGACCTGTTTGCACAACCTGGCATTATTTTATTCCTGCTGGGGCTATCCATCATTGTGAGCCTGCTGTCCGGCTTTTATCCTGCGGTTATTTTGTCGGGATATAAGCCAGTCGAGGTGCTTAAAAACCAGGTGGTTGGCGGCAAAGGGTCGCGCAACGAGTGGATGCGCAAATCGCTGATCGTTACGCAATTCGTTATCGCCCAATTTTTCATCATCGCCACTGTTATGGTGAGCAAGCAGATCTATTACGCGGTGAACAAGGACCTTGGCTTCAAAAAGGAAGGCATTTTAACCGTGGCCTCGCCATTTAAAAACATCAATCCAAAAGGAAACCTGGTATTGTTGAACCAGTTCAGGGCCATACCCCAGGTAGCGATGGTTAGCATGGGTAACGATGCACCTTCATCAGAAAATGCCAACAGTACCGAAGCCCATTACATTGATGGCAAGAAGGAGATAACGACTGAAGGCCTCGACGAAAAATTCGGCGACGAAAACTATATCAGACTATATCATATCCGTTTGCTCGCCGGCCGCAACCTGCAACCGGGCGACGCAGGTAAGGGGTTTTTGATCAACAATACCTACGCCAGCATACTTGGCTTCCGCAATCCGCAGGATGCCGTAGGCAAAAACATCGACAAATTTGACGGCGATACCCGTATGCAAATTATCGGAGTAGTGTCCGATTTTCACCAGGAATCATTACACGCGCCGATTGCGCCGCTGGCTATCCTTTCCAACACCGACAAAAAAAACTTCGGCAGTATTTTTCACATAGCAATGAAACCCTCAACAGGCAATAACTGGCACGTTGCAATGGCTGCCATGCAGCAGGCCTGGAAACAGGTTTATCCCAATGATGATTTTGAATATCATTTTGTGGATGAAACAGTAGCCAAATTGTACGACAAGGAGGAAAATACAGTCACCTTACTAAAATGGGCCACAGGCCTGTCCATATTGATCAGTTGCCTCGGATTACTGGGACTTGCCATTTTTACCACCAGCCAGCGTACCAAAGAGATCGGTGTACGCAAAGTGCTTGGCGCATCGGTAGCGCAAATCGTAACCCTGCTTTCACGCGAGATCGTGTGGCTGGTTTTGCTTGCTTTTGTTATTGTTGTTCCAATAGGCTGGCTGGCGCTGAATAAATGGATGGAGACCTTTGCCGACCGGACAGCCATCAGCTGGTGGATATTTGCCGGCGGCGGCGTATTGATGCTGGCGACATCCATTCTAACATCGGCTTTCCAAACCATAAAAGCAGCGCGGGCAAACCCGGTGAATAGCCTTAGAAGCGAGTAATTGTCTGAACCGGGATTAAGCTGATTAACTGATTATTCTGACATGTGTTGTCAGCGAAATCAAAAAAATCAGCTTAATCCAGGTTCAGACCAATGAACTAATGAACAAGTGAACTAATGAACCAATAAGATGATCTGGACTTATTTTAAAATCGCATTTCGCAGGCTGCAAAAAAGCAGGCTGTATACCCTGATAAACCTGGTGGGTTTAACTATAGGAATAAGCAGTTGTTTGCTGATCGGCTTGTTTATTATAAACGAGTTGAGCTACGACCGTTTTAACAAAAACGCCGACCGCATTGTGCGGATGACCATGCAGTTTGGCGAAGGCGGCAAGGAAAAATATGCAACTACCGGCAGCAAAGCCGGCCCGCAATTGCAGCGCACCTTTCCGCAGGTGGAAAGCTTTGTTCGTACGATCAATGGCACCGTGGTGATGAAGTACGGCAGCCAGATGTATATCGAGAAACGGTTTTTGTATGCCGATTCTGCTTTTTTTAGGACTTTTTCATTTCAGTTGCTGAAGGGGGACCCGAAAACGGTGCTCGATGCGCCAAACAAAGTGGTCATCACCCAGTCGATGGCAACCAAATATTTTGGCAGCAGCGACCCCATCGGTAAAGACTTGTCAGTGGGCTGGTACGGTCCGCCGAAAATTTTCCAGGTGACGGGCGTAGTGGCCGATGCCCCTGAAAATTCGCAGATCAAGTTTGACTTCATTGGCTCCTTCTCAAGTATCTACGCCTCCAAACACGAAGAGTGGTGGACGGCCAACTATATCACTTACCTGTTGCTAAAAAATAAAGACCAGCTGCCTGGTTTCCAGCGGCAGCTGGACACTTATATGAAGGGGGTGAGCAGGGGCGAGCTTAAGTTGCCGGCCAGCAGCCCGCTTACCTATAACCTGGAGCCAATGCTGCAGGTGCACCTGCATTCATCGCTCGACGGGCTGGAACCATCGGGTAATGCCACTACTGTTTATGTCCTCGGCGTTATCGCCCTGCTTATACTCGTCATCGCCTGTATCAATTATACCAACCTGGCAACGGTGCAATCCAGCGCCAAAAGCACCGAAATTGGTATTCGCAAGGTTTTAGGCGCTCAAAAATCACAGCTTTTCGGGCAGTTTATCGGCGAATCATTTTTGCTGACCCTGTTTGGGCTTGTTTTGGCTGTCGTGTTGGCGATAGTTTTTTTGCCTTACTTCAACCAGCTGACCGGCAAGCAGCTTTCTTTTATTACCTGGATACATCCGCTGCCCATATTGATAATGCTGGCCCTGTGTATCTTTATTGCTTTTGCCTCCGGCAGTTACCCCGCCTTTGTCCTTTCTAACGTACGGCTGATCAGCATTCTCAAATCCGGCTTAAAGCTGACATCGTCCGGTGGTTTTTTCCGGCAGGCGCTCATTGTCTTCCAGTTTGCCGTTTCAGTTTGCCTTATTGCCGCTACGATTATCGTCGTTCAGCAGTTGAACTATATCCGGCACAAGGATTTGGGTTATGATAAGGACCATGTTATCGTTATAACAACCGACGATCGTGCTCACCAGCACTACGAAGCGCTGAAGAGCGAGATTGCCCGTATGCCCGGTGTTACCAGCGTTAGCGGAGCCAACGCTATGCCTACTTCGGTGCAATGGGGTGATGGCATTACAGCCGACGACGGCCATGGTAAAAAGGATTTGAATATCATCTGCCTGCCATCCGACGTCGGGCTGATAAAAACGCTGAATATGAAGCTCATCGCCGGGGCCGACTTTAACGACGATGAATTCAAGCTGATGGATACCACCAACAAATACAAAAATTTTAGATATTCCTTTATTTTGAATGAGACGGCAGCCAAAAATTTGGGCTGGTCACCACAACAGGCCATAGGCAAAACGGTTATTAAAGGCGCGCCGGGCACGGTTGTGGGCGTCATCAAAGATTTTCATTTCGCCTCGCTGCACCAGCCGATTGGCCCGATGATGCTGTTTCTGGATACGGTGTTCACCAACTACATCCTGCTAAAAACGACCGGCCAAAACGCCCCGGCTACGCTGCAGGCCCTGCAAGCGCTATGGAAGGAACGCGTCCCCACCATGCCGTTCACCTACCGCTTTCTTGACGATAATTACAACAGCATGTACGACTCGGAGCAAAAAACTGCAGATGTGTTCAGCACCTTTTCAACGCTGGCTATTTTGCTGGCCTGTATGGGCCTGTTTGCGCTATCAGCGTTTACAACGGCGCAGCGTGCCAAAGAGATCGGCATTCGTAAGGTACTCGGCGCCGACGTGGCCGGTATAGTTGGCCTTATCGCCAAAGACTTTTTAAAACTTACGTTCATTGCAGTCATCATCGCGTCGCCGCTGGCCTGGTACTTGATGAACCACTGGCTGCAGGATTTTGCCTATCGCATAAACATCAACGCATGGGTATTTATAGCAGCAGGCGGCGCGGCGATATTGATTGCCTTTGTAACGGTAAGCTTTCAATCGATAAAAGCAGCGCTGGCTAACCCGGTGAAGAGCCTAAGGTCGGAATAATCGCGATAGCGGCCGGCACGATTTGAACCCGGATTTATGAAATCAGGGATTTTTTTGAATTAAGATAACGCCACATTTTCCCTTAATTCTAAAATTTCATAAATTCGGATGTTGACAGTGAACCAATGACTAAACCATGATAAAAAACCATTTCAAAATCGCGTGGCGCAATTTGTGGCGGCACAAACGGATGACTTTCATCAACATTGCCGGGCTTGGCATCGGCATGGCGGCTACAGTTTTGATTGTAATATGGGTGCAAAACGAGTTGAGCTTTGATAGCTACCAGCCTGATGCAGAGAGTATTTACAGGATAACGTCCAACATAACGATTACTAAAACCGAAACCTGGAAATGGGAGAGTTCTCAGTATATTTTGGGCACGCACGCCGGCAATGAAATACCCGATGTGCTTGATGTTGGCCGGTTGCAGCCCCATTATGGCGAGTTGAACCTGCACCGCGGAACTCAAATTATCACTGAAAAGCAGGTGGGTTATATTGATGACCGTTGGTTTAGTATGTTTCATTACAATTTTATCCAGGGTTCGGCCGATGATTTTTTTAAAAACCCATTCAGCCTTATCCTGACGGAATCGACAGCAAAAAAATATTTTGGCAATAGTGATGCGATAGGCCAGATTTTACGCATCGACACGAATAATTATGAAGTCAGGGCAATTATAAAGGATAACCCTGCCAATTCCAGTTTTCAGTTTAATCTTTTTATACCCGCCAGCGTATTGTTTTTGGATCCTCAATCAAAGAAGGATCAGCTGGCCTGGGGTGATTACAATTTTATTACTTTTCTGAAACTCAGACAAGGAACAAAAACTGCGGCTTTGGCTGACAAGCTGACGTCGATTTTACGTACCAACCGGAAAGGCGACAAAGGCAATTCAAAATACAGCCTTACGGGTTTGAAGGATATGCATTTCGAGAATGACGTAGCGCAATCGTCGTTAGTTCATGGCAATAAGCTGATCGTTAATATCTTTATGGTGCTGGCCTGTTTGCTGTTGGCGACAGCGTGTATTAATTACGTAAACCTTACCACGGCCCGCGCCAGCCTGCGCTCAAAGGAAGTGAGCGTCCGCAAAATTGTCGGCGCCGGTCGTGTGCATTTGTTCGGGCAATTTATGTCCGAGTCAATTTTGGTTAGCGTTATTTCACTTTTAGTGGCTGTCGTTTTAATTGAAATAGCTATGCCGTGGTTCCGGGCCTTTACGACCAAGGATTTTGGCAACCCGCTTGATGCGCCGGTGGCGTGGATCATCCTGATGGCTACGCTATTAATGTCTTTCTTATTAAACGGTCTTTATCCGGCCTTTTTGTTGTCATCGTTCGAGCCACTGAATGTATTCCGGGGCAAATCCATGCTCAGTTTTAAGGATTCGGCGCTAAGGCGTGTGTTGGTTGTTACCCAGTTTACCATATCGGTTGTTTTAATTGCGGGCACGCTGGTTATCTACCGGCAATTGAATTACATGGAAAAGATCGACCCGGGGTATAACAGGTCGCAGGTTTTTAGTTTTGATTTCCCCTGGTGGACAATTCCGCATTTTAATTTCGACAAGTCGGCAGAACTTATGAAAACTGTAAAGCAAGATTTACAAACGCAAAGCGTGACCTCAAATGTGGCCATGGCGAGCGATGGCTTTGTGGATTTCAAAAGTTCGACTTCGGGTAATTTCGACTGGCCGGGCAGACCGAAAGACTTCGAGCCATCATTTGCGTCACTGTCTGTTGATGCAGATTTTCAGCGCCTGATGCAACTTAAACTTAGTGAAGGAAGGTGGTTTAATAACGATATTGCCGACCGGCATAATGTATTGCTAAACGAATCGGCGGTAAAACTGATCGATCTTCATGGCGATCCTGTTGGCCAGCGCTTCATTAATCATAACGACACCGGGGTTATTATCGGGGTGGTAAAGGACTTTCACTACCGGAGCCTGCACGACAAGATTGGGCCGATGATCATTTCCCAGCGGGGTCCCGGCGGCTTTTATATTAAAACCGCATCCGGCAACAATGCTGCCGCAATTGCGGCAGCCGGCAAAATTTGGAAAAAATACTTCCCCGATGCGCCTTTCGAATATGCTTTCCTGGACGATACCTATAATAACCTTTATGCCGCAGAGCAACAGCAGTCCGTTTTGATTACGCTCTTCGCCTTAATAGCTATTTTCATTTCGGCGCTTGGGCTGCTTGGCCTCGCGGCCTTTGCAGCGGAACAGAAGGAAAAAGAGATCGGCATCCGCAAAGTGTTGGGCGCCAGCGTCCGAAATATCGTCAGACTGCTTTCCGTTGATTTTGTAAAAATGGTCATTATAGCCAGCATAGTAGCGCTTCCTATAGCTTATTGGGCCATGAACAAATGGCTACAGGATTTCGCTTATCGCATCAGCCTTTCCTGGTGGATATTTGCCGGCGCTGCAGGTATTGCATTGCTCATCGCACTTGTGACGATCAGTTTCCAGGCGATAAAAGCGGCGGTAGCGAACCCGGTGAATAGTCTTCGGAGTGAATAGTATTAGTTCATGGTTCATGGTTCATAGTTCATAGTTCATAGTTCATAGTTCATAGTTCATAGTTCATAGAAAGAGAAAGAGAAATGGTAAGGTAAGTATCCTGCAATGAACCATCAACTATGAACCATGAACTAACCTGTATCAAAACCGTACACCTGCTGTTACATATACGAACATATTCGTATTTATACTTGTATCATAAGTTGTTGATTTATATTAACTTAATTATTTGGTACAGGATTTATATTTCATTTACCAGCAAAATCTTATGATAAAAAACTATTTCAAAATCGCGTGGCGCAATATCGTTCGCCATAAAAGTTATTCGGCTATCAACATTGCCGGTTTAACGGTGGGAATAGCGGCCTGCCTGCTCATCTTTGTGGTGGTGCGGTACGAGCTGAGCTTTGATACTTTTCAACCTGGTTATAAAAGCACCTACCGCATCACCACGCAAAACATCCGCGATGGCAATATCAGTTATCAGGCTGGTATTTCGGCGCCGGCGGCCGATGCTTTCCGCTTGTATTTTCCGCAGGCCAAAGTTGCGGGCATAGAAATGACCTATGGCAGCGAGGTTACTGTGTCTGCTCAAAGCGGTAACCCGGCTGATGACAAAAAGTTCATCGAGAATGCCGGGATCATGTTTGCCGAGCCGCAGCTTTTTGAGGTTCTATCGTCACAATGGCTCGCGGGCAGCCCCTCGGCCTTAAAAGATCCAAACATGGTAGTGCTGGACAAGAGCAGCGCCACCAAATATTTCGGCGATTGGCATGCAGCAATGGGCAAAACCCTCAGGATGGATAACCTGCTGACCTTAAAGGTTGCCGGAATAGTGCAGGATTCGCGGGTAAATTCAGATTTTCGATTGAAAGTTTTGGTTTCCTGCATCACCTGGAAACAACACCCCAAAGATTATGGCTATTTTAACAGTTGGAACGAAACCAGCAGTAATTGCCAGGTTTATATCCGGTTTCCGCAAAATGTTTCGCAAAGCGCCGTTGACCAAAAATTACGCAACTTTTCCGAAAGTCAGTTTGATAACAAAAAGCGCACTGGCGGAAAAAGATACGCGGTAGCCCAGCCTTTATCGGCTATCCATTTCGATACCCGTTTTAGCGATGGACTTGGCGACCATATCACCAGTATGGCTACGCTGCGTACGCTTTCTTTTATCGCCATCCTTATCATCATCATGGCGTCTATCAACTTCATCAACCTGTCAACCGCCCAATCGGTCGGCCGGTCGAAAGAGGTAGGTATCCGTAAGGTGTTGGGCAGCAGCAGGGGCCAACTGATGATGCAGGTGATAGGCGAGACCGGCATTGTTGTATTTATAGCTTTATCGCTGGCTGTTATTACAGCTGAAATTGCCTTGCCCTATTTAAAAAACATTTCCAGCGTACCTGATAATATCAGCCTGTTTAATGCCGGCAGTGTTTTGTTCCTGGTTTGCGTAACTGTAGCTGTCATTGTTTTATCCGGCATTTACCCGGCGCTGGTGGTATCTGGTTTTAAACCCGTACTTGCACTAAAAAACAAAATAAATGCGGCATCTGTGGGCGGAATTCCCTTACGCCGTGCATTGGTAGTAGCGCAGTTTGCCATTTCGCAGCTGCTGATCATCGGCACCGTTATTGCGGTAAAGCAGATGAACTTTGTAAACAACGCCGACCTCGGTTTCAATAAAGAGGCTGTATTAGTAATCCCCTGCGCTACAGATAGCATCAGCCTGCCGCGTATGAACAGCTTTAAACAGCAGGTGCTGCAGCTGCCGGGCGTTCGTTCCGCAAGCTTTACATCAGACGCGCCTTCGTCCGATAATAACAGCGCAACCAATTTCAACTTCAACCATTCGCGTAAAGACCCCGGTTTTGATGTGTATCTGAAAGTTGGCGACGCTGATTATTTTAAAACATTTGGACTCCGCTTTTTGGCCGGCAAAGGTTACGGCGTTAGCGACACCGTGCAGCAAGTGGTGATTAACCAAACCCTGATGCAAAAGCTGGGCATTAAGCTGCCTGCAGACGCGATAGGAAAAACCATCAGCTTTGGCAACCCAAAATGGTACCCGATATGCGGCGTAGTTGAGGACTTTAAAACCAATTCTATGCGCGAAACCGTTAAGCCCATTGCCATCTATCCGCAAAAAGCCTATGAAGGGGAAGTTGCCGTAAAAATCGGGACCAAAAAACTTGCGCCAACAGTAGCCGCTGTCCAAAAGTTATGGGAAGGCAGGTATCCTGAATATGCCTACAGTGGATTTTTCTTAGATGAAAGTATCGCCAAATTTTACAACCAGGAAAATCAGCTTGCGCTGGTTTATAAAATATTTGCACTTATCGCCATATTTATTTCATGCCTTGGCCTCTATGGATTGGTTTCTTTTATGGCTGTACAGCGCACCAAAGAAGTTGGTATCCGCAAAGTGCTGGGCGCTTCGGTAATCAGCATTGTTTACCTGTTTTCGAAGGAGTTTATCGTATTGATAGCTATATCTTTTGCGCTGGCCGCACCCGCAGCCTGGTATTTGATGAATGGATGGCTGCAAACTTTTGTGTACCGAACACCCGTCAGCGTTTGGATTTTTGTAACAGCGATAGCCACATCCTTGTTGATTGGTTGGCTAACGGTTGGCTATAAAGCAGTTAAGGCAGGCTTGGTTAACCCGGTGAGGAGCCTGAGAAGCGAGTAGCAGTCGAAAGTGGCAGTTGCAGTTTGATCTCGTCAACAGACACCAATGAACTAATGAACAAGTGAACTAATGAACTAACACATGGTACGGAACTACATCAAAACCACCCTGCGCAGCCTGTTAAAAAACAGAAGCTACAGCATTTTAAACATCGCCGGGCTGGCGATAGGCGTTGCCTGTGCCTCGCTGATATTTTTGTGGGTACAGGACGAATTAACCTTTAACCACAACTTCGCCAAGCGTGATGTGCTGTATAAAGTGTACGAAAATCAAACCTATAACGGAAAAATAAGTACCTTTTTTGCCACGCCTGGCCCCTTTGCCAAGGCCGTTGTAGCTGAGATCCCGGGTATAAAAAACGCGGCGAGAATGAGTGGCGACGGCGGTCAGCTCTTCGGGCTGGGGGACAAGGTAATTACCGAACAAGGCAATTATGCCGACCCGCAATTGCTGTCGATGTTACAATTACCATTCGCCGAAGGTTCGGCGTCAGGTGCATTTTCGCAGCTGAAGTCGGTGGTAATCAGCGAAAAAATGGCGCGGCAATTTTTTGGCGATGCCGACCCGATGGGTAAAGCGCTAAAGTTGAACAATACTGAAAACTACACGGTAACGGGTGTTTTTAAAGATCTGCCCCAAAACTCCACTTACCAGTTCCAATGGCTTATACCGATGGCCAATGTCGATAATAAACAGCCCTGGATGAGCATTTGGGGTGCAAACTGGTGCCGTACTTTGGTTGAGGTGGATCCAAACGCAAATATCGCCGCAATCAATGCAAAACTACAGCACTACCTTGCATCGAAAACACAAGCTACCAATACAACGGTATGCTTCCTTTTCGGGATGAATGATTGGAACCTGCATAACCAGTTTACCGATGGTAAAATGGCCGGCGGCAAGATCACCTACGTGCGCACCTTTTCATTTATCGCCTGGATCATCCTGCTTGTCGCCTGTATCAATTTCATGAACCTGGCTACCGCACGTTCTGAACAACGCGCAAAGGAAGTGGGCGTACGCAAGGTAATGGGAGCGGGCCGCGGCAAACTGATCAGCCAGTTTATAGGCGAGGCAGTAATAATGGCTTTTGTGGCGGTGCTGGTTGCGGTAGGTTTTATCTACGCAGCTATGCCTGCGTTCAATGAGTTGGTACAGAAACAATTATCGGTTGATATTTTACAGCCGATGCACCTGGGCTACCTGATCGGTATCGCGTTAATAACCGGCTTACTGGCAGGCAGTTACCCGGCATTTTATCTGTCATCATTTAATCCCGTGGCCGTGCTAAAAAGCATCAAAATAAAGGGGGGGGCCGCCTCGGGTTTTATCCGGCAAAGCCTGGTGGTGCTTCAATTTGCCATATCCATTGTATTTATCATCGGCACTATTATTATCTACCAGCAAATTCAGCACATCAAAAGCCGCGATTTAGGCTACAACAGGGACAACCTGGTCTACATCTACCTGCAGGGCAACCAGGCGCAGCATTTTGACCCGGTTTATAATGACCTGATGCGCACCGGCGTAGTTGAAAACGCAGGATTAAGCGATAACAACACCTTAGGCATCGGCAGCAATACCGATAATTATAAATGGGATGGCAAAGACGCATCCAAAAACCCGCTGATCTCCTGGCAAAACGTAAGCGCGCAGTTTATTTCGACCATGGGCCTTAAGCTGGCGGCCGGGCAGGATTTTAATGCCAGCCCGGCAGCAGATAGTTCCAATGTTATCATCAACGAGGCCTTTGCCAAACAAATGGGCGCGGCCGGCAAGGTAGGCGGCATTCTTCGCGATGGAGGCAACAAGCCATTTACCATCATCGGCATTATAAAAGATTATTTGTACAATGATATTTATGGTTCGGCACAACCCCTGGTGTTTTACAACCAGCCATCGCAAACAGGTGTTTTAACCATTCGTTTTAAGCCTGGGATAAACATACATGATGCATTAACTAAGGCAGGTGCCATCGTAAAAGCCGATTACCCGGGCTATTCGTTTGAGTACCAGCTTATAGACGATGATTTTAACCAGATATTCAAAACCGAGACGCTTACCGGCCAGTTGGCGGGCGTGTTTGCAACCCTGGCTATTCTTATCTCCTGCCTTGGCTTGTTTGGCCTGGCTGCGTATACGGCAGAACGCCGGATAAAGGAGATCGGCATCCGCAAAGTGCTGGGCGCTACTGTGTCGGGTTTAACAGGTTTGCTGTCAAAAGATTTCCTTAAACTAGTGCTATTGTCCTGTGTCATCGCCTTTCCGCTCGCCTATATTTTCTCGAGTAATTGGCTAAAGGCGTTCCAGTATCACATTGCTGTACAGTGGTGGATATTTGCAGTAGCCGGCTTAACCGCCGTAATAATCGCCCTTGCGACAGTAAGCTACCAGGCCATAAAAGCAGCGCTGATGAACCCGGTGAAGAGTTTGAGGAGCGAGTAGCAGTGGCAGTTGGCAGTAGCAGTATGCAGTTAAGAAATATTTTCAATCGGTGAAATCAATTTGAAATCGGTGTAACTAAGCGTAGCGACCTCATGGACACCGCTAAAAAATAACCAACAGGTGAATAATCCCAACCAATATGATAAAAAATTATTTGAAGATCGCCTGGCGCAATATGCTGAATAACAAGGTTTACAGCGCGCTGAATATTGTCGGACTTGCAGCAGGGATGGCGGTGGCGCTATTGATCGCCCTGTGGGTGGTTAATGAATATTCGTACGATAAGTTTTTGCCGGGGTATAAATCCTTATACCAGGTGGAATTAAATTTTACCGATCCGCACGAAGGTGAGCACACGCAACAGGCCGTTTCGCTGCCAATAGCTGATGTGTTGAGAAAACAGTACCCTGAAGTAAAATATGTTGCCGAGTCCGACTGGATGGGGCAGCATGACCTGTTGATAGGCGCCAAAAAGCTTTATATGAATGGCGGCGCTGTTGGGTCTGATTTTTTAAAGATGTTCCAATACCCGTTGATCAAAGGCAATGTAAATTCTGTTTTAAAGGATGCCTTTTCTATCGTTCTGACAGAATCAACTGCAAAAGCGTTATTTGGCGACGCCGACCCGATGGGGAAAATGGTTAAGATAGATAATAAGTATAACCTGAAAGTTACCGGTATATTGAAGAATGTACCCAAAAACGCCACCCTGCAATTTAATTACCTGATGCCTTTCAGTTTTAACGAACAGACACAGGATTGGATGAAGACCGCACGAACTACTTATTATAATAACTCCTTCCAGATATTTGTACAGCTTAAGCCGGGTGTTGATTACGCCAAATTGGCGCCTAAAATCAGAAATATAGTTTACAACGGAGGGCCCAAGATGCGCCCGGTTAAACCGGCGGTGCTTTTTCACCCGGTAGCAGACTGGCATTTGTACTCCGAGTTTAAAAATGGTAAAGAATCCGGTGGGTTTATCGACTATGTGCGGATGTTTAGTATCATCGGTATACTGGTATTGGTGATCGCCTGTATCAATTTTATGAACCTTTCAACAGCCCGGTCCGAAAAAAGGGCAAGGGAAGTAGGGGTGCGAAAAGCCATAGGTTCGCAGCGCAAGGACCTGATATTTCAATTCCTGACAGAATCTGTATTAATCACTTTTATTGCTTTCCTGTTATCGGTAGTTTTTGTTCAGCTTGCCTTACCCTCGTTTAACGACTTAACCGGCGATGCGGTCAGTGTTCCGTATAGCGACCCGATTTTTTGGGTGATCATGATCACTTATGTTTTGGCCACCGGTTTAGTGGCAGGCAGCAGGCCGGCATTTTATCTTTCGTCGTTTAACCCGGTTAAGGTATTAAAAGGGACCATCCGGGTGGGCAGGGCGGCGGCGTTGCCACGGAAGATTTTAGTAGTACTTCAGTTTACATGTTCTATTGCTTTGATCATCAGCACCACTATCGTTTACCAGCAAATACAGCACGCTAAAGACAGGCCGACGGGGTACAGCGCCGACCGCCTGGTTACTACGGATATGAGCGATGATTTGAACAATCATTATGATGCATTAAAAAACGACCTGCTGCAAACCGGAACTGTTGAAAGTGTCGCCAAAGCGTCGAGTCCGGTAACAGGTGTTTACTGGCATACCGGCATTGAAAAGTGGGCCGGACAGGAACCCGGAGAACTGGCCATAAATGTTGGCGCCGTATCAGTATCCGACAGTTATTTTAAAACAGTTGGTATGAAGTTGAAAGAGGGCCGCGATTTTTCGAGCGCCTGGAGCGCGGATACTTCAAACGTTATTATAAACGAGGCGGCCGTTAAACGCATGGGGTTAAAACAGCCCATCAACCAAATAATCACGTTTGATGGCATCAACGGACCGTCAAGAATAATTGGGGTGGTGAAAGACGCGCTAATGGATTCGCCGTTTACACCGGTTGAGCCCACCGTATTTATTCATGGGCGCGGCGGTAATTTCGCGCTGTACCGCCTGTCAGCCAGTGCAAACACGCATAAGGCCATTGAAAAGATCGGGAAAATATTCGACAGGTACAACCCTGCGTATCCTTTTAGCTATCGCTTTGTAGACAATGAATACAACCAGAAATTTAGCCTTGAGGTGCTTGTGGGCAAGCTGGCAGGTATTTTTGCAGGCCTGGCTATTTTTATATCCTGCCTCGGCTTGTTCGGCCTGGCCGCTTATGTTGCCGAGCAACGCACCAAGGAGATCGGCGTCCGTAAAGTATTGGGTGCATCGATAGGGCAGGTTTGGTTATTATTATCAAGGGACTTTATTTTCCTGGTGATGATCAGTTGTTTAATAGCTTCGCCGCTAGCGTTATACTTTTTACACGGCTGGCTGCTTAAATATGATTATAGAATAAGCATAGGGCCCGGCGTATTCGTTCTGTCGGCAATTGCGGCGTTGATCATCACGATCATCACCATCAGCTTCCAGGCGATTAAAGCGGCGTTGACAAACCCGGTGAAGAGCCTGAGGAGTGAGTAGCTTTTTTGAGGTGAAAGGATAAAGGTAAAAGGCGAAAGGTTTTTGACCATGGGCCTCAATCTAATAGTAAGAATGAACAATTGAACCAATTAAAAACTCTCCCCTTTAGGGGAGTTGGAGGGGTAAATGATAAAAAACTATCTCAAGATCGCGTGGCGGAACATCTGGAAAAACAAGGTTTTTTCGGCTATTAACATTATCGGTTTGTCTGTAGGGATGGCCGCGTGTATTGTTATCATGCTTTTTGTTTCCTATGAAAAGAGTTTCGATAACTTCCATTCGAAAAACATTTACAGGCTGAACGAGGTGCAAACCATCGGGGCCCAGGGCACTACCCAAAAGGTCGGCTTGTCGATGTTCCCGATGGGGCCGACGCTTAAAATGGAGTTCCCGGAGATAAAAAACTTTACCCGGGTGCATTGGGACAATAAATACCAGCTAACCCAAAATAACAAGCGGATATTTGTGCCGCAGGTGTTTTTCGTCGACTCGACATTTCTTCAGATGTTTGATTTTAAGGTTATTCGCGGCGACCGGAAAACCGCATTGTTAAAGCCGCATAGCGCACTTGTAACTGAAGAAACAGCTAAAAAGCTATTCGGGGACGCCGACCCGATCGGCAAACAAATTACTCATTATGGTGACGATACGATAACCTATGCAGTGACCGGTATAATTGCCAATGTGCCCCAAAACTCGCAGCTGCAGTTCGACGCATTGTTTTCGTTCAGCACCATTATCAATCCCAACATGGCTAAAAACTGGGGCGGCAATTGGCTCGACACTTTTTTTGAACTTACGCCCGGCGCCAATATCGTGGCGATGGAAAAAAAATTCCCCGCCTATTTAAAATAACACATGGGCGATAACGGTCCCAAATACATGAAGCTATTTATGCTGCCGTTAAAGGATATTCACGCCAACGCCGCTGATATAGGGCTGGATTATATCAACTATCAAAAATTTGATAAAAAATCGACCAACCTGTTTGCCATTATCGCGCTTATTGTACTGATCATAGCTTGTGTTAATTTTATAAACCTGTCAACCGCGCGTTCGGCCGAAAGGGCTAAAGAAGTGGGTATTCGAAAATCCATCGGCGCTTATCGTTTTCAATTGGCTTTTCAATTTCTTGGCGAAACGGTGATGATCGCCCTGTTGGCCCTCGTATTTTCCATCGTGCTGGTGGAACTGGCATTGCCGTATATCAACCGCCTGAGCGACAGGAATATTTCGTTTGATATTTTTGGCAGCATTCAGGTTTTAGCAATCGTTTTAGGCGGCACGGTTTTCATCGGCATCATCTCGGGGATATACCCGGCTATCTATTTGTCGTCGTTCCAGGCTTCGCGTGTTTTAAAAGGTTCGGTACAGGTGGGTAAAAATAAAGGCGCACTGCGCAATGTGCTGGTGGTCACCCAATTTGCAAGTGCAATCTTCCTGATGATTGCCACGGTATTTGTTTTGAAACAACTCAGTTTTATGCAGCATCAGGACCCCGGCTATTATCGTGACCAGATTGTAAATATTCCGTTAGACGGTGTCACCACCCAAAAATACGACCTGTTTAAAAAAGAACTGTCCGGTAATTCGCTGGTAGACGGTGTAACGGCCTCGCAAGATATCCTGGGCAGCCACTTGGATCAAACCGGGGTTAGCTTCAGGCCATCATTCGGGCCAAGGCAAGATTTGGGAACGACACTTTTGGTGGTAGACCCCAATTATCTTGATTTATTTAAGATAAAATTAGCAGCCGGCAAAAACTTTTCTGACGGCAAAGTGCCGGATTTCAGGCAGTTTATTGTTAATGAAGCGCTGGCGAAGGAATTAATGAAAGATTACCCCAAAAAGCCGCTTACCGACCTGATTGGGCAGCGATTTGGATTTGACTCTGTGTCGACTATCGTCGGCATCGCCAAAAACTTCAATTTTAACTCGCTACAATATAAAATTGAGCCGATGTTCCTTGTTGCCGCACAACACCCCGGTTTCAGGGACGTTTCGGTAAAGATAAACGGCAAAAATACCGCTGCCGCTATAGCCTTTATAAAATCCAAATGGGATAGTGTATATCCCGATTATCCGTTTGAATACCAGTTCCTGGACGATCATTTTAACGAAGTTTATAAAGCCGATAACCAGGTGAGCCAGATCGTCGGCATCCTTGCGGGGCTTGCCATTTTTATATCCTGTTTGGGTTTATTCGGCCTGGCGTCACATTCCGCCGAAAAACGTGTGAAGGAAATAGGAGTGAGGAAGGTTTTGGGCGCTTCGGTTCAGAATATAACGCTGATGCTTTCGGGCAACTTTTTAAAGCTCGTACTGATCGCAAACATGATTGCATGGCCGGTTGCCTGGTATATGGTACACAGCTGGCTGCAGGGTTATGCCTTCCGCATCGATATCCAATGGTGGATATTTGTTGTCGCAGGTATAGCTTCAATATTAATAGCATTTGGCACGGTAAGCTTTCAGTCCGTCAAAGCCGCGATCGCGAATCCTGTGAAGAGTTTGAGAAGCGAGTAGTATCTGAACCCGGATTAAGTTGATTAAATGATTTTTTTGATTTGACATGTCAGCGAAATCAAAAAAATCAGCTTAATCCGGGTTCAGACATATTGTATCATAACCGTACGCTCCGTGTTACATAAGCGTACAGTTTTTATAAAAGGTTTATCGCCTAAATATCTGATAATTAATTGCTTGTCTTTTTGGTATGTTATTGATGTACTTGTGCCATAATGAATTGATCCATGCGCTAACGATTTAATTTAATAACTTAGAAGGGTCAATTCACTAAATAACTAACGCAATAATTAAAAATCAAAAATGTTATCGTTACAGCACGTTTCAAAATATTACCAGGTTGGGGGGAATAAAAACTTTGTACTCAATGATATAAACCTCGATATAGACAAAGGAGAATTTATCTCGATAATGGGTCCCTCGGGCTCCGGTAAATCAACATTACTAAACATTATCGGAATGTTGGATGAACCTTCTGAAGGCTATCATTATTTTATCGACCAGGCTGTTCACCAGTTAAAAGAAAAACAGCGTTCAGCTTTGTATAAACAGTATATCGGCTTCGTTTTCCAGGCATACCACCTTATCGATGAACTTACGGTTTACGAAAATATCGAAACTCCGCTTATTTACCAGGACTTTAAAAGCAGTGAGCGCAAAGCGATGGTTGCAGATATACTGGATCGCTTCCAGATTGTGGGTAAAAAAGACCTTTTTCCGGCGCAATTGTCCGGGGGCCAGCAGCAATTGGTTGGGATAGCCCGTGCTTTGATCGCCAGGCCGCAATTGATTTTGGCCGACGAGCCTACGGGAAACTTAAACTCCAAGCAAGGCGAGGAAATTATGGAGCTTTTCCGCAAACTGAATAAAGAGGATGGGGTAACCATTATCCAGGTTACACACTCGGAAAAGAATGCGGAGTACGGAACGCGGATCATCGATCTGCTGGATGGAAAGGTTTCCTCTTCGCGTAAATTTTAATAAAACACCAATACAAAACAGACAAGATGCGATTTAGTAAATATTTTTTAACACTTTTATTTTTAACCGTTTGCGTGTTTGCAAAGGCACAGCAACAAACGCTTACCCTGCAGCAATGCCTTGATGTGGCGATTAAAAATAACCTCACGGTAAAGCAGGATTCGATTACCGCTCAGCAAGACCGGATCAACTTTGTGCAGGCTAAAGACAACATGATCCCTTACATAACCGGTGGCGCAAACCGCACGTTTTCATCCGGTCGCGCGGTGAACCCCGTTACCAACACGTATATAACCCAGTCGGTAACTTCTGATAATTACAATTTGAACGGACAGGTTACTTTATTCAATGGCCTCGCGCTTCAAAGTGCAGTTAAGCAAACATCCCTGGCTTTTCAATCAGGTAAAATGGCTTTCCAGGCGGCAAAGGACCTGGTTGTCGTACAGATCATTACCAATTACCTTGGTGTTTTAGATGCCGCAGAGATACTGTCGCAAACCAAAAGCCAGTTGGCCGTTGCAAAAGAAAATGTCGATATAGCCCAAACTAAAGAAAACTACGGGGCGAATTTAACCGCGTCGACACTGTCGGATTTCAAAGGGCAATATGCCAGCGACGTGGTTAACGTAGTGCAAGCCCAAAACTCATTAGATGCCGCCAAACTCAGCTTGTTTCAACTGATGAATGTCCCTTACAATAAAGATGCTGACCTGCAGCCATTAAACGCCGAAGATCTTAAGGGGCAATATGGCGTTGATCCTGACCAGGTTTTCAATACGGCTTTGCAGCAATTAGCCGAAGTGAAAGCGGCGACGCTGGCGCGTCAGAGCGCTGAAAAAGGCGTTAGCTTTGCTAAAGGGCAATTATATCCAACTTTAGCACTCGGAAGTGGCATCGGAACAAACTACTCTAATTTAAATTCAACCAGCTATTTCGACCAGTTCAGGAATAATTATGGTACTTATGTGGAGATCGCCTTAAATATCCCGATATTCACAAATCATGTAAAAAAGAATGCTGTGGCCCTTGCTAAGCTCAATTTACTGAATTACCAGGCCTTAGAAGACAACACCAAAATACAATTAAAACAAAGTGTTGAGACTGCCTATTACAACATGGCAGCGGCCTATAAGCGCTACCAGGCGTTGCAGGATGCTGTGGCTGCTTATACGACGAGTTACCATGTGCAAAAAACACGTTTCGATGCAGGCGTAATAACGTCGGATCTGTTTTTGATTGCACAAAACAATTTGGATGCCACTAACCTATCATTGATCGGTGCGCGTTATGATTACCTGATATACAGCAAGATACTGGACTACTACCAGGGCAAACTGGCAAGTTTTTAAACAAGGGTCTCGCTTTAATAAATTATTTTTTACATTTATCGCAGAAATCAAGACATCCGGTCCCTTGCCGATTTTTTTCGGTAGAGGACCGGATTCCTAATTTTGAGGGATAGGGGTTAAACCTTTCAAACAGAAACCTATCTTAGTTGTTACACCCATACTTACACATCGCCATGAAAAGAATTTTTACAACATTAGTCGTTATTGCAGTTGCTTTTAATTTTGCTTCGGCACAAATTATACCTTCATTTCAATTTGGGGTAAAAGCAGGCGTCAACATTGCCAGCCTTCAGGCCAGTTCATCGGCTACATTTGCTACGAGCAACCGGGCAGGATATTTAGGTGGTGTATGGGCGCGTGTCGGCGCGCTCGGCCTTAATTTTCAGCCCGAAATGTATGTCACTGCAAAAGATGTTGACGTTAATACGCAGGGCGGCGGTACAACCACTGCCAAATTTACCAGCCTGGATGTGCCATTACTGGTTGGCGTTAAGGTTGGTGCTTTTGGCGTTGGGGCCCGTTTTTACACCGGGCCGCTCGTTTCTTTCGCACTTGATAAAAACCAGAGTTTGGGCGGCGCGGCCGGCAAAGCCCTCAGCCTTGATTACAAGGATCAAAATGTTGCCTGGCAATTAGGCGCCGGGCTGGATATAAAACGAATCTCAATTGATTTGCGCGCCGAGGCAGGTATAACCGAGCAAACGTATGGTTACAATCATACCCGCGTAAACTTGTTTAATGTGAGCCTGGCGTATAGCTTGTTTAAGCTTTAAGTGCGTCTCATCGACGCAAGCGATGCAGTGCGATGCAAAGCGAAACAGCTCTGACTATTAACTATTTAACTACTGACACGATTTTGTCAGTGACAAGTTTGTGTCACCATTTTTGCCAAAATCCGAGGGGCAATCCCTCGGTAGAGTTCCTTCACACTGGTTTATTTAGTATTAATTTTTGAACAAAAAGTGGCAAATTAGTATTATACTTATTGTACAAGTTACACCTATCTTTATCAGCAGGTTACCAGCCCCGTAACGCATTACCTGTTTTGCAGATCTGTCAATGAGCAATCAATATTTCCGAAACGCCTGCCGCTTAATTTTTTTATTTATTGCCCTGTTTTGCTCTTGCAGCGATGGTTATGGGCAGCAGGGCAGTGAAACGAAGATCCGGCTGGACCAGGTCGGATTTTACCCTGATGCACCAAAGATCGCGGTCATTCTATCAGCAAACGACAGCCTGTTTTATGTTCAAACTGCCGAAAAGACTACCGTGTTTACCGGCCACCTAAAAAAATCAGTAAAACCCGATTTTGCCGGCGACTATACCCTCATCGGTGATTTTACTGCCTTCCATAAAACCGGCAAATATTTATTATTTGTACCGGGGCTGGGTTATTCGTACCCGTTTGAGATCAACAAAAATGTTCACCGCGAAATAGCCGCCGCTTCAATAAAAGCTTATTACTTTATGCGGGCCTCCACAGCCCTCGATCCAAAATTTGCCGGCAAGTGGGCCAGGGCAGAGGGCCATCCGGATACCGTTGTGCTGGTTCATCCTTCCGCCGCATCGGACAAACGCCCGGCAGGTACAGTGATTTCGTCGCCGCGCGGATGGTATGACGCGGGGGATTACAATAAATATATCGTTAACAGCGGCATCAGCACCAGTACGCTGCTTTCTTTGTATGAGGATTTTCCGGCATACATGAAGGCGGTTAAGCTAAACATCCCCGAAAGTGGCAACGGGGTGCCGGATATACTGAACGAAGTTTTATGGAACCTGCGCTGGATGCTGACCATGCAGGACCCCAATGACGGCGGTGTTTACCATAAATTAACTAATGCCGAGTTTGATAAATTTGAAATGCCCGACAAAGCCACGGCTCCACGCTATGTGGTGCAAAAAGGTACGGCTGCCACACTCGATTTCGCGGCAGTTATGGCACAGGCCAGCCGGATATTCCGGAAGTTTCCAAATGAGCTGCCCGGTTTGGCTGATTCCTGTTTAAAAGCAGCCAATAGCGCCTGGGATTGGGCCAACAAAAACCCCAACATCGCGTACGAGCAAAATGCGATGAATCAAAAGTTTAACCCAAAGATCAACACCGGCGCTTACGGCGACCGTTATTTTAGCGATGAATTTATTTGGGCGGCTTCAGAGTTGACTGCAACCACAAACCTGCCGAAATATTTAGAAGGTATTAAATTATTGCCCGATGACCGCATGCCTTTGCCAACCTGGAGCCAGGTACGGCTTTTGGGATATTATACGCTGGTAAAGAATACTGGCACATACTCCGTGAAAGAATTACCAGAGATAAAAAAGCGGTTGATAACATTCGCCGATAGCCTGGTAGCCGGCGCCCACGAGACAGCCTATGAAACAGCTATGGACAAATCGAGGCGAAATTTTAATTGGGGTAGTAATTCAATAGCCGGGAACGAAGGTGTCGCTTTGATACAGGCGTACAAGCTTACGGGCAACGCAAAATACCTTGTTTATGCATTGGACAATCTCGACTACCTTTTAGGCAGAAACGGCACCGGTTATTGCTATGTTACGGGCTACGGGTTTAAACCATCGATGAACCCGCATCACCGGCCCTCGCAATCGGATGGTGTGGTCGACCCCGTCCCGGGGCTGCTGGTAGGAGGGCCTAACCCGGGCATGCAGGATGGTGTCAAATTACCCTCCACCGTGCCTGATGAAGCCTATATTGACGAT
>Ga0210389_10000569_pt1 | contig 32897 bp, 32 predicted proteins | sample IncBWH28OmetaG_FD_160127 | JGI IMG/M metagenome (GOLD analysis project Ga0210389, IMG submission 160127) | Forest soil microbial communities from Barre Woods Harvard Forest LTER site, Petersham, Massachusetts, United States - Inc-BW-H-28-O ... | reverse complement strand
AAGCGCGATCCAGACGCGGGTGATCCGCCGTGCGCTCGCGACTTCCAAAAGGCTGAAGCTTCCGTGGTTTCTGAAGCTTGTCCAGCGAATCCCGGCGCTGCGCCGGATTCCTGCCCGTGTCATTGGCATGGGGATTCGTCCCGAGCATGTGCGGACTCCGGAAGCGTCGCGATCAGCTCACTGAGGAATTTCCAGAGGCGCCCTACGCGTGGTGATACCATTCTCTGGTTTTGGTCTGCTAACGAGACACAAAGCATGCCTCAGAATCACTCGATGCCGTTTCCTCCAGATGGATCGAATCGCAGGACATCGTGTTCGACGCGGCGCTTCCTAGTGGCGCTTATTGTGCTGCTGCTTGGACTTAACGCAGGTTTTGCCGCCGACGAGCGCAATCCCTTCGCCAACGATCCCAAAGCTGCCAAAGCCGGCGAGTACGAGTTCCGCATCAACTGCGCTCTGTGTCACGGCCTGGGGGCACACGGCGGAGGGCGCGGTCCTGACCTGACGCGGGCGCAGAAAAAGCACGCTCACTCCGACGCGGAACTTTTTCAAGTGATCAGCAATGGAATTCCTGGCACCGTGATGCCCGCGAACGGCACCAACGGCCAAGGCGTCGGCATGACGGACGAAGAAGTCTGGCAGATCATCACCTACATCCGCAGCGTGGAGGTGAAGGCGCCAGCCAAGCCCGTGGGCAATGCCGCGCATGGCAAGGAACTTTTTTACGGCGATGCGAATTGTTCGCTCTGCCATATGGTGGAAGGGAAGGGCGGACGCGTCGGTCCTGAACTAACGGCGGTCGGAGGGTCGCGAACGCGAGAAGCGATTATCGATTCGGTGCGCAATCCCAGCCGCCGTCTGGCCTGGGGTTTGACGGAGCCGACGAAAGAGTTTCCCCAGGAATACGAAACCATCATGGTGGTGACCGCCGACGGGAAACAAATTAAGGGCGTAGCTCTGAACGAAGACAATTTCAGCGTGCAGATCATGGATACCAGCGAGCAAATCTATTCCCTGGATAAAGACAAGCTGCGTTCCTTCCAGAAGACCCGGGAGTCGATGATGCCGCAGTACAATTCGGACACTTTGAGTGACAAAGATCTTGACGACATCGTGGCTTACCTGACCAGCGTGGGGGCGAAATGACAGTTCGGGAAAGGAGAGTCCGCCGTATCATCGTCGCCGTCTTCGCCGTCAGCGTTGCTTGCGTCGCTTTGAGGTCGGGAGCCCACGCGCAGGTCACTTTCGATCGGCTGCTGAATGCCGCAAAGGAGCCGCAGAACTGGCTGACTTATTCCGGCGATTACAACGGACGGCGCTTTAGCCCGCTCGATCAAATCAATGTTGCTACCGCGCATGGGCTGAGCGCGAAGTGGGTCTACCAGACGGGGGCGACGGGCAAACTTGAAACCAGCCCCCTGGTCGCCGATGGGATTCTTTATGCTACTGCCCAAGATGACCGCGCATTCGCTCTCGATGCCCGCACGGGCCGGCCGATCTGGATGTTTCAGCACCAGTTGCCGGGAGACATTCGTCCCTGCTGCGGACGTGTGAACCGCGGCCTCGCCATTCTGGACGACAAAGTTTTCCTGGGAACGCTGGATGCACACGTGATCGCGCTTGATACAAAAACCGGCAACGTCATCTGGGATGTTGTGGCTGCGGATTACCGCACCGGGTACAGCTTTACCGTGGCGCCGCTGGCCGTGAAAAATCTTCTGGTCATTGGCGTCTCCGGCGGCGAGTACGGGGTACGCGGCTTCATCGATGCCTACGACGCTGCGACAGGAGCGCGCAAGTGGCGCTTCTACACCGTGCCCGGACCGGGCGAACCCGGACACGATACTTGGGAGGGCGATTCGTGGAAGATTGGAGGCGCTCCCGCCTGGAACACTGGAACCTACGACCCGGTGACGAATCAGATTTTCTGGCCCACGGGAAATCCTTCGCCTTCGAATCGCGGTGAGGGCCGTGCCGGGGATAATCTCTACAGCAATTCGCTCCTTGCTCTCAATGCCGATAGCGGAAAGATGAATTGGTATTTCCAGTTCACCAAGCATGATGAGCATGACTGGGACGCCACGCAGGTTCCGGTGATGATCGACTCCGGCAGCAAGCATCTGATCGCGCAGGCCAATCGCAACGGATACTTCTACGTGATCGATCGCTCGACCGGCAAACTTATCTCCGCGAATGCCTACGGCAAGACCACATGGAGCGACGGCAAGGATTCCGAGGGGCGTCCGCTCGCAAAGAAGGAGGCATCGCCAACACTCGCGGGGCACACCGTTTGTCCCGGAGCGCTGGGAACGACCAACTTTATGGCTCCGGCTTTCAATCCCCAGACGGCATTGTTCTACGTCACTGCGCGCGATCAGTGCGATATTTTCAGCACGGCGCCGCAACCTTACGAGGCTGGCCACGCTTACTATGGCAGCGCATATTTTCCGTCGGAAGAGGCAGAGCCGTATCGCGGCTTTCTGAAGGCGATCGATCCTGCGACGGGAGAGATCAAGTGGAAGTTCGAGCACACCTCGCCAACCTGGTCGGGTGTGCTGGCGACCGCCGGTGGCCTGGTATTTACCGGCGACGCCGAAGGAAACTTCATCGCGCTCGATGCGGTAACGGGCAAGACCCTGTGGCACTTTCAGATGGGGGGTGCCGTGTATGCTCCGCCCATGGCCTTCGCGGTGGATGGAAAAGAATATGTGGCCATCGCCGCCGGAAGCGCCCTCTATACCTTCGGCCTGCCCTGAAAGCAGTGGTCAGAACTGCACAACCACTCCCGTGGAAATTCGCAGGTTGCGTTCTTTAGTCGAGAGGCCGAAGAAGCTTGCGCCGGGGAAGGCCGTATCGTAAAACTTATTCAGATTGTGCGTGGTATAGAAATCGTCCAACTGCACCAGCCGAATCGAGAATAGCCGGTGGACCTTGTAATCGAGTCCACCTCCCAGAGCTGCAACCGCATCGGTGAAAGTTGTAGCCGATGAGGTTACCGGCGACGATACGCCGGTGATGGTGCTGGCATCCATGGTGTAGCGGTCGAACCCGAACAGGGCGTGGATGAACGGCGTCAACTTTGATTTCGTCCGGTACGAAAGCACGGGCCCAATCATCAATGAATACGCGTTGGCTTTAGGCAGGCCGGAAAGAGTCTTGCCCCGCGCTGCCGTGATGGGCGTGCCATAGCGGCCGCCAAAGTCGGCAACGATTCCGAACCAGCGGTTGGCGTTGTACTGCGCCTCCGCGTTCCAGCCCTGGAAGCTGGATGCGACTCCGAACGGGCTGTTAAGCTCGCGCAGAGCAAAGTCGAGATCGGCTCCGGTCAGTCCCCCATTATCCAGATGAAGGAAGGAATATCCTCCAAATACCTGCATTTTTGGAGTTGCATCCTGAGCAAGAGACAACGAACCAAGCAAGATGATTACAGCAATCGTTGCGGCCGCCAAGCGAGTCATTTCGACGTTCTTTCCTTTCAAGCACCGCGCATTCGGGGCGCCATTCCAAAGACAAAAGGTTGAAGCACAACTCGGTCCATGGCTGCACATCAGCTGCGAACGAAAATAAGAACGCTGAAGACCGCGACTGGGTTGCACGTGGATATGAATATGTCAGGTAAAGGTTTGTAAGTCCTCAATTATACCGTCGTAATCCTTGCTGCTGCCGCCCCCCGCACCGCCTCCGCCAACTAAGGTTGCTCCATGCAACCATCACCCCGCCGTGCAAGAGACAACTAAACCGAAAAGATACAAAGTTTTGACTGCCGCGTGACATGGGCTCAACTGGCGGCAGGCTACTCTCCGTCTACACCGTGATCCGAAGCAAGCAGTGGAACACAGTGAAAGAGAGGAAATCATGAAGCAGCTCACAGAAGTTCTGGAAGGCGTCGCCAACCGGCGCTCATTCCTGAAGAACAGCATGGTCGCCGGGGCCGTGGCGACCGTAGGGGCCGGCATCCTGGGCAGCGGAGTACCCGCGTTCGCCCGTGAGACCAGCAATTCAACCATTACCAAAGGAGATATCGCGATCCTCCGCTTCCTGGCGGCAGCCGAGATTCTCGAGACCGATCTCTGGGAGCAATACACCGAACTCGGCGGCACGCAGGATGATGAGGAGTCCGGCGTAAATGGTGGCAGTCCGCTTTACATGGCTGCTTTGCAAATTCTCGATGGCGATATGTCTCAATACATTCACGACAATACCGATGACGAGAGAAGTCATCAGGCTTTTCTCAACGCATTTCTGGAGTCGATCGGCGCAGACCCGGTTAACCTGGATCAGTTTGCTACCCTACCCAGCAGCAAGGCTTCCGGCGCCAAAGACATCGGACGTCTCACCAACCTCATGAACCTGAATGTGGATACGAGCTTTTGGACGCGTTATCGCAGCGCCACGCAAAATCCCGATCTCAATCCCAATTTTCCTTTTGGCCAATCCGAAGTCATCGTGAACCGCACCGCCATTCCCAGAACTGACGATGACCTGAACGGTCCAGCTCACATCGCTCCCTTTAACGTTCCCGATCACCTGAAAGCCATTGCCTTCACGGCAGGATTTCACTTCTGCGCGATCGAGCAAGGTGGGAGCAGCCTTTATCCTTCGCTTGCTCAGAGAGTCACAAACGTGGACGTTCTGCGCATCCTGCTCAGCATTGGCCCCACTGAAACCGCGCATTTCCAAACCTGGCATGACAAAGCAGGCAATGTACTCACGCTCATTGACGTGGACCCGGTCACAGGATCGAAGGTCACATTCAAGCAACTCGCAACCAATCAGCCGGAATCGTTGCAAGGCAATCTGATAATGCCCGAGCCTTGCCCGTTCCTTAGCTCGAAATTTCCACCGTGTTCCATCATCCGTCCCACCAATACAACGGGCGCTGCCATGGGAGCAGTCAAGGCTCTCACCGCGGATGGACTTTTCATCGGCCAATCGTCGGAGTTCTTTTCCACGCTGAACGCTCTGGCGGCCGCCGCCGATGCTGCCCAGCGCGGGTTCTGATTGTTTGTCTCCGGTGGGCGCTGTGTCCATGCAAGTCACAGCGCCTGTTTTCACTGGAGATTCGCCAAACAGATTTACTAACCAGTTCGGGAGGATCACTTATGTTCGAAGGTTTGTTTCAACCCATGCACTTGCTCATCATCGCCGGACTCGCGCTGCTCATCTTTGGTCCCAAGAAGCTGCCCGAACTCGGAAAAGGGATGGGTGAAGGCATTCGCGGCTTCAAGGCTGCGATGCAGGGAAAAGACGAGGCGCCCGTCGCGAATAATTTGTCGCCGAAAAATAACGTGGAATAGACAGACATGCCGCCCGCGCTACTCCTCGCGCTCTGGGTCGATCGTCTGATCGAGATAGATCCAGAGCACGCGGGCAAAGAGAGTGATGGTGGGCGCGAGCGGCAGGAAGAGCACGACGGCCCAGATGGTATCTTTCGTGATCCACCAGCCGGTCACTCTCCAGAGCAGCGCGGCGAGGATCGTGACAATCACGAGCCCGAGACCGTAACTGATGTACATTGCTCCGAGGAAGTAGCCGGGTTCGCGCTCGAACTTCAGATCGCAGACGGGACAACGCTCGTGCATTTTAGGAAATCCGCGAAAGATTGAATAGTGAAAAATCCTTCCGGTTCGGCACCGGGGACAGCGCTGGCGAAGAATATCTCCCACCGTGGACACTTTTGTGGCGGCTCGCATCGTCACTTCGCGCTCTCTTTCTTTGTTCGCTCGAATCCTGCTATACGAAAGTAAGATGTAAAACATTCTCAGAGACTCAGTGGCGATATGCATTATCAATGAATGCTACGGCTAGGTTGCAACACCTACCCCAAAGGAATCCACACAGAGCGCATCTTCCACTGCGAAGGACGGCGTTGTCGAACCTTTCAGCTTCGGTGTTACCGGGCACGTTCGCGGAGAGCAGAAGATGGAGTGGCACCGCCGGAGGTTACGCCCCTGTCACCTTTGACAGTTGTCGCGCCCTGCCAGCTTCGTAGTATTGGCGTCAGTGCGAGGACGGTGCAATTCGGCCGCCCGGCCGGATGGGACAGACCATGTTTCAAGTCTTGTTATTGAGGGCTCAGCGAGCGGTTAAATATTGCGATCCGGAACGCAAACCATCAGCACGGTAAGCCCGCGTGAAGCTGTATTGAGCATGAAAGCGATATTCGAGGCGAAGGCTAGTCGTCACAGGCGGACATGAGCTCTATCTCGGTCAGTATCATTGTGTTCACATGCGTATTCGGAGGTGCCGTGTGCGGGATCCTTCTTAACCGCGCATTGCCCCCGACTCATCTGGGCGCCGACTCGAAAGATGTCGTGAGGATGAGCATGGGGCTGGTCGCTACCATGGCTGCCCTCGTTCTGGGCTTGCTGGTCTCTTCGGCAAAAAGTTTCTATGACGCGCAGAGTACGGAACTGACGCAAATGTCCGCCCACCTCATCCTTCTGGACCGCATACTAGCCCATTATGGGCCCGAAACGAAGGAAGCCCGCGATCTGCTGCTGGGCACAATTGCCGACAGTATCGATAAGGCTTGGCCGCCGGAACGCACACGACCTTCAAAACTGGGAGCGCCGTCCTCTACCAACTCCGAAACTTTCATTGGCAAAATTCAGGCACTGTCGCCGAAAGACGATCGGCAGCGCTCGATCCAAGGTCAGGCGCTGAGTATTGCGATGAGTCTCGCCCAAACACGCTTGCTGATGTACGAACAGGAAGCCAGTTCGGTCTCTAGTCCGATGCTCGTGATCTTGGTCTTCTGGCTCACCGCCCTTTTCGTCAGCTTCGGGCTCTTCGCGCCCCGCAATGCGACCGTGATTACCGCCTTGTTCTTCGCCGCGTTGTCAGTCTCTGGCGCGATCTTTTTGATCGTGGAGATGTATGCGCCTTTCGGGGGAATCATTGAGATATCAAGTGCCCCACTACGCGCCACTCTTTCGCAGCTTGGCCGCTAAACATTCGCGGTCGCACCATGGCTCCCTAAATAGGGCAAGAATATACTTGCCTCGCCCAATCGGAGAAGGTAGCATTACCCATCTCATGCGAATTCCCAAATTCCTCAAATCCCAATATCACATGCTCGATTTGTTCCCAGAGTACATCAATTCCATTAAGCGTCTGGGATGGGACAAGGCGTGGGGGCCAGCAGTGGCGTGCATAGCCTATTGTGTGTGGTGGTTCCGTACCGCACCCCCACCGTGGTACGTGACGATGGCGTTTATATGCGGGTTAATTTTGATTGTAGGTTACTACTTGTGGCGTGCGGATCATGTCAGACTGATTCCACAGTTGAACATTGCAGGTACTCGCTTAGAGGACATGCCGATCCCCATCGACGAACATAGAGCAGATGTTCGGACTTTTTGTCAACTCGTTCCCAAATGCCTAACGGAATCGCCCGTGTACGAATGTCGGGGGCATCTCAGGGAAGTTAGAAGGTGGAATGTTGACCGATGGCAGGTAACAAGTCTTGGGCCTCTAGTTTTAAGGTGGGGCAACGTTGCCGATAACGAAATAACATTGCATCCGGGTGCGGAGAATGTATTGAATGTGTGTTTCATAACCCACAGTACACGTCAGGTATCACCATGCGTAGATGCCGACATTACTTGGCAGGCGGTGTTCGCAGCATTTCCCCGCCAACCGGGAGGAGTCGAGGCATATCAATTCGATGTTTGCATCACATATTCCCATCGCACGAACGGAATCTTGGAGAGTGTTAAGCCAGTGAATGTGTGCATGGAATTTCAAATGACAAACGACCTCTATCATCCGCATCTTGAAATTCGGAGTAAAACATGAGCGATCAATCCCCGCTATCTGATGCTGAGAAATTTGACGCCGTAATGCGAAAGATTCTGACCGTCTCGAAAGAAGAATTGAAGAAGCGAGAGAAGGCGTGGAAGCGCAAACGCGAACGAGCAAAGAAAAAGCGGGCGACTTCTTAGCCCGCTTGCCACGGCCTTGCCGCCGTGTGGCCCGTGTCTGGGTAGTTCTTGCTCAATTTGGTTTACCAGTCAATTGAGCGAACGTGATGCGCTTTCCGACGATCTGGCGGACGGCTAGGTCGAATCGGCCAGCGTCATCAAGTTCTTTGCGGTTATTGAAACGAAACATTTGCTCATCAAGGTAACGGTGAAGATGAAACGGCTCTACCGAAACGTAGGTTCCCGAAATGCCGCGCTTAAGAAGAGACCAGAAATTCTCAAGGCCGTTAGTGTGTACGCGGCCATCTACATATTGAGTCGCATGGTCAACGACTTGATGCGCGTAATCCTGTGCGAGTCCATCGTAGGACATGAGCGCATCGGAGTAGAGAGCCGCGCCAGCAGTTACGTGCTTGTAAACTTCCGCTTGCAACTCGTGCTTCTTGCGAGTCGCTACAACTGTAGCGCGAACCTTTCCGCCGCGCTCCAAGATTCCCATAACGGCGGTCTTATCCTTCGTGCCCGTGCCAGTAATGCGGCGCTTACGTTCGGAGACATGCATGTTCCGAGCTTTGCCGCCGATAAAAGTCTCATCCACTTCCACTTCGCCGCCGAGCTTGCTGCCAAAGAACTCATCCTGCATAGCAAGGCGAATCCGTTGAAGCATGAACCATGCGGACTTCTGGGTAACCTTCACGTCACGCGCAATCTCATAGCTGCTGACGCCGTTCTTGCAATTCGTAAGCAGCCAAGTTGCCGTGAGCCACTTGTCCAGAGGAATCGGCGAATCTTCGTAGATCGTCCCGACTTTGACGGAGAACTCGCGCTTAGGATGATGACTCCCGCACTTCCAAGTGCGCCGATTAGCGTTGAAGCTAACCTTGGTTGCTCCGCAACCGGGGCAGACTACTCCGTTCGGCCAGCGCCGCACAGCAATGTAGTCGATGCAGTTATCAGGATTCGAGAAGTAGACAATCGCTTCTTGAAGGCTCTTAGGTTCGTGTTCCATGACTGAAATGTATCAAAAACTGGTGGGCGAGTCAAGTAAATTATTGCCCTAAATAGATGTCAATTGTTGTAAATACGATAGCGTTCATGGGCCGAATTCTAGAGGGGGTTTTGAGCGCGATGGCTACTTCTGACAATCGGCCTTGACGGTCACTGCAAGGGTTCAAAGTGTTGGGATTGAAGTTCTGCAAACGCCTCGTTCAATGTGCGTGCGACACGCACGGCTGGCCGGGTATTCTCTAGCAATATCTGATACATGCGAGCTAACTAGAGTGATGGCTCTTCAAATCATTTAACGCCAACCAGCCCCAGAGCCGCTCATCCCCTCGGGAAAAAACTGTGAAAAGAAGACTAGTGGGGTTTCTGCGCTCGTTCACGCAACTCCTGGGCTGACTGCCTCTCGTTTTGCTGGCAGAAGCGCTAACAGGACGACTCCGATCACAAGGAATACGATCACATCAGTAAAGTTCCGGTGGACGCCGTGAATCCACGCTTCCACGGTTTGAATCGCCATCACCGTGCTATGGGAGATGTTCCACCAAGCTGCTAGAGCAATCATCGAGCGGTGCTCAGATGGTCTCCTTACGGCCATGAGTAGAAAGACCCCGACCGGGATAAAGAAGCTCAGAAACATCGGCTCGGTCTCGTTCTTCTGCTCCAAAAGCCAGCTGGAATGCCGCAGATCCATATATAGAAAATAAATCAGGGCCAGATTGAACAGCCCCACGATCACCAGGACGATCTGTGTTAGGCGTTCTCTTTTCACAATGACCTCATTTGAGCGAATTTTGTTGCGAGCGCAGCAGCGGCTCACGCTGAGGATTCACACAAAACTAGCACGCAGGACTGGAAAGCAAAAACAAAATCCGCAAATGGAGCTGCCGGTCCCCATCGAATCACCCACGGGGCGGCGGCACGCGTTAGAATAGGAAGGATCTTGCCTGCCACTTTCGTCACTCCAGAAACAGGGGGTGTCGCATGACTCCAGAAACGCCACAGTACGAATCGCCATATTGCGTAAGGATCGAGACCGAGACCGGACAGTCCTCTACTGTTCCCATTGCCGTCTTGACGCCGAAGCAGTTGGAAGCCTTTCTTCAGAGTGAGTTCAAGAGGTTGGCGCAAGAAGCAGGCGTAAAGGGCGCTCGTATTCATGTGGAGCGGGCGATAGCCGCTGACTACGAGCAGGTCCTGCGTGAGGTTGCGGCATGCCTGTTCTCTGCGAAGGCACGCGCCGCGTGACTGCCGCGAGCGATTGTACGAGTGAGCACAAGGGAAACTACCTGGCTGCCGGTTGATGAGCGTTACGCGATGTCATGTCAACTATCACGAATGAGGGGCGCGTCTGCGATTGAAAAGGTACGTCAGGCCGCCGCCAACTAGGACGATAATCGCAGCGAACCCTGCTCGGGAATGAACCAGCACGTTCAGAGGCTTGAGAAAAATAGCGCAAAGAAGCACCCCGACGACAGACAAGGCAGCTAATAGCAGCAAGGCAGTATCTCTCATTGTGTGCGGTTGGCCCTCTTCGCGCCGTCTGCGCTCCTCGGTTCGAGCACCACTCAGGAGCCTATAAGCATAGTAAGCCACGGCTGCGATTACGAACCAGATACCGCCCTGCTGTGAGATCGCCGCGATCGCTACCATTTGCAAATCCTAGCACTGCCCCCTTAGTGTTGCTGCGTTCAGACAGTAGCCGCTTCGGAGGATGGCTGGCGCCACCAGGCGATTGCACGTTTTGACCGCCTTCGAACGTCGTTTTCTCAGCCTAAACGCTACATCCGGCTGTTGACTTTGCACTAGCTCGAGACGACAATTCAGTTCTGCGCCCCCAAGCAGGCAAGACTCGTTTCTAAACGCTCCGCTCCGTCACCTATTCTGAACCTCTCGGAGGATTTATGTCTGCTTCAGCTATGCCAAGCTTCGCCTCGCGCCAGATCTCATCGAGAAAGCTTCTCACCCGCAAATTCTCAGCCTATTGCAGCATGCTCTTCACCGCCATCACACTGCTTCTCGCCACCTCCGCTTGGGGACAGGGAAAAGTTCTCTACAGCTTCAACGCAAATCCTGATGCCCTCTATCCCACCGCTGGTCTGGTCCGCGATGCCGCCGGAAACTTGTACGGAGCTACTCCCGGCGGCGGCGAAACTGGAATAGCACAGTGCGAAGCACAGTACGCCGGCTGCGGAGCAGTTTACGAACTCACCAATTCCGGCGGCGTGTGGACCGAAACTGTCATTCACACTTTCGTTTTCGGCACCGACGGCATCAATCCCTTCGGCAATCTTATCTTTGATGGCGTCGGTAATCTCTACGGGACTACCCAGGCTGGCGGCACGGGCTGCGTCAGCTTCTACGGTTGTGGCACGGTTTACGAACTCTCGCCCGCTGGCGGCGGCGCTTGGAGCGAAACCGTTATCTACAACTTCACCGGGGAAGCTGACGGAGCCTTCCCCCAGGCGAGCTTGGCTATGGATAGTGCCGGTAATCTTTACGGCACCGCGTTTAGCGGTGGGACATCAGCCTGTGGCTGCGGCACCGTATTCGAACTCACTCGCGGTACTGGTGGCACATGGACTGAAAACACCATCTACACTTTTCAAGCGGGAGCGGACGGAGGCGACCCGATCACCGAGCTTACCCTGGATGCCACGGGCAATCTTTACGGAGTTGCGGAAATTGGAGGAGATTTAACCTGCAACGCTCCCTACGGGTGCGGCGCAATCTACAAGCTATCTCGTTCCTCCGGAAGCTGGACCGAGACTACGCTCCACGCTTTCAAAGGCGGCCTGGGTGGCTCTTTCCCCACCAGCGGCCTCGCGATCGATAATCTCGGCAATCTCTATGGCAACACTTCCTCCGGCGGCACCGGCGTAGCCGGCGTTGCGTATCGGCTGATCCCGCAAGCCGGCGGCATCTTTACCTTCAATACGCTTTACTCCTTTCAGCAGGCCAACGGTTCCATGCCACTGGGCACACCACTCGTCTCAGGGGGCATTATCTACGGCACCGTTTCCCAGGGTGGTGGCAACACCAAGCTTTGCAGCAACGGCTGTGGAGGAGTTTATAGATTGACTGCCACCGGCAGCACAGTTCGCTACACCTTCCTTGGTTTCGGCACGGGCTCCAACGGAGCAACGCCGAAGGGCAACCTTATTAAAGACCCCTCGGGCAATTTATACGGAACCGCCAGCGCGGGTGGCGCGAATGGTTTGGGAACAGTATTCGAAATCGTGCAGTAGAAGCTAACGTAGGTGATGCGAACGAGCGTGCGGAGAAATCGAGTTGAATGGGATTGAACCAGAATGACAAACAGCGTGACAGGGAAGAAAACGGGCCGGAACAGAGTTCCGGCCCATGCCCACTACACCTGCCGAGCTTCTTCAGAAAGCGCGTGAACTCGGTCAGAAACTGCGTCAACAGAATGCAGTGTTGACAGAATTGCCTGAACTGAGGCGGCAAGTGCTTATTGTTGCCAAGTTTGCCCCAGTGAAATGCTGAAGCATTCCTCTAGGTAACTCTGAGAGTGACTGTGGTGGTTGCGGTCACGCTTCCTCCCGTGCCCTTGACGGTAATTTTGTAGTTTCCAGCTTTGACGCTCGTACCCACCTTAATGTTCATGGTCGCGCTGCCCGAGCCTCCCGTTATGCTGGAAGGTTTGAAGACCACGGTGACACCGGTTGGCTGGCCCGAGGCGGACAAGCTAATGGTCGAGTTGAAACCGCCAGAAGGAGTTGCCGTGATCTTGGTGTGGCCGGTGCCACCTGGAGCAAGGCTAACCCCCTTGGGCTGGGCCGCGAGGGTGAAGCTAGCGGTCGAATTTCCGGCAAGGACAGCGATCAACGCCGCTTGCGGGCTGCCGATGCCGGTTGCCAAATCGTACCCGACCGTTGCTCCAAAGGTGTTGCCTCCACTGAGGATGTCGTGGAAGTCAGTGTTATAGGCCGAACTCGAATAGGCGGTGTAGAGTGCCGGGTTGATGAAACCGAGAACCGGGTTGCCGTTCAGCACAGCCTGTTGATTGACGAGAGCCAGGAAGCCGGCCCACATTGGCGCCGCAAAACTAGTTCCACCGAATTCGTTCTCGGTGCAAGTAGTTTGGTCGGCGCAGACGTAAAAGCTGAAATTCGCGTTGGCCGAAACATCGGGGCCGTTGCGAAGGGTTTGGGAACACTTGGCGCAGCCCGCGGCTGCGGCCACCTGCCAGGAGGGAATGGCAAAACTGTTGGGCGAGATACCGCCGCCACCATCCACCCAGCCGGTTTCCGAAGCCCAAGCGCCACCCGCTCCGGTTGTGTTTAAGTCCGTGCCGCCGACTGAGGTGATAAACACATCGTCTGCGGGCCAAACAAAGGAGGCATGCGCCCAGTTCCCGCTGTCGCCAGAAGCGTCAAAAAAGTTCTGACCCTGTGCCGCGAACTCCATGAAATAGGGGTTGTCGGTGTTCGGATCAGCTGGCTTCCATGCCCATGAGCAGCTCAACTGAGCGTTCAGCGGGCTGGCTGTGGCCATGCCGTTGAGGATGCCAGCATCGTCGAGGGTTTGCCCCGATAAGCCGCCGGTTCCGATCCACATCACAAGGCTGGACATACCCGGTGCCATGCCGAGGGCTTGGGTCATGTCCAGGGTTTGTTCGGTATCGTCGCAGCTGGGTTCCTTGCAAAGCGTGCTCTGAGTGTCGACCGACTTGAGAGTGATTGGTACGTTATTGACTTGGCCGGCGTTCGTGTAATACGTCGTCAGGTCAACTAAATCGGTGCCAATGAATTCAAACAGGCCGAGGGACTGGCCGCTGCCGGTGAGTGCGGTTCCGCCGTAGTAGGCGGCCCTCATGTCGCTGCCGCAGAAAGACTTTCCAGGGCAGGAACCGGTGGTGGCGTTGGAAATCACGCCGTCTGGTTGGGCAGTACGCTTGACGAGCATCCGCTGCGGAGTCGAAAAATTATCCAGGCCGCTGATGGCCCACAAGCGGACCGACATGTTCGGCGTTGGCTCGCGGTCGGGAGCGAAGAACGTACGGCTTTCGGTTGGATGCTGATAGACGCCCATGCTCACGTGGAGGACTCTCTCAATATCTGCGACCGATCCCGTGACATTAAGGTTTACGCGATTGCGCGACGTGCCAACCACGGTAAAGCCGTTTGCCTTCGCGAACTGAATCACGGAGTCATAATCTTCCTGGCTGGGGCCAAACCTCTCGGTGAACTGTTCGACGGTAAGGAACTTGCGATAGGATGTGCTGGAAGGATTGTAAACATCGCGCAAGAAGTCTTCGAGCCCCGCCTGGTCGCGAAGCGGCAGAGCGAAAACAAGACGCATTGACTGGGTAGCAGGTAGGTGTCCTACGGTGGGAACTTCTCCGCTGGTCACTACATCACGAACGTGACGAGTTAACAGAGACTGCTGGGCCTGGGAAACGATAGTCGCGCATGACACGATCGCGACGATCGCGAGCAAAAAAACACTTGGTTTTCGAATCACGATTTCCTCCTTCAAGGGTTTGCCGAAATTCTTCGCTTTTGTCTTTGCAGGGGGAGTTCTAAATTCTCGGTCTGAACTTCTGGCCCCGGCATCGTACTACGCTTCGTCCGTTCCTAACAGAACTAATGTGTAAAATTTCTGAGATACGCGAGAGCGATGCGCGGGCGGTATGCAAGTTCTTGCGACTAGCTGGCGAGAGCCAGGGTGGCTTGCTCGAAAAAAACACCGATTTCGGAATGGCAGGGTGATTCCCACTTCTCGCGCCAAAGCCAAAGAGGCGAGGCTGTAGATCTCCAGAAACACGTCTAGAAAATCAGGACGTTACCCCCCAGGGGGTGGCGTCCTCGGCACCCACTTTCGTGCCGGTTGACGTTGCACAGGATTTCGTACTAATCTGCGATTACACCGGGAAGGAGGTGGTCGAATGACAAGTTCTGATTGTAGTGGTAAATGTTGTGGGAGTCTAAGACCAGGTGAGGTGGCTGAGACTTAGAGCTGGTTGCTCTAAGCGGGGTTTCGGACGCAGTTCAGAGCAGCGATGCGCCGGAGCTACAGCCCGCACACTAGCCGGTGATTACGGATGGACGCATCGCGTCGGTCGCGCGAAGGCTTTCCTCCTTGGGGTTTCGGCCCCGACCCGGGAGTTGCCGTGAGAGGCCACGTAGAGTGACCACCTCTTGGTCAATCCCAAACAGTCCACCGGACGGACCGCAAGCTTTTCAGGCTTGCGGTCCGTTTGTTTTTTTTGCGACAACTTGGCGGGAATACGCGGATTGAAATCTTTGTGTCTAAATCGAAGCCGGACGTTCAGCGGAGCCGATTCTCACCGGTCCCAATTGTGCTCGGTTTCCCAGCGATGTTCCTTGCCGTTCCACCACTGGTGATACTGCCCCCAACAGTGTTCTCGTTCGGCATTCAGATCGTGCCGCCGCTCCTCAGCCTGATGGCTCCGCTCGCCATTGTGTTGGATCGCCGAATCCAGTTTCGCTTCGGCCCTTTCGATGGCATGCTGACACTTTGATCGGTCATCGGCATGCGCCCGCGGGGCGGACACAAAAAACAAAAACGTCGCGATCACTAGTCCTGCCAGTGCTGTTTTTCCATGATGTCGAATCAAGTTGTTCTCCTTTTTGTTTTGATGGCCGCGACCCGCGCGCTTCGCTTTCGCGATCGTCGGGTCACGGGTTTAGCCGTACTCTTTCTCCTTCTCCTTCTCCTTCCCGCGGCAGCGGAGCGCCGCGGTCGGGCTCGCGCCACCTTCTCCGTCAAATCGTCAGACGGAATCACGCTGACGCTCGCGCCGAATCTCTGCGTTGCTTTTACGATTACGCCGGCGGTGTGCCCCAGGCCGCGGGCGAGCGCGGTTATCATGTTGTTCTTCGCAACACTTTTCTTCGGAACTCTTTTCTTCGAAACTGTTTCTTTCGTTTTCATACGCCAGCAGCAGCCGAATCAGTCGTTCTCATAGTGCCTCCTGGCCTGAGTCCGGCCAACAGTCGTACCAACCCTCACGCGGCCTTGGATTCATTGCACAGTTGCTGGTAGTAATCACGACCGCGCTCGTATCCTTTTCTGAATGGTTCGGCTACGTCGATGCCAGGATGCTGCCGTTCCAGTTCTTCGATCTTGACGCTCATCTCGGCCAGCGTTTGATCGTATTCTTTGCACCGCGTGCGCGCGTGGAGGGCGGCTTCGAAACCAAGCCGGTAGAATCTTTCGTCGTCAGCGAACCGCCTGCCCTGACCTGAATAGTGTTCCTCTTCCGCGCTGCGTAAACCGATCCACCACTTTTCGCGCGCGGCGTCGACCGCCTCAGCGCCTTCCGCGTCCAGCAAACCCCGGATCCGGGAGGCCTCGGCGTCGTCCTCTGCCAGTGCAATGACTACGCTGCGGCCCTGGCGTAAGGCGTCTTCATAGACGAACAACTCGTCTTCCGGCAGGCCCTCCGTCATGGCGTTTTCCAGCTTGCCTCCGGCAACGGCTCCTACGGTTGCGCCAGCCGCGGCCGCCACCGCTCCACCCAACAGCCCAATCGCAGTAATCGGGCCGACTCCGGGTATTAGTGCCGCCACCAGCAGCGTACCGGCGGAGAAACCAGCCGCGGTGCCCGCCAAGGCGCCCAGGGCTTTTCCCATTCCCGGTTGCTCCGCGGCAACGGCGGGCGCGGTTGCCGCGTGGAGATCCGGGCTTCCTGGCGTCAGAAGTGTCAGTCGATCTTCTGGCAATTGCAGCGCGCGGAGTTGGCCCAAAGCGTGCTGCGCATCTGTTCGCGATCTAAATACACCGGTGACGGCTTTCACTGGACACCCCTTTTCAAGTTCGTGCTGCAATGAAATCAGATGACCCTCATATCCTGTAGGGTTGTTGGTCTTATTGCGGCGAGTTTGTGGATTGATGCCAGTCGAAGTATGCTTGGCGGGTACCGCGATGGAGGGGTGTCTGAACGAGTCTTACTTGAGCGATCAACGCGAGCGCCGGCGCCTAGCTGACAACTACGCCGGAATGACGGATGGCGAATTGCAGCGACTGGCGGGGAATGCGGAGTCGCTGACCGAGCTGGCTTGGGATGCGCTCGAAGATGAGATGGACCGCAGACATCTGGAGTGCGCGGAAGATCCTGCACCCGAGCCGCGGCAAGAGATGGAAATGCGCGAGCTCGTGACCATCCGCCAGTTTCGCGATCTGCCCGAGGCGCTGCTGGCGAAGGGCAGTCTGGAGTCGGCGGGCATCGAATGTTTTCTGGCGGACGAAAACCTGGTTCGCCTAGACTGGTTCATTTCAAATTTCATCGGCGGAATCAAACTCAATGTGCACGCCGCGGATGTAGAGAACGCGCAGAAACTTCTTGATGAGCCGATCCTTGAAGGTATCTACGTACAGGGTGTTGGGCTGTACGAGCAGCCGCGTTGTCCCAAGTGCCAGTCGCTGGACGTGAACTTTCAGGAATTGGACCGTCCCATTTCTTACATGAGTGCGTTTCTCCACATGCCGATTCCCGTGCAGCGTCCGGGGTGGAGGTGCCATGCGTGCGATGCGGAGTGGGAAGACGATGGCGCGGAGGGCAGGGCGGAGTGAGTCACATTTGTGGTGTCCGCCGAAACATGCAGGTTAACGTTCCGTAGTGTTCTTGGACCGTGTGAGGGTGAAGAATCCTCAATGCAAGTGCGTTTGGCGTGGCTTGTTCACCCAAACTTCCTTCCCTTGCCTAATTCGCGTCTTAACGATGCAGTATTGGTCGACATTGTCCATGCAAGGAAGTCTTCTAGCGGAGTTGGGCCGAGCATACGAGACAACAGAGGCACCTAGACGCTCATGCGCTTCGGTTACAATCTCGTCGAGCCTGTCGTAGATATACGCGCAAACCTCAAGCAACTCACGGCCGTTTAAACCCTCCATGCTCCATCGCCGAGTGAAGTTGTGTCCGTGATCCGTGACCAGGCCTGAGTTCATATAGAAATGTGTGCATTGGAAGGGGTCTTTAGTGCCTATCGCACTCTCCTCCTCATCCCAAGACGATTTCCTGGGATTGCGAAAGCACTCCATCTGAAGCCAGCTCGACGGGGCCAAAGCCGATTGGTGGAAACCGCTATTCCGAGTGTTCTTGAGCCACTGCATGATTGGATCGCCATTCGCCTTGGCAACCCAACTCTTCTCATAAAAGTCAAAATTCTCAAACACCGCTTTCTCCGCTTGCAGCATGAGAGTCACACTACGCGCGGCTTGCGCGAACGCCCCCAGTCGATATCGAAAGGGATCGGGCTCGTGATACAGCTCGGCCATCTGGTGCCACCAGTAATGGACCTCTGCGAGACTTTCATGCGTCGCGGGAATCGGACAGGTGTTTCCCTCCGCGGCTAGTTTCTCCGCCAGAGTCTTCGGATTGCGGGTCGACGCAATATCAGGCATCGTCGCCTCCAACCGGGAAGTATATCCTTGCGACCCGGATCCAGCGTTTTTAGAGGTTTAACCTCACTTTGGCGAAGCCTTTCCGAATCACATCAACCGTATCCTCCGCCAACTTCAGCCCTGGCAGTTCTTCCCACCCAAACCACCGCACCTCGGCGGCGTCGCTGGCTGCGGCCAAATCTCCAGAAACCCGGCGGCAGAGAAAATCAATCAAAACGTAGTGATATTGCACGCGCTTTTCTGCGTCGCGCAGGACGCGGTCGTAAACGCCGAGGAGTTCGCCGGGCTCGACGATCAGTCCGGTTTCTTCGCGGGCCTCGCGGATGGCGGCGTCGCGCACCAGTTCGCCGACTTCGAGGACGCCTCCGGGAATGGACCACTCTGCCTGCAGCGGCGGGTGAAGGCGTTTTACGAGGACGACGCGGCCGTTTTCAATGATCACTGCGCCCACTCCCACCAGCGGAACTTCGGGAAATTCGCGTTGCATGATTTCGCCTGGGATGCAACGAGCATTCTAGCGAAACTTGGGAGTTCTGGTGGTGGGCAGCAGCCGAGCTTCGCTCGGCATGGACGGGCGAATGCGTCCGTCCCCACATAACCCGTCCCCCGAGTTCTTCTGCTTATGACTTGGTTTTCTCCGTGACTCCGTGACTCCGTGGTTAAATGGTGTTGTCATGCCTCTCGAAGAATACAAACGGAAACGCAAGTTCGAACAGACACCCGAGCCGCCGCCAAGAGTCGAGTCCAAGGCGGGTCATCGATTCGTCGTGCAAAAGCATGACGCCACGCGTCTGCACTATGACTTTCGCCTGGAGATGGAGGGGGTGCTGAAATCGTGGGCTGTGCCCAAGGGGCCGTCGCTCGATCCGGCGGACAAGCGGCTGGCCATGCAAGTCGAGGATCATCCCGTTTCCTATTTCGATTTCGAAGGGATTATTCCAGAAGATAACTACGGCGCGGGCACGGTGATGGTGTGGGACGTAGGCACGTGGCAGCCACTCTCTCCGATTCCAGTGGACGGAAAATATGTGGCGGGCACCGAAGCCGAAGCCGTTGCGATGCTGGCTAAGGGGGACTTGAAGTTCCGCCTCGAGGGAAAAAAGCTGAATGGGGATTTCGCGATTGTGAAGATGAAAGGCCGTCGCCCCGGAAGCAAAGGGAACGAATGGCTGCTGATCAAAAAGCACGACGACTATGTGATCGAGGGCTACAACATCGATGACTATGACGAATCCGTTCTGAGTAAACGCAGTCTGGCTGAGATCGCGGGAGATGCGGGATCGCTGGAGTGGAGAAGCCGTCCTGCAGTCGGCCGCGGCAAATTGAAGGCGGCATGGCTGGCGGATGCAGTCGCGAAATTAGACCAGAAAAATTCGGCCAAGAAAACTACGGGTAAAAAAAAACAAAAGAAGCAAACACAGAGGGCACTGAGGAACACAGGGTAAAGCAAGCTGAAGCACCCAAGATTTACCCTGCGACCTCTGTGCCCCCTGTGGTAAAAGCTCTCCCCGCCACCTCCCCAGCCCCCGCCAAGCGCCCCATGCCCGCGGCGATTCACCCGATGCTAGCTACCTCGATCGACGAGCCGTTCGACGGAGCGGAGTGGCTTTTCGAAATCAAATGGGATGGCTACCGCGCCGTCGCGTTCATCGAAAACGGAAGAGTGCGTCTGGTCTCGCGCAACCAGAATGAACTAACCGCGCGCTATCCCGAGCTCAAAGATCTGCCGCAGTCTGTCAAAGCAAAAACCGCAATCCTGGATGGCGAAGTTGTCGCGCTCGACGAGGAGGGACGAGCATCTTTCAGCCTGATGCAGCAGCGCACCGGGTTCCGTCCCGGTGGCCGCCGCGCCGCGACAAATGCGGACGTGCCGGTGCTCTACTACGCATTCGATCTGCTTTATCTCGACGGCTACGACTGGCGCCGCATTCCGCTGGAGGATCGCAAAAAAAAGTTGGCTTCGATTCTGCTCGCAGGAGATTCGTTGCGCTACTCCGACCACTACGAGCAGCAGGGAAAAGCCCTGTTCGAAATCGCCCGCCAGAAGGGGTTGGAAGGCATTCTGGCCAAGAAGCGCGACAGCATTTATCAGGAGCGCCGCAGCAGTGAATGGTTGAAGATAAAAATCCGCCATCGGCTGGAGTGCGTGATCGGGGGATATACAGAGCCCGAGGGCGCCCGCGCAAACTTCGGCTCGATCGTACTCGGCCTCTACGACAGGCAGGGCAGGCTGATCCACGTCGGACAGGCGGGCAGCGGTTTCAATGAAAAATCTCTCGGTGAGATTTTCAAGTTATTGAAGAAGCGGGAGACCAAGCAGAAGCCGTTTTATGGCGAAGTCGAAGCGCTGCGAAAAGTGACATGGGTAAAACCCGAGCTTGTAGCCGAGATCGAGTACGCAGAATGGACCGAGGGCGCAAACACCGGCAGCGGCCCCAAGTTGCGGGCCCCGGTCTTCTTGGGCCTGCGCGACGACAAAGATCCGAGAGAATGCCTCCTGGAGGAAGACCGCATTGCTGAGAATGAGAAATGAGAACCGCTATTTAATATCCTTCATCGCCAGCATGGTTCCGTAATCGTGTCCGCTGGGGTCGACTGCGCGCGCGACGATTGAGGCGAATGCATCTCGCAATTCCGGATACTTCGCCAGCAGCGCCTTCATGACCATAACGTTACTTGCATACGCTGCGTTCGTATTGGAAACATTCGCTGCCTGATATTTCACGATTAAATCCAGATCATTGCCCACGAGTTCGGGAAAAAGGTCAGTGAGTTTGTAACTGGCAGTCCCGGCGGAGAGATCTACGGTCTTGCCGTCGGCCGGCAGGTCTGCGGGTTGGGCCTTCTGTGATTCGTCATAAAGCTTGTCTGTGGCTGCGGTGCTCATAAAGGGCAGCGGCGAAATCAGCGAGCGCGCTTCGAGGTAGTAGAACCAGGCATTGTGCGCCTGTCCCTTGGTGTGGAATTCCCGCGCCCGTGCGACAAACCAATCGCTGTCGTGGCTGGCGATTTGCGATGCCTTCATGTAGAGGCCGCCCACCTTCCACTCGGAACCCTGCTGCTGCAGGATCCAGGAAACCGTGCGCGGACCCTTCGGCGAGGAGACGTCAAGGATGACCACTGCATATTTTCCCGGCGGCAGATTGTTGAGGTAGAAGGCCGCGCTGTCGGAAGTCTGGCCGTTTCTGCCAAAGACGCCGCAGTAAAATTCAGCGCGCGCGATCGGCGCTGTGCCATCGGCCTCCAGTAAAAACGGAGGACGGGTCGTCGCTTTTGAACCCGCCAATGCGGACTGATTGTCCTTCACTGTTGTCTCGATCCCGGAAAAGTCCGAGGCGAGGCTGGGGATCGCCGCCTGGCGGAGCGAGGTTGTATCGCCTTTCGCCGCGAGGTCAAAATAGCGCTGACCAGCGGATAGCAGAGCGCTCCGCGTCGCTGGTTCCATATCAGCGGCTGTTGTGCAGTTCTCCGCGGCCAGGGTTGGGGCGCAGCCCAGCACCGCTGCCAGAGCGGCAGAAGCGAGCAGCAAAACTTTCGCCCGAATTATGGGAACCCTTTTCCTGGCGAAATAACGTTGCCAAAGCCCTGCTGCAGCAAGCACTTTTCGTTCTCCTCCGAGAGGAATTGTACGCTCCATAGGAATCCTCGGAAGCGCAAGAAGTTGCACACGCTTACGCCTGTCGCTACCAAAGCTCGGCTCGCAAGAAGATAAAGTCAATACGTTCTATAAGGTAGGGGAGTGCGGGGCTTTGGCGTGGCGAAACTTTAGCCGGAGGAGCGGTGCTAGAATTGCTGATTAGAACCTTACCACCTCCCCAGATCAGATCGCGATTAGGAGTTGTCATGAGCTTCAGATTAACGGTCACGGGTTTGCTGCTGGTCGCGGTTGTGGCATTGCCGATCGCGGGACGCGCCGACACACAGACGGAGCATCGTCTACACAGCAAGAAAAAAACGTTGCCACCGCCCTTGCCCTCGGGAACACAGGGCCCCGTACCGCAGGTTCCGCTCGATGCGATCCCGGCGGTTGCGCCCCAGGTGACCTACGAGGATGGGCTACTGACAATCGTCGCGCCGAACTCGACGCTGGGAGACATTCTGCGTAGCGTCCGCAAACACACTTCAGCCGAGATCGAAGTTCCCGCTACCGCCAATGAGCGCGTGGTTACCCGTTTGGGACCAGGTCCCGCGCGGGAAGTGATGGCCGAACTGTTGAATGGATCACGCTTCAACTATATTTTGCTGGGATCGCCGGCCGACGCGAGTGCCCTGGTGCGAGTCGTGTTGGTGGCTAAGACTCCGGATACGCCCCCGGGTCAACCTGCTCAAGCTCAAAATGGCGCCGCTCCTGCTCCCGTACCCAATGCGGCGGAAGCTCCGGAAGCCGAGACCGCGGAAGAGAACGTGGACGACAATGCGGATCAAAGCGCAGCCGAGGCGGAACAACCGGCTACTCCTCCTCCGGACCAGCCTGGCGTGAAAACTCCACAACAACTTTTGCAGGAGATGCAGCAGCGGCAACTGCTGATGCAGCAGCAACAGGCGGTACAGCCGGGCCTGTATCCGCCACCACAAGGTATACCGGTTCCGCAACGGCCCCCACAACCGCCGCAGGAGCAGTAGATGTAACTCACTGTCGACTGGTTTGTTATGGCCGGTTGCCGGACTGCGTCCAGCGTAGCTGCGTTCCCGTTTGGTGTGCGGAGCGAGCGTTTACATCGGTGTCGGATGTATTCAGAGCTTTTTGGAGCAGGCTCCAGTCGCGTTCGACATCACTTTCTGAAACCTTGGGCGGACTTCCCCGGCGCAATTCCTCATGCAGCCGGGCCTCGAGAATTTGCTGCGCGAAGTGTCCAGATGAATTTGCGGCAAAAATGTTTCCAGAGGCAACGCCCACGTTGAACGCTTCCTCTCCGATGCGCAGACGCAGCACCGGACGCCCCTCAGAATCAAAGCCGGGTGCAGCGTTGTTCATCATGCGCACCAGATTTTTCTCGAGGTGAGCGTTGCTGGTCAGAGAGAGTTCCGCAGCCGCCAGATGATTCAATTCGATCTCGTAGGATCGTCGATCCTCAGGCCCGACGGGCGGTTCCAGGTCGCGATTGGCATTGTAAACCAGGGCCTTCCGCGCTGGGTCGAAGTGCCCAGCGCCTGTGCCCACATACACCGCCGCCACGCAACCCGCAAAGGCGGGGCTGACTACGACACTGGGAACGATATATTTCTTTGCTTTGAAGAACGACTCCACTACTCCATGCACCGCCGTGCTCCGAGCCGGGCTGCCGGGCACCTGCGGGATCGCATAATGTGAGAATTCGAGGTCGGGATGGTGCTCGCTGAATTTAACCAGGGTCTTCGCCATTTGCTTCGGCGTAGTGATGCCCGCGTCGGCAACCACGCTGCGGTGCAACGCTTTCGGATAATAGAAGTTGATTACGTCCTTGGCAAAGTCGGCGCAGTTGCGGTAGCTGAGATGGAAGTGAGATCGGTTCGCCGCCTGGTTATAGACGCGAACGAAAGCCTCATCCTGGGCGGCGGAGGTTTCGATTTCAAAGGCGTATGCTGCCCGGTCATACGCCGAGCCCACGAGCTCATACCAGTTTCCGCCGGGCGTTCCTCCACCAATCAAATCCGGCGCAACCGCCTCCAGATGTTTGCGACGGTATTGGTCACGCAGAAAACCCACCATCTTCGAATCCACAAACAGCGGAATATCTTCGGATCGCTCGACCGCGTAGAGATAAGGAATAAGCGGGATCGCGACCCAGTCGTATCCACCAACTCCATCGTAGCGGCTGATGACAGCTCCCATTTCACCTGGAGCGCAGGGACGCAACACCAGCGGTGTCTCCGCGCACACTCCGGATAAATACACCGCGGCGTGGCCCGTGGCGGTGAAGAATCCCAGCTTGCCGTAAGGCTCTTCCAACAGCAGAGTGGCCGACGATGCACCCGCCAATACAGCGCACGCCGCCATCAGCACCAATAACGTGCTCAACGAGCGCAATGTTTTTCCCCAGCGTGGCATAGATATCCCTACGGAAATAAACCCCTCCCTACAAGATTAGTTGCCAGTAACGAGCCAGGCGAGTTACCGAAGTCAGGTAGGTGCAAGAATCTTGCCAAAGCATCTAACTGACAGAAAATGCAGCACATACGGGTAAATCAACGAAATCTACGGTAGTAATTACGTCTTAAGAAGTGTCGCTGCATGAACACTGTGTTAAGGGCCCGACGCGCTGCCCCGTTCGTTGACGGACAACAGCCTCAACTCCTAAGATGATCCGTCACCTGAGGGGCAAATCACCACCCCGGCATGATCGGACAAACCATCTCGCACTACCGCATCGTAGAGAAGCTTGGCGGTGGCGGCATGGGTATAGTCTACAAAGCTGAGGACCTCAAGCTCGGCCGCTTTGTCGCCCTCAAGTTTCTGCCCGACGACGTAGCCAAAGATCCGCAAGCCCTAGCCCGCTTTGAGCGTGAAGCCAAGGCGGCTTCCGCCCTCAATCATCCCAACATTTGCACCATTTACGAAATTGACGACCAGCACGGGCAGGCGTTCATTGCGATGGAATTCATGGACGGGCTAACGCTGAAGCACCGCATCGCCGGGCGTCCCCTGGAAGCCGAGTTGATCCTGTCTCTGGCCGGCGAGATTGCCGATGCGCTGGACGCTGCCCATGGGCAAGGCATTGTCCACCGCGACATCAAGCCCGCCAACATCTTCGTCACCAAACGTGGCCACGCCAAGCTACTCGACTTCGGCTTGGCCAAGGTCGCGCCGCCCTCACCTGGTTCTTCCAGCCAGGTCGCCGCCGCGAATACGGCATCAGGCTCGGTTGACGAACAGCACCTCACCAGTCCCGGCACGATGCTGGGAACGGTCGCCTATATGTCGCCGGAACAGATTCGGGCCAAAGAAGTAGATGCGCGCAGCGATCTATTTTCCTTCGGCGCCGTGCTGTACGAGATGGCGACGGGCAGGCTGCCCTTCGAAGGCGCAAGTTCCGGAGAGATCTTCGGCGCCATCCTGCACAAGAAGTCGCGGCCAGCATCGCAACTCAATCCGCAGCTTCCATGGCAAGTCGAAGCAATCATCGACAAAGCGCTGGAGAAAGACAGCAACCTGCGCTACCAGAGCGCGGCGGAGATGCGGGCCGACTTGCAACGCCTGAGGCGGGACACAGGTCATGTGGGAACGGGCCGTGTGGGGACGGGCGCATTCGCCCGTCCAGGTCGAGCAAAGCTCGGCTGGGTTTTCGCCGCGATCATACTAACTGCCGCCCTGGCCGCCGGCCTCTACTATCGTTCGCACCGCACCAAGCCCCTCACCGATAAAGACACCATCGTCCTCGCTGATTTTGCCAACAGCACCGGCGACGCGATCTTCGACGACACACTGAAGACGGCGCTCACGGTCTCCCTGAGGCAATCGCCTTTTCTGAATGTGCTCTCCGACAGCGACGTCGCGAAGACTCTGCAACTCATGACGCGCCCAGCCGGCACGAAACTCACGCCTGACGTTGTCCGCGAGTTATGCCAGCGCGCCGGCAGCAAGGCCTACATTACCGGATCAATTGGCAGTCTGGGCAGCGAGTATGTTCTGGGGTTGAAGGCAGTGAATTGCCAGAACGGAGATACGCTGGGCGAGAATCAGGTGACGGCGCCATCGAAGGAAAAGGTACTGGACACACTGGGCGAAGCGGCATCGAAGCTGCGGACTGAGTTGGGCGAATCGCTGGCCACGGTGCAGAAGTTCGATGTTCCGCTTGCACAGGCCACCACTTCCTCCCTCGAGGCCCTGAAAGCACACAGCCTTGCCACAAAAATTTTCAGCGAGCAAGGGGCAGCGGCAGCACTTCCTTACGATCAACGTAGCATCGAGCTTGATCCAAGTTTTGCATCGGGCTACCGAGGTGCGGGCGACTGCTACTTCGACCTTGGGGAACGAGATCGAGCGAGCGAGTACCTGACTAGAGCCTTTCAATTGCGCGAACATGCCAGTGAACGTGAGCAACTCGCGATTGCGGCAGACTACTATCTCGTGGTGACAGGAGAACTGGATAAAACAGCCAAAACGTACCAGCAGCTACGTGAATACTATCCACGGGACTCCACAGCGTACCTTGGTTTGTCCGCAGCCTATTCTGGATTGGGGCAGTACGAGAAAGCTGCCGACATCGAGAGGCTCGGCCTGCGCCTCTTCCCAAATAACGTGGCTCATTACGAGAATCTTTCCAACGACGCTCTTGCTCTCCAACGTTTCGATGAAGCCCGGATGGTGGCCCGCGAGGCGCAGGCGCGACAGCTTGATGACGACGGTCTTCACCAGACCCTTTACGTTCTGGCTTTTCTCGGTGGGGATTCCGGTGGCATGACGGAACAGCAACAGTGGTTCGCGGGCAAGCCGGAGTTCGAAAATATCGGACTTGCACTCGCCTCGAACACGGAAGCGTATGGCGGCCACCTAGGCAAGGCGCGAGACCTGACCAAGAGAGCTGTGGACGCTACTGTTCGAGCGGACAACAAGGAGAGTGGAGCGGTTTATCTGGCGAAGGCTGCTCTCCGCGAAGCGGCATTCGGCAACACTAGAGAAGCTCGCCAGATTGCGGTGAAGGCTTTGAAGATTGCTCCCAGGAGTTTCGTAGTCGAGAGCGAAGCCGCGCTTGCATTTGCCTTGGCGAACGATACAGCGCAAGCCGACTCCTTGACGCAGGACTTGGGGAAACGCTTGCCATTGGACACCGTGATGCAGGCGCTCTGGTTGCCTGCGATCCGGGCGAAATTGGTCCTGGACAGAAACGGCTCAGCACTTGCGCTGAATACCCTGCAACCTGTCGCTGCTCCCGGCGAGTTGGGAGTATTCGGAAGCTGCCTCTATCCCACATATGTTCGCGGAGAAGCATACATGGCAGCCGGACAGGGGAGCGCCGCCGCCTCCGAGTTTCAGAAGATCATCGACCACAGCGGTATCGTCTGGAACTGCTGGACCGGCGCACTGGCTCATCTAGGCGTGGCTCGTGCAAATGCGCTCGAAGCTGGCATCGGCTATGTGGAGAGGGGCACCCCGCCCGTCCAAGCGGAGCGAAGCTCCGCAGCCGATCGCGAAGGCGTCCGCGTCCGCGCTCTCGCTGCCTACAAAGATTTCCTCACTCTCTGGAAAGACGCCGACCCGGACATCCCCATCCTGAAACAAGCCAGGGCGGAGTATGCGAAGTTGCAGTGAGCGGGGTGATCTCGGTTCAATCCAGAGGAGTTAGTTTTCGGCGAGCCCAGGCGGCGCTCTCGGCGATCACTTCGTCCTCGTCCGCGCCCAGCCTGTCGAGCAAAGGAAGGAACTTCGCATCCCCGCTGTTGCCCATGGCGATGACCGCGTTTCGCCGTATGCCAGCCCGCTTCGCTCGCTTCACCGGCGATTGGCGAAACGTGCCGCGAAATTCTTCGGCGCTCATCTCCGCCAGCCAGTCTAGCGCAGGATTCACCAACTCCGCTCGCGGCTGAAACTCAGCAGCGTCCGTCACCGGAGCTTTACGGTTCCAGGGACAGACATCCTGGCAGATGTCGCAGCCAAAAACGTGCCGCCCCATTCCAGCGCGAAGTTCCTCAGGAATCGCTCCACGCTTTTCAATCGTGAGATACGAGATGCATTTGTTCGAATCCAAACGATAAGGAGCGATCAATGCATCGGTGGGACAAGCATCAATGCAGCGGGTGCAAGTGCCACAGCGATCAGGTGCTGGGAGGCTGGGCGTGAGATCAAGCGAAGTAAGGATCACGCCAAGGAAGAGCCACGATCCTAGCTTCTGGTTAATGATGCATGTGTTCTTCCCGATCCATCCGATGCCAGCATACTTCGCGACCACGCGCTCAACAATCGGACCCGTGTCGACGTAACAGCGAGTGATGAGTTCATCGCCTCCGCACGCCGCTTTCAGCGCCCCTTCCACTTTTCGCAGCCGCGGCATCACCGAGTCGTGATAGTCCTGCCGGCCCCAGGCATAGCGGGAGATCCACCCGTGCGTCTTGTCCGTAACCTCAGTCGAATAGGGTTGCGCAGTGTTGTAGTTGATAGCGCAGACCACGACGCTGCGGGCCCATGGGGCCACGTTCGCCAGCGCTGCGCGTTTTAAGCGGCCGTGCTCGTCGCGTCCCTCGAGATACTTCATCTTGCCCGCATATCCTTCAGCAATCCACCGCGGAAAATATTCCAGCTCCGGGGAGGTTCCGATCGGAGCGATGCCCGCGAGTTCGAAACCCGCATCCCGCGCGGATTGCATCACGCTCGACGTGATTTCAGAAGATATGAGCATCAGGGTTAGAAGCTATTTCAAAATTTACATCAACGATGAATCGCGAAGCGCCAGTTCCATTCTGGGATTCAACCCCACTTTTTTCCTTGCCAAGACGCTCGACTCTTTCTCACAGCGTATAAGCTTTTCATCACAGAGTCACGCAACCTTAAAACTGCGCGTTCTCCGAAAATGTTTCCCAGGAGATAAGCGATATGCCGCCAACTTTGCACGCACAAACCCCTACTATTCAAATCTCAATCATCAACGAGAGCACGGTGCTGGCCGACGCGGATGTAACGCCGGCCGTCGCCGCACTGCAGAAGCAAGTTACGAATGACTTTCGTCCGGTCTGGGGTACGGACGCCGAACTTACCGTCGTCGCCAGGGGCGCGCAACCCGCGAACGGAAGCTGGTGGCTCGTTCTGCTTGACGATTCCGACCAGGCCAACGCCCTGGGCTATCACGACCTCAGCACTGAAGGTCTTCCCGTCGGCAAAGTTTTCGCCGCCAGCGATCTAAAGGCGGGTACTTCGTGGACGATTACCGCCAGCCATGAGCTGCTCGAAATGCTGGGCGACCCCAACATCAATCTCACCGTCTTCGTGCAGAATAGCAACACTGCGGGAATGCTCTATGCCTATGAGGTTTGTGACGCCTGTGAAGACGACAGCCTCGGCTACCAGATCGACAATATCCTGGTATCTGATTTCGTTTATCCCTCATGGTTCGAAAGTTTCCGCGCCGAGGGCTCCACTCAGTTTGATCGCATGAACAAAATTCAAAGTCCTCTTCAGCTGCTAGCGGGAGGTTACATTGGGACCTTCAACGTGAGCTCGGGAAGCGGCTGGCAGCAGGCTACGGCGGAGAAGCGTCCCAACAACGTCCTGAGCCGGGGCCCCGTGGGTACGCGGCGGGAACGGCGCAACATTCCTCGGGACTTGTGGGTCAACAGCCTGCCCCAGCGCAAGATCGTCGGCAATGCACAGAAGTATCGCCAAACGCTGCAAACCATCCAGCGCCGCCGCGAGGCAGCCTAAACGTTCACAGAATCCCCCTGGCGAACTGGCCCCGTGCGAAGTGCGCGGGGCGTTTTTTAGCAAGCGCGCCCAATATTGTTACACTCGCCGTGCCTCGCCTCATGATTTCTTCCTGCTGCGGGCTCTATGTCTCGTGAGAGAATAATTTCTCTCAGCAGCACGGCATTTTGTCCGGCGCAAGCAGTGCCCACCGAAATCTTGTCTATCAAGTACACTGAAACGGAAAGTCGCGCTTGCGTTCCGCGGTTACCGAAACCAAAATGCCCACAACGTCGAGTGCTTGTGCATCGGATTCATCGCACACCGACGCAGAGGCCTCGCGCTGGCGGGTTTTAGGGCTACTCTCAATTGCAGTTGTGCTCTCACTGACGACGTGGTTTTCGGCGACCGCGATCACGCCCGAACTAAAACGCGAATGGCATCTTTCGCCGTTCATCCTCTCGTGGCTGACGAATGGCGTGCAGATCGGTTTCGTTTGTGGCGCCTTGGCCGCCAGCCTGGTTAACCTTCCCGACATTGTCCGTCTCAACAAACTGATGGCGCTATCTGCCCTGTTGGCGGCGACGGCGAATGTGTTCCTACTGCTGCAGCATGGTCCGATTGGCACGGTTGCTGCCCGAGTAGTCACAGGATTTGCTTTGGCCGGTGTCTATCCACCAGCGCTTAAGCTTGTATCCACTTGGTTCAATCGTGATCGCGGTCTTGCGCTCGGGACGGTAGTCGGTGCGCTGACCCTCGGGTCGTCCATGCCGCATCTTTTTCGCAGCCTTTCGGGTGCCGTGGATTGGCGCTTCGTCGTGGAAATGTCTACTCTTGCGACCTCAGTCGGAGCGGTCCTCTTTTTGTTCTTTGCTCGCGAGGGTCCGTATCCTTTCAGGCGCGCGCTCTTTGATCCGCGGCAGGCGGGTGCGGTATTTCGCGATCGAAATCTCCTCCTCGCAAATCTCGGCTATTTCGGCCACATGTGGGAGCTCTACGCAATGTGGGCGTGGCTTCTCGTGTACGTGAACGAAGCCCTGGCATCCCAGCACATGTGGTTGGTTGGGCGGGCTTCTCTCCTCACCTTCGTGGCCATCGGGACGGGAGCGTTCGGCTGCACCATGGGTGGGATTCTGTCAGATCGTATCGGACGCACTTTGACTACCGCGGGGATGATGATAGTTTCCGGAGCCTGCGCCCTCCTGATCGGCTTTGCCTTTAACGGGCCGCCTTGGCTATTCATCACCATCCTGGTGATTTGGGGTGTTTCTGTTATCGGTGACTCCGCACAGTTTTCCGCAATGGTTACCGAGCTCGCTGACCAGCGCTTTGTCGGAACTGCTCTATCCGTTCAGCTCGGTCTGGGGTTTGCTCTCACGGTAGTGGCGATTTGGCTGATGCCTCGAATGGCTGATTTCCTGGGTTCCTGGCGCTGGGCATTTCTTATGCTGGTTCCAGGGCCGTCGATTGGAGCTTCTGCCATGCTGTTGTTGCGGAGAAGTCCTGGCAGCGCGCGGTTGGCCAATGGCATGCGCTAGGTCAGTCTCGTTTCAGATATCGGAATGTCGCGCAACTGTTTTTCGCGCGGACGGACGTCAAATCCCCAGCTTCTTCACTTCCTCGTTGTAATACTTGCGGTAAAGAATGTCCCACTCCTGCGAGCCCTCGAGAATGGTGCGCTTCTGACTCTCGATCTTCAGCCGGGCGGCTTGATCGATTCTCTCTTCGTGGTTCAGAAGTTCTTCGAGAATCTTGCGGGTTTCCTGGCGGATGGTATTCGGGTCTTCGATGAAATCGACTTCATCCATCGTCTTCAGCGCATCGGCTACGGCACGCGCCAGCACGTTCACTTTGTCGCGGCTCAGTCTCACAGCACCGCCTTGTACTTGCGCACCAGTTCGCTCTTCACTTTGCGGAACATCTCCTGGTAGTTGGCGCCGGTCTTGTTCATCTCGTCGGAATAGGCTTCTAGGATGACGCGCACTTCGTCATTGATGCGGTCTTCGAGCGTGAGTTCATCGAGCAAGGCCGCGTGCACGCGCTCCGTGACTTTGGGCACGGCGCTGGTTTCGATAGCCTTGCCGGCAATCAATTTCTTGGCAATTTCGCGGGCCAGGTAGTCCACATATTCCTTGGAAAGCAGCATGTGCGGGTAGAATGTCCTGTTATCAGCAGGGGTTTCGTTTTGAAACTAGAAGTGTAACACGGCACTCTGGGAGTGGAGCGATGTTTTGGGGAGGTTGTTTTGGGTACCCTTAGTTTCCAGTCCCAGTGAGTTCGATGACCATCGGCTTCGACGAGGGATTGTCGTTGATCGTGATTGTGCCCGATATCGTTCCCTGCGATTTCGGCATAAACACAACGCTGATGGTACAGTTCGCTCCCGCCGCCACGTTCGCATGACAGGTTGTTGTCATGCCGAATTGCGCGCTCGCTTTAATGGATGAAATCTTGAGTGCAGTTTTCGCCGTATTGGTCAGCGTTACTTCCCGGACCGGACTTTTTGTTCCGACCGCTTGTTTCTTGAAGACAATTGCATTCGCTGGAGAAAACGCGACCGTGCCGGTATTCAACAGAACGATGACATCGTTCGAATCATGGTCCGGCACCGCCAGGTCTTTCTTGCCGTCGCCATTGAAGTCACCCACCGCGATTTGCACCGGGTTTAGCCCAGCCTGGTAAAAAGTGGGCGCGCCAAAAGTGCCATCGCCGTTTCCGGAAAAAACGTGCACGCCGGACGGAGGAAAATCGGCTGCGACAGCCAAATCCAGTTTGCCGTCCCCATTCAGGTCCGCTGCAACGCCCCAGTCGTTCTCCCCCATCGTGTATTCGAACGAAACCGACTGAAAAGTGCCATCGCCGTTGCCTAGCATTACTTGGATATCCCCGAGGTTGATCACTCCCAGATCGAGTTTGCCGTCACGATTAAAGTCGGCTAGCACAATCGAGGTAGGGAATTCGCTGTCCTGGTAGGTCTCGCCGTAATCGAATGTCCCATCGCCATTGCCCAGCCATAGGTTCAGAGTACTGCTACTGCCAAAAGTTCCGCCTGTCACCAGATCCAGTTTTCCGTCGCCATTAACATCGCCGACTCCAACGGTTTCCACACTAAATGGAGCGTATGTGGTCAACGCATTCTGGAAAGTGCCGTCACCATTGCCCAGCAGTACGGTGATCGCATTCCCGTCTGCGCGCATGACTAAGTCTATCTTGCCGTCTTGGTTGAAGTCGCCAGTTGCGACGTATCGTTCGCCAACGGGCACCGC
>Ga0210389_10000568_pt1 | contig 32954 bp, 37 predicted proteins | sample IncBWH28OmetaG_FD_160127 | JGI IMG/M metagenome (GOLD analysis project Ga0210389, IMG submission 160127) | Forest soil microbial communities from Barre Woods Harvard Forest LTER site, Petersham, Massachusetts, United States - Inc-BW-H-28-O ... | reverse complement strand
CGCCATATGCAGAAAGCTCTCGTTCTTCGCCACTCGATCCAGCATCGGCAGGAATTGATCCGCTGCGACCAACCGCTTCTGATCGCGGAGAATCTCGATTTGCAGAATCGCATCCTGCACGCCGAGCTTGTCGAAGCGCGCGGCCGTCTGCAGTTTGATCAGGCCGCGTTCGCTTTCCGCAATGCGTTCGAACCAGTCGGCCAGAGCCTTCGCGTCCGCGTCTTCGGTGTAATTGAATTTGACTTCAGCCGGTTTAGCCTGGCCGTCCGCCTCGTACTGGAAGGTTTTCATCCCCATATTCGCGACCTTGAGTCCCGATTCGAGAGGCCGCGAGAAATGGTTGAGCTTGTCTGCAAGGTCGAAAATCTGGCCTGCTTCCGCGCTTGCGAGCTGAAACTTCAAGGGATCTTCGTCCTTCGGATCATCCTTGTATTGACCGGCGCCGGTTTTGTCGACAATGATTTCTTCCCAGGCCGGCAGACTTCCTGGAAACGCCTTGGAGAATGTGATCCGCGGAGACCCGTCTGGTCCGGCACTCAGGGCGGGCCCGGACAACGCGCAGATGCCGATGGCACACCATACCGGCAGCCTCACGCGCGCGCCTCCAGGGCCCGAAATGGCGCGTTGGTGGCATGACAAATCGCGATCGCCAGAGCATCGCTGGCATCCTCGGACGCCAATGGAGCGGAGAGACGCAGCAGAGACGCTACCATCTGCTGCACCTGCGATTTCGCGGCCCGGCCGTAACCCACGACGCTCATCTTGACCTCGAGCGGAGAGTATTCCGCAAGCGCGATCGAAGACTCCGCCACCAGTAGCAGAGCCACGCCCCGCACGTGCGAAAGTTTCAAAGCGCTCTTTGCATTGACCGCGAAAAACACCTCTTCCACGGCCGCAGAATCCGGGCGGTATTGCGAGATCAGGGTCCTCAGTTCCGAGGCGATGTTGAGCAGCCGCCGCTCCAATGGATCACGCGCCGACGAACGAATGCACCCAGCCGCCACCATGCGGTGGGCGCGGCCATCACTGTCGATGACCCCATAGCCGGTTCGTTCGGTACCGCAATCGATCCCAAGCACCCGCATATTCGGAGCGGGCGCCCTCGCCCGCGAATCCTCAGGCTAATGCCGCGACTTCGGCTTCGTCGACGTCGAAGTTGGAGTAGACGTTCTGCACGTCGTCCTGCTCTTCCAGCGCGTCATTGAGCTTCATCATTCCCTGGGCGTTCTTGCCCTCGAGCTTGACGAGGTTGCGCGGCACCATGGCGACTTCGGCCGAAACGGTCTCGATCTTCGCGTTCTGGATCGCTTCCAGCACCTTGTCGTGCATGCTCGGGTCGGAGATCACGTCCCAGGTGTCTCCGCTGTCTTTCAGATCTTCCGCTCCGGCGTCAAGCACCAGATTCATCAGATCGTCTTCGCCGGCTTTTTCTTTTTCGATTACGATCTGGCTCTTGCGGTCGAACATCCAGGCAACGCTTCCCTCCTGGCCCAGGTTGCCGCCATTCTTGGAGAAGACGTGGCGGATTTCGCTGACTGTGCGGTTCCGGTTATCAGTCGCCACGGAAACCAGCACCGCCGCGCCGCCGGGACCATAGCCTTCGAACATCACTTCTTCGATCTGGCCGCCTTCCAGTTCGCCGGTGCCGCGCATGACGGCCTTTTTGATGTTATCGGCCGGCATCGAAACGGCCTTTGCCGCCAGGATAGCTGTGCGCAGCCGGGGATTACCGTCGGGATCGCCGCCGGCACGCGCGGCGATCTGTATTTCCTTGATGAGGCGCGTGAACGTTTTTCCGCGCTTGGCGTCGAGAGCGGCTTTCTTGTGTTTGATCGTCGCCCATTTTGAATGACCTGACATGTGAGAAAACTCCGGAGGAATGAACCGGCGCAGCTAAGGCTGCCGGCAGGAAATCCCTAACCAGTCAGCATACCAAACCGGAGTGAGGACAACGGTTTCAGGACACCGGGCGCGCTGCCAGCGAAACCCCTCGCGCACGGTATCGGGACCGGGTTGAACCGAGCTTTCTCAGTTCCTCCATCTTCTTCCAGTAGTCTTCGAGGTCATGCGCGCCTTCCACCAGCAATCGCACGGTCGTTCGGGTCTTCTTTTCCGCGATTTCCTTTTCGATCCCGATCAATCCGGCTTGTTGGAGCTTTGTGAGCTGAACCGAAAGGTTCCCCTTCGACAGGCCCGTCGCGTTCTGCAAGAAGAGAAAGTCAGCGCTCCGGCAGGACGCGAGCACGGTGAGGATGGCCAGACGCGCGGGTTCATGAACGAGCCGGTCTATCTCCGGGAATTTGGTGTTCGACTCAGGCATGGCGCTCATCCCCCAATCCCGGCAGCGTGTGCAGCAGATAGAAGTGGTCTGCCAGACCAGTAGCGATGTAAGCCACACCCAGCACGATGGTGAACAACCCGTCGAGCCCGCCATTGATCGCTTCCAACTCCACACCGCGGGTCTTCAGAAAACTGAGAATGCAGAACAACAACCCGAACGGCAGGTAATACCAGCGCCGCCGGTCCACCATGGCGACGCCGACGAAGAACCATCCCATCCACCACTGGAAGGTGAATCCTTTCATGTACTCCGGCACGCTTTTCAGCGAACCCGGATGCAGCAACCACGGCAGCACTCCCAGGCATGAGACGGCTAATACGGTTTGCCACACACCGGGCGACTTCACCTCCACATGTCCGAATCTCGCTTCGTACCACGCCCCAATGCGTTTGAGTGCAAAAATCAATCCGGCGATGCCGGGGAGAAGCAGAATGCCTGAGATCGTCAGGTCGCCCGGTCTGCGCCAGGGAAAGAACACGATCAGGATGAACACCCCGACCGCCGCCATCCGCAGGCCCTGTAACCGTTTGAAATTCGCGACCGCATACTGCAGCCGGTCCAAATCCGGCACGCTCATGAACCGGTTTATACTATGAACCTAATTGCGAAGCAAGCCCTCTTGTACAATGTGATCGCTCTACTCGATCCCAATGCATGCATTCCGCTCGGGCAGGTAACCGGTGGCCAAACTCGATATCGAACACCTGACCAAGCGCTACTGGCGCGAGAATCCCGAGCGTGAAGTCCTCGCGCTTTCGGATGTCTCCGTTTCGGTGAACACCGGAGAATTCCTCGCCATCGTCGGACCCAGCGGTTGCGGCAAGACGTCGCTTCTCAACATCGTCGCCGGACTCCTTTCCTACGAAGAAGGCACGGTGAGCATTGACGGCAGGAAAGTATCGGGACCCGGCATCGACCGTTCGGTCGTCTTCCAGCATTCGAGTCTGCTGCCGTGGCGAACCATTTCCGGTAATGTCCGCTACGGCATGGAACTGCAACGGCGCTTCGACAGGAAGACCATGAGCGAGCGCACCGATCACTTCATCCAACTGGTCGGCCTCAAAGGTTTCGAACGCCACTATCCGTCGGAACTCTCGGGCGGAATGCAGCAGCGCGTGAATCTGGCCCGCGCTCTGGCATCCGATCCCGAAGTGCTGTTGATGGACGAGCCCTTCGCCGCGCTGGATGCGCAGACCCGTGAGTTTATGCAGGCAGAACTGCTCAAGATCTGGAGCCAGGCGCAAAAAACCGTGGTCTTCATCACGCACCAGATCAACGAGGCCGTCTACCTCGCCGACCGCGTCGTCGTCATGAGCCCGCGGCCCGGCCGCATCAAGGATGTCTTCAAGATTCCCTTCGGCCGCCCACGAAATCTGCACCTCAAACGCGACCCGCACTTTCTCGAGATCGAAGACGCCATCTGGCAACTGGTGGAAGAGAAGCCGGAACGCATGGGGATGACGATATGACAGGGCGCCCGCGCAAGACCTTCTACAAAAGGCACGAATCGATCATCCTCGGAGGCGGCGCCGTCCTGCTGACGCTGGCGATCTGGCAGGCGTTCTGGTCCGCAGGCAAGATCTCGCCGCTGTTCATGAGCGGACCATCCGCTATCGTCAAGCGCTTCCACGAAGACTTGTTGCACGGCAATCTGCTGAGCGATCTCGCATACAGCGGAAAGAACTTCATCGTCGGGTTTGTGCTTGCCGTAGTTGGCGGGGTGGTAATGGGTGTGATCGTCGGATGGTACAAACACGTCGACATGCTGCTCGGGCCTTTCCTCAATGCGCTCTACGCCACGCCGCGCGTCGCCATGATTCCGCTGATCATCATCTGGTTCGGCATTGGCATGTGGTCGAAGGTGTTCATCGTTTTCATCACGGCGTTCTTCCCGGTTCTGATTAACACCATCGGCGGCATTCGCGCGATCGACCACGACCTGCTGCGGGCAGCGCGCGCGTACTGCGCAACCGATCGCCAGATTTTCACCACGCTGGCGATACCGGGTGCGGTTCCGTTCATCCTTACGGGCGTTCGCCAGGCAGTTGCACTGGGATTGATTGGCGTCGTGGTTGGCGAGATGTTCGGGGGCAGCCAGGGCATCGGCTTTATGGTTGCCTACGGCGGACAGACCTTCGCCACCGACACCCTGTTTGTCGGCGTGCTGATTCTGGCCTTCGCGGGGATCGCGCTGACGGCGCTTGCCGAACAACTGGAAAAACGCTTCTCGCGCTGGCGGCCGGAAAGGTAACGAACACCGGTGTCCGATCTCGTCGCACGTCTTTCGAATCTCGATTCCTGCGCCATTTCCGACGCTCTGGATAAACTCGGCCTGCCCGGTTCCGTCACCGGCATTCATCGGTTCACGACCGAGAACCGAATCGCCGGGCGCGTGCTTACCGTGAAGCTCGATCGCGCCGAGGGCCGTTCCAACACGCGCCACCTCTGCACCACAGCCATCGATTCGGCGCAGCCCGGCGAGATCATTGTCGTTGAGCAGCGGACTGGTATCGATGCCGCTTCGTGGGGAGGAAATCTCGCGATCGGCGCGAAGATGCGCAAGGTGGCCGGTGTGATCGTTGAGGGCCCGGCGCGTGACATCGACGATTGCCGCCGCCTCGATTTTCCCGTCTTTGCACGCACCCATACCGCCCGTACCGCGCGCGGAAGGATCGTCGAAGTCGCGACGAACGAGCCCATCCTCGTCGGAGATGTCAAAGTCTCGCCCGGCGATTATGTGGTTGCGGATGGCAGCGGAGTAGTCTTCGTCGCGCACAGCGAGATCGAGCGGGTGCTCGAAACCGCCGAAGGCATCATGGCGCGGGAAGAGGCCATGGCGCAGGCACTGCGCGACGGCACCCCCATCGGCCAAGTCATGGGCGCCAGCTATGAGACGATGCTCAAGAGATAAATCATGGACGATAATTTGCAACGGGCGTCGAAGCTCGACACAACATCCCTCAGCGACGCGCTTGACCGGCTTGGCATCGCCGGACAGTGTTTGAATATCAAACCGCTCGATCAACGTTTCCGGCTGACCGGGCGCGCGTTCACGATCCTGTACGGGCCCGCTTCAACGCCACCGGGCACAGTGGGCGATTACATTGACGATCTCGAACCGGGCACAGTCGTTGTCCTCGATAATGGCGGGCGCGAGAATGCGACAGTCTGGGGCGACATCCTCACGACGATGGCCCATCGCCGTGGAATTGCGGGAACGGTGATTGATGGCGCTTGCCGTGACGTTCACCTTTCGCTGTCGCTCGGCTATCCGATCTTCAGCCGGAGCTACTCGATGCGCACGGGCAAGGACCGCGTGCAGGTGGAAGGCACAAATTGTCCAGTGAACATCGGCGACGCACGGGTCCACGCGGGAGATCTGCTGCGCGGCGATGCCGACGGTGTGATCGTGATCCCGAAGGCCCACGAGAATGCTGTGCTGTCGATCGCGGAAGAGATCGATGATGTGGAGGGACGGATCCTCGCCGCGGTCCGGGACGGAATGCGTCTGGTGGACGCGCGCCGCGAATTCGGATATCACCAACTGCAATCGCGCCGTTGACACGCTCGCGACTGATTGATTTTGGTGGGGTCAGGCCTTCGGGCCTGCAGCCGGGCTTCCGCCCGGCGACTTCGGGCCCTTTCGAATGCTGTTTTCAGCTCCAATCTGGATGATTTGTGCCCTCGGAAGAGCCGGCCAGAAGGCCGGCTGCAGGGCAGAAGCCCTGACCCCACGCGCTTCCGCCTGCGTTTTGGCGAGAGTTTGCCACCACAGATCCCGTTCACTTCAGCACAGAAAACAGGTTGCTATAGTCGTCGGTCCACAGATGCGGCGCGGTGGCGTTGTGAGGTGCGGCATCATCGCGGCCGAAGACAATCGCCCAATCGGCGTCAAGGACGTGCTCGTCCGGCCGCGCGATGCTGTGGACATGCATAACCCGCTTCCGATATTCGGCAGCCAGAGCATCGACCACCGGGTCGAGGTCGATGTATCGGTTCGTGAGATGAATGGCCAGGACGCCATCGTGATGCAGGACGCGGACGTATAGTCCGAACGCCTCACGTGTTATCAGGTGCACCGGGATCGTGTCATCAGAAAAAGCATCCAGCATCAGAACATCGAAGGAATCCGGCGGCTCGTTCTCGAGAAGGAGCCGGCCATCCCCCGTCAGCACCTCGGTCCGAGCCGCTGACGAACTGAGGAAATGAAACTGCTGCGAAGCGATCCGAACGACAGCCGGATTGATCTCATAGAAGCGAAAGAGATCGCCACTGCGGCCGTAGGCGGCCACGGTGCCCACACCGAGGCCCACGATTCCGACTCGTCGAGGCCTGGCGCCGGGTGTTGAGAGAGCCTTCCCCGCCCCGGAGTCAGGACCGTAGTAAGCAGTCGGAACAAGTTTCCGCTCGTTGGAAAGGAATTCAACGCCGTGCAGAGTTCGACCGTTGTACAGCGAACGGAACGCGAAGTCGCCCGAGCCCGAATCGATCACCTGCAAAGCCCCATAGAAGTTGCGTTCCCGCAGAATGGTTCCCGTCAAATCGCGGAAGGTAGTGGCGACGAGAAAGGCAGCGATGGCGACGACTGCAAGCCGGATGAGCCTCGCCTTCGATTTCACCCCATAAACCAGCGGCATCGCGAGAAGAAAGGATGCCGCAATGCCGATGGGAAGTTCCAGATACGACCGAAACACCAGTGGCGCGCCGACGGCCACAAACAAGCCGCCCAGCGCGCCCCCGAGCGCAACGGTGAGATAGAAGAACGTCAAGTCCCGGGAATCTGCCGGCTTGCTGCGCGCGAGTTCGCCATGACAGAACATGCACCAGACAAACAGCGCAAACGAAAACCCCGCGACCTGCGGCACAAAACCCTGGCCGGAGGCGATGCTGTATCCGCCAACGATCCAAGCGGCCGGCAACAGCCAGCGGAACAACGCAGGCCGGTACCATCGCTGATCGCTTTCGAAGCAGAGGATGAAGCTCAGCAGATAGATGCTCAGCGGCAACACCCAAAGAAACGGAACTGGCGCGACTTCCTGGCTGAGATAATTCGCCACGGCCAGCCAGAGGACCGAACCACCGGTGGCGAGACCGATCCACAGGAGTGGGCGCCTGGGAGAGTGGCCGGCCGGCAATTCGACTCGATGCTTCGACCAATTCAAAGTCGCCGCAATGCAGACGATGACGACCACCCCCGCGTATCCCGCGGACCAGAAGCGCAATTGCGCACTCACGCGTGAATTCGGTTCTATGAGGACCGGATAAGCCAGCAACCCTGCGACAGACGCCGCATTGGAAAGCGCAAAAAGTCGCCAGGAACCCAACCAGGACTGCAGGAGCGGGCTGGTGGAACAGAGCAGAAGGTATGGCAGCCCCACCGATAATGCCAAAACCAGAAGAATCGATAAGAGTGGGTTGTGCCCGTCCGCCAGCACTCGATCGATCCGTGGCATGACCGGAAGGGTTGCAAGACTGAGAATCAGAATTCCCGCGTGAACGAGGCTCTGCAGCCTCGAAGAAAGAAATCGCGTAATCAACCAGGCGTAGCCATATCCCAAAAGCAGTACGCTCTGGAAAAACAGCATTGCCGTGACCCAAACGCCCGCCGAACCGCCGAACGACGGCAGGATGGCCTTCGTGATGATGGGCTGGATCGAGAAAAGAAGAATCGAACTGCCGCTGACCGCGGCGTAATAAACAATTCGTCCGCGATCGAGACTCACAGACGCGGAAGAACTTCGTTCAATGAACCCTGGCGGTAGCCTTCGAGGTCAAGGGTGACGTATTTAAACCCAAGATTCTTGAAAATCCCGGTGAGCTTCCGAGCCATTTCCAGATGGAGAGCGCGTGGCAATTCATCCGGAGCTATTTCGATCCGTACCAGTTCGCCGTGAAAACGTGTCCTGAATTGACGGAACCCGAGAGCTTTGATCTCCTCCTCGCCGAGTTCGACGGTCCTGATGTTCCGGATGGTCACGGGCGTTCCATAGGGAATGCGCGAACTCAAACACGCCGCCGCTGGACGATCCCACGTGGGCAATCCCGCGCGGCGCGACAGTTCGCGGATCTCGGCCTTGGTCAAATCGGCCTCCACAAGAGGAGCTCTGACGCGATGCAGTTGGGCGGCGCGTTGTCCAGGCCGGTAATCGCCCAGGTCATCCTTGTTAACGCCATAAACGATGTTCGGAATATCACGTTCCCGACCGATCGCTTCAAGCACGGTAAACAGCTCATCTTTGCAGTGAAAGCACCGGTTCGCGTCGTTCTTCACATAGTCGGGGTTCTCAAATTCGTGCGTCTCGACATACTCATGCCGAATGCCGAACTGACGCACGAACTCCTCGGCATCGCGCTTGTGGGACTCCGGTATTGAGGCCGAATCGGCTGTAATCGCTACAGCTCCGTCGCCGAGCGCCTGTTTGGCGGCCCATGCAAGATACGCCGAATCCGTGCCGCCGGAATAAGCAACAATGACACGGCCCATGCGGCGCAGAATATCGAGCAGCGTTTCCTGCTTTGTCTCGATGGTTCTTTCCAGCACAGCCGTCATGCATCAATGATATCGAAATGCGTTAGCATAGCCGTGAAATGTGGTTACGGCCCGTGATTTTCATCGCTCTGTTGGCGATTGGAGCCGGCCCCGCGGAACTGCAGGACCTGAGCTTCATGGCTGGGCACTGGCGCGGCGAGGCAGGCGGAAAACAAATTCAGGAAATCTGGAGCGCGCCGGAATCCGGCTCCATCACCGGAATGTACCGCGAGATGGAGGGCGGCAAAACCACCTTCTACGAGTTCCTCACCATCGAAGACGGGAAATCCGGGCCGGTCTTACTGATTGATCACTTCGATCCTGGAATGCGCGGCTGGGAAGACAAGAACAAGCCTTCCACATTTCACATCAAGGATTTCCTGCCCCCGGGAGAAGTTGTTTTCGAGAGCAACGATCCCGCGAATCCTCTACTCCTGACCTACTCGCGCACGAGCAAGAACACGATGGACGTTCTGCTCGAACGCAAGCGGGATGGTAAGTGGATCAAACAGACTTACAAGTACACCCGCGAAAAGATGTAAAGCAGGCGTTTTCGCCTGCTCCCTACTCTTCCCGAATAACGTTGACGGTGATTTCCGTACTCACGTCCTTGTGCAGGCGTAAAGCGACTTTATGCTCGCCCAGAGTCCGGATAGGCTCGTCGAGATGAATCTTCCGCCGCTCCACGTTGTACTTCAACGCGGCAAGCGCGTCAGCGATGTCGGCCGCGGTCACTGAACCGAAGAGCTGATCGTTTTCGCCAGCCTTTCGCGCAATCGAAACAGTCACGGCGCCCAGCAGCTTCCCAAGATCCTGCGCCTCGCCGACCGCTTTCACTTCACGCCGAAGATGCGCCTGGCGTTCCTGCTCGACGATCTTCTTGTTCGCATCGGTCGCGGCTACGGCCAGCTTTTTGGGGAAAAGGAAATTCCGCGCGTAGCCGGAGGCCACTTTCACTACCTGACCGCGCGAGCCGAGTTTGTCGATATCTTCCCGAAGAATGATTTCCATGGGGTCGATCTCCTCTAAATCGCCGCCGCAAACGGCAGCAGCGCAATATTGCGGGCCTTCAGGATCGCATCGGTCAGCCGCCGCTGGTGCGGAGCACAAACACCCGAGATGCGGCGAGGAACGATCTTGCCGCGCTCGGCGATAAATGCCTGGAGCATCCGCACGTCTTTGTAATTGATATCGTCAATTTTCTCGACGCAGAAACGGCAAACCTTCTTGCGCCGGAAGTATTGCTTCTTTCCTACCGCGGCGGCCTTGTCGCCGCCCGTGGGGCGTTGCGAAGCCGCGATCGGTCTTTGACCTCGTGTTTCGGCCATATCAGCTCTCCTTCTCCTCAGTTGCGGCTACAGGCGCGGTTGGGGCTACGGGCGCGGTCGGGGCTACGGGCGCTCCAGGCGCCGGATGCGCGGGGACCACCGGTACTCCGGGTAACGGATGCGAGCCTTCCGCCCCGCCGCCCAGCATCTGCTGCGCGAGCGATGGTTGTGGCGCGGCTGCCTGCGGGCGCCGGTGCGCGCGCTTCTCCCGATCTTTCTTCCGTTTGTCCAGACGCTTGAGCGTCTCGTCGATGCGCACAGTCAGGAATTTGATCACCGATTCCTGCACGCGCAGGCGGCGTTCGAACTCCTTCACGGTTGCCGCTTCAGCCGTGAACTGCATCAGGACATAACTGCCCTCGCGATGCTTGTCGACCTTGTAAGCGAGCCGGCGCTTGCCCCACTTCTCCACCTTGTCGATCGTGCCACCACCGGTAGTCACGTTCTTGCTCATCTGTTCGACGAGGTGATCGATCTCTTCTTCTGTCGCATCGGGTTTAACGATGAACAGATTTTCGTAAATCCTCATTCTTCCTCTGGTGTTCCACCTTGGGCGCGACGATTGAATTTCGCCATGGACTTTTCGACGCCTTCGGTAATTACGGATTCCGTCGCGTCGGCCGCGAGGTCGACGAACGCATCCAGGGTTTCGGTTTGCTGCCGCGACATACGCGACAACAGATAATCTTTACCGCTTGGTAAAGGATGGCCGGGATGCGCTCCCAGCCGGACTCGCGGGAACTCCTGCGTCCCGACCTTTGCGGTCACATCGATGACGCCGTTGTGGCGGGCCGGCGAACCCTTCGGACGCACACGCAGTGTACCCCAGGGCAAATCAAGGTCGTCGTAAACGAGCACCAGCTCGGACGGCGACACTTCATTCCGCTCCATCAACGGCTTGATCGCCACTCCGCTCAGGTTCATATACGTCTGTGGTTGCGCCAGCAGCACGGTTTTGCCACCGATGTTCCCCTGGCCAATGATTGCCTGGCATTCCCTGCGCGTCATGCGAATCTGATGCCGCGCTGCGAGCCGGTCCACCACGAGGAAGCCCAGATTATGGGGAGTCGCGGCATACTGCTCGCCGGGGTTGCCCAGGCCGGCCACCAGGAACATTCCCGGTTATTTCTTCTTGCCCTTCTCCGGCGCGGCGGCGGGAGGAGCGGCAGCAGGCTCGTCCTTCTTGCCCTTCTTCGCCACTTCAGGCTCGACGGGAGCTGCCACTGCCGCTTCAGGCGTCGCCGGCGCAGCCTCTTCCTTGATTCCGACCACGTGGGCAATCACGGCTTCGGGAGCGGTCAGCACCCGAACGCCCGTCTTCACCGGGAGGTCGGAAACGCGGAGGTTCGTCCCGATCATGAGTTCGGTCACATCGACCTCGAACTGATCCGGGATATCGTCCGGGATGCACTCAATTTCGATGCTCTTCGTAACCACGTCGAGCACACCGCCCTGCTGCTTCACACCCTTGGCTTCGCCCTTCACATGCACCGGAACCGAGACGCGCAGCTTTCTCGCGAGGTCGATGCGCTTCAGGTCGATGTGCATCAGCGCGCCGTTGACGGGATGATACTGCTCGTCCGCCACAATGACGGGGGTCTTTTCGACGCCAGGAATCTCCACATCGAAAATCGAGTTGTGACCCGTCCTGCTGTGGATGATCTTCAGAATGTCTTTGGGGTTGACGCTGATGGCGCAGGGGTCCTTGAATGCGCCGTACACGACAGCCGGAATCCGGCCACTGACGCGGACGCGCCGCGCCTCATTCTTGCCGCGGCTCGCGCGAGCCTCGGCGGTCACTACCGTTTCAATTCTCAATTTCCAATCTCCTCACGCAAGTCCGGTTTTGGCCGAAGCCAAGTCGTGGGTTGCGTTCTCAACTTCAAAACCCGAAATTATAGCCGCGAATGCACACAAATATTCAATTGCTTTTCATTCGTGTGTATTAGTGTTCATTCGTGGCTGGCCAGCGTCTACAAGAATAGCGCGCTGATCGATGTCTCTTCGTGAATCGATTGCACGGCCCGCGCCAGCAGCGGCGCTACCGACAATGATCTGATTTTCCCACACGCCTTCGCTTCTTTGGAAAGCGGGATGGAATTCGACACCACCACTTCCTTCAATTTCGACTCCCGGATCCGCTCCACCGCCGGACCCGAAAGCACCGCATGCGTCGCGCAGGCCGTTACGCTCTTCGCACCGTACTCCAGCAGCGCCTCCGCGCCCTTGACCAGCGTGCCCGCCGTGTCGATGATGTCATCGATAATCAGACAGTTCTGGCCTTCAACCTCGCCGATCACATTCATGACTTCGGCCACGTTTGCTTCTTCCCGCCGTTTATCGATAATTGCCAGAGGCGCATTCAAGCGCTTTGCGATCGATCGGGCCCGCTCCACACCGCCGGCGTCGGGCGAAACCACCGTCAGGTCCGACATATTGTACGGTTTGAAGTAATCGATGGCTACGGGCCGGAAAAACAAATGATCCACAGGCTTATCGAAGAATCCTTGAATCTGAGCCGCATGCAAGTCGAGCGTCATGACGCGATCCGCGCCCGCTGTTTCGATCAAAGACGCCACCAGCTTGGCTGAAATCGGCACGCGCGGCTTGTCCTTCCGGTCCTGCCTGCCATATCCGTAATACGGCAACACCGCGGTGAGGCGCTTTGCCGAAGACAGCCTCAGGGTATAGAGGATCTCGAGCAGTTCCATCACATGGGAATCGCCGGGAGCGCATGTCGGCTGAATCACGAAGCAATCCGCCCCACGCACGTTCTCGAGAATCTGCAGGTTGATCTCGCCGTCCGAGAAGCGCCTGAGCTTCATCATCCCGAGATCCAGCCCGAGTTGCTGGCAGATTTCTTCTGCCAGTTCCGGGTTAGCGGTGCCGGTGAAGATCTTGATCCGGTCCGGGTTCATCGCGCGTACTGGTTTCGGACGGACGGGTTTCGGGGAGGCCATTGGGTACCTTCAGCATGGAGATGTAGCGCGCGTCTCCACGCGGAGCGGTATTGCGCGCGACTCAAAAACGAAAACCGGAACACTCTTGCATCCGCAAACGAATCTTGCACACGACTCACACTGGCGGCATCACGGAAAACTCCGAAAATCCCGGAACCGCTGCCGGTCATCGCCGCAGGTTTTGCGCCAAATCGGATCAACCGCTGTTTGATTCGCTGTAGCTCAGGATGCCGGGCAAATACGACCGCTTCAAAGTCGTTCTCGTTCTCCTCAACCCCTGCGGCATCGCCATTTGCCGCCCCTTGCCAGACTTCCTGCTGGAAAGTAACCAGTTTATTTTGTAACGCAATTGATGTCAATGTTGCCGAGAGGTCACGGTAGGCTTCGGCGGTCGAGGAATGTACTTTCGGTACTACCAATAGTCCCTGAACACCTCGCCGATCCGGCAGTGGATAGAGCTCTTCGCCCCGGCCCAATCCCAGAGCAGCCCCGCCATGCAGAAAAAACGGAACATCGCTTCCCAGTTCTCCAGCGATCGCTGTTAATTGCTCAAAAGACAAGTACTTCCCTGCCAGAGGTGGCAGCGCCAGAAGCACCGCGGCAGCATCGGATGATCCGCCTCCCAGCCCCGCACCCATGGGGATGTTTTTCTTCAGGTTAAAGGCCACATCCCCATGAATTTTAAGGGCTTCAAGAATGCGGCGGCATGCCTGTTGAACCAGATTGTCGGGAATCTCAGGCGTGCCATTCACGGCGATTTTCGTAACCCGCGCTGGTTTATAGATGATCTCCAGACGATCCGCCAATGAGATCGTCTGAAAGACGGTGCGGAGTTCGTGGTAGCCGTCAGGGCGTTTATAGAGGATGCGCAGACCGAGATTCAGCTTGGCATACGCCGGAACCCGGGCCGTACGGGACGTCATTTGTCGTACTGAAGCAGAGAGAAAACGTCGTAACCTTCGAGCTTCTGCCGCCCGCCCAGAAAGGTCAACTCAATGACGAAGCCCACGCCCACGACCACCCCTTCCAGTTCCTCAACCAGTTGGATAGCAGCCTTGGCCGTTCCGCCCGTCGCCAGAAGGTCGTCCACGATGAGGACCCTGCACCCTTTCACGACAGCGTCTGTATGAATCTCGAGCGTGTCGGTTCCGTATTCGAGTTGGTACGTCACCCATGTCCGCTGCGCAGGCAACTTCTTCGGCTTACGAACCGGGATGAAACCGACATCAAGGGCGTACGCCAGCGCAGGAGCAAAAATGAACCCGCGCGCCTCGATCCCGAGCACGAGATCGACTCCCTTGCCTGCGTAGTGCCCTTTGAGACCGTCGATCGTTCGGCGCAAGCCGTGCCGGTCCTTCAGCAGTGTCGTGATGTCGTAAAAAAGGATTCCCGGCTTGGGAAAATCGGGAACCTCGCGGATGAGTTGTTTGAGTGATTCCAAAAGGAATTCAATTGTTACATGGAGCTCGGCGCCTGTTCAACCACGGAACCCCGAGTGGAGATAGAATAACGCGGTACGCCTGCGCACGACCGCGCAAAACGAGGCGTCTACAAGGAGCGGATATGTGTGATCAGGACCATTTTGAAAAAGACCGGCTGGAATATGAAGCTCGCGGTCTCATAACCCGAAAGCAATTCGGCGTCATGCTGGGCGCCGGCGTCGCCATGATGCTGCCGAGGGTCGCGAATGCGGTCACAGTCGTTGAATCGGACGTGAATGTGAAAACGCCGGACGGCACCGCCGACTGCTACTTCGTGCATCCCGCCACCGGCACGGCCGCAGCCGTTCTCGTATGGCCGGATATCTTCGGGCTTCGGCCGGCGTTCCGGCAAATGGGCAAGCGGCTCGCGGAATCGGGCTACTCAGTGCTGGTGGTGAATCCGTTCTACCGCACGAAGAAAGCTCCGACCGCGGACCAGGGCGCAGCCACTCAGATCTCAGAGCTGAGACCGCTCGCGGGAAGCCTGAGCGAGACGACGAATATGACCGACGCGAAGGCATTCATCGGCTGGCTGGATCAGCAATCCTCCGTTGCAAAAAATCGCAAGGTGGGGACACAGGGATACTGCATGGGCGGCTCGATGGCTTTTCGCACCGCGGTGGCAATGCCCGATCGCGTGGGTGCGGTCGCGTCGTTCCATGGGGGCAACGGGCTCGTGACCGATATGCCCAACAGCCCGCATCTGGAGGCCGTGAAGACCCATGCACAGTTCCTCATCGCGATCGCCGAAAACGATGATAAGCAGGCGCCCACTGAAAAAACCGTCATGAAAGAGACGTTCGAGAAGGCGCACGTACCTGCGGAAATCGAAGTATACGGCGCGATGCACGGATGGTGCCCGCCGGATAGCACGGTGCATAACGAGGAACTCGCCGAAAAGGCATGGAGCCGTCTGCTCGTGTTGTACGGAAAAGCCTTGGCCTGACGGCAAGTCGGAGTTGTAAGGTTCGTCCGAATGCGAGTGTGGGCGCAAAACTGCTCGCATTCGGGCGTAGTAAGTAGTCCCTGGGGATTGGACTAAGGAGGGGTAAGATGAGCCGATTTCTTACGACCGGAATAATTATAACGGCGCTCGCCTTGAGTGCCGCTGCGCAGGATTGGTATCACGACCGCGACGAACGCTTTCGTGGAGAGGGGTGGCGTCCCCACATCTTCATGCAAGTCCGAACCGATCTGGAACACGTGAGGGCTGGCCGGGCTGCCGACAGAGAGCGGGACCGGCTGGTAAGAACTGAACAGGAATTGACCAAAATGCAGGTGGATCTGGATCAGGGACGCTGGGACAATGGAATTCTCAACGACGTCATCGATTCCATTCGGAAGTCAGCCAACGACGACCGCCTGGCCCCGCGCGACCGGGATATGTTGGGCGACGACGTGAGGCGCCTGAAGGAATTTCAGGACGAACGTAACCGCCGGCATTAGCTACTGGTATTTCAGAGCAACGACCGGATCCACACGCGTCGCCCGGCGCGCAGGTATCCAGCAACCCAGAGCGGCGCACAGAACAAGCAACGCAGACGCGGCGATCATCGCAATCGGGTCGGCTGGCGAAACGCCGACGAGTAGAGCCTTCAACACGCCATTGAGCGCAAACGAGGCGGCGAGTCCTATAGTGAGACCGGTACCGACGGGAAGGATTCCCTGCCTGAAAATGAGCGTGAGAATATCTCGGCTCGTCGCGCCGATGGCTACACGAACGCCGATCTCCTGAACCCGTATGCTTACCGAATGTGAGATGGATGCGTACAAACCGACCGAGGCCAGTAAGAGCGCGACTGCGGAAAAGAAGAGAAACAGCGTAGCGATGTTGCGCTCGAATCCATAATTCCGATCCAGACGTTCCGAGAGCGGCATAAGATTCGAGACCGGTAGATTGGGGTCGAGGTTGTAGACCTGGCGCCGCACCGCTGCGGCCACGCTGTCCGGGGCGACGCCGGTGCGAACAAAAACAAACTCCCCACCTCCGGGATGCTGCTCGAATGGAACGTAGACGAGGGGTTCGAATGCCTGGCGGGTGCGGTCGTTTTGAATAATGTTCGAGACGACGCCCACTACAGTAAGCCACGGGCGTGGTTCTTTTCCTGGAGTACCTGGCAACGGCCGCAGACGCTTCCCCACCGGATTTTGTCCAGCCCAATTCCTCTCGGCAAACTGCTGATTCACGATCGCCACTGGCAAACTCGACGCTCGATCGCTATCCGCAAACCCGCGCCCGTTAACGATCCGGGCCCCGAGGGTTCGAAAGTAGCCGGTACTGGCGACGATCTCGGCCACAGCCGGGCGCTGCTCTTTGCCATGCGGCACCTCCGGTAGCTCATAAGCCACGCGCCGTACGTCCTCGGTTGGAACGGCCCCGACACCGGCGGATTCGACGCCCGGTATGGCTTCGAGACGCGACGTGAGTTCGCGGAAGAAAGGTATCCACGACTCGGGAGTCGGATATCGATCTGGCACCATACCCAGCGCCATCATCAGAACTTTTTGTTTGTCGACACCCATGTCCGCCCGATAGACATTCAGGAAGCTACGGGTGATGACGCCGGCGCCGGCCAGCAACACGATGGCAAGCACCATTTCCGCGCTCACGAAGAGGCTCGATAGATGCTGGCGGCTGAAGTTCCTGGATGCGCTGTTGATATTCAGCTCGGTCACGCGAGTGGCCGAGACAACACCAGTGAGGATTCCCGTACAAGCAGTAATAGCGATCAAGTAGCCGGCGGCGCGATGATCGATGGTGAATCTCAGTACGTCATCGTTGAGTTGCGCGAGAGCATAAATGCGTACCGCGATCACGGCGATACACCAGCCGGCGACGCCTCCGAGCATCGCAAGAGTCATGCTCTCGATGAGAAATTGCCGGATGATCCGCCAGCGTCCGGCGCCCAGCGCGAGGCGAATCGCGATCTCGCGTGACCGGCCCGTTGCGTGCGCGATCAGGAGGTTCGCGACATTGGCGCAGACGATCAGCAGCACGAAGCCGACTGCGGCCCACATACCTTTGTACAGTGTTCTGGCGCCTTCGCCGATGAACCAATCGTCAAAACCTTTGACTACCGGAGCGACATCGTGATTCGTCCCGGGATAAGCGCTTGCGAGCCGGCGTCCGATCGTTTCCATTTCAGCGCGGGCGCTCTCAATCGTTGCGCCATCAGTCAGCCGGGCAAAGGCGTACGGGCCGCCCCAGGGAGTTTCCCTGCTCCGGGCGCCCGCCGGCGGCACAAGGGGCGCCCACAAATCCTGGCGCCACGGGTAAGCGAACGAGAATCCTTTCGGCATGACTCCGATGACGGTAGACGGTACACCATCGACGCGGACGGTTTTACCGATGATTCCCGGATTCGCTCCGAACCGATTGGCCCATACTTCGTAGCGGAGAATGATGACGGCCGGAGCACCTGGCTGTTCGTCGGATGTTGAGAAGTCGCGCCCCAGCACCGGCTTGACGCCGAGTAACCGGAACATGTTCGGGCTCACCGCGGTTGTATAGTGAGTCTCCGGAGTGCCGGCTCCATCGCTTAGAGTGCGATGATCGCCGCGGATGAGCGCTATCCCCTGGAACGACCTGGCCTGCGAGCGCCAGTCTTCGAAATCCGGAAAGTTGACCGAACCCCGGTTGGTTGTGATCTGTACGATTCGATCATTCCTCTGAACCAGCGGCCATCCCTTGAAGAGCGCGGAATTGATGACGCTGAACACGGCGGTGTTGATCCCGATGCCGAGGGCCAGCATCGTTACAGCGACAGTGGTGAAGCCGACTCGCTTTCGGAGAGTTCGGAGGGCGTAGCGCAAGTCCTGGAAGAGTGTATTCAAGATCGACCTCGCTTATCATAAGTGCGCTGGAAGAGCGACCGATGACCGCACCTGATCCCACCGCACCTGACCCCAAAGATATAGCCACAATCGCCGGGCTCATTATTGCCGCAATATCGCTGCTGTACACCGCCCTGAACAGCCGAGCAAGCCTTCGCACCAACCGTGCACGGTTCTGGCTCGATTTGCGGCAACGGTTTGCCGAACAAGATGCCGTGCACCGCCGTCTGCGGCCGGGCGGCGCGTGGGCCAATCCGTCCGGACCCGCAAGCCCCGAGGAGTGGGCTGATCTTGAAGCCTATATGGGCCTCTTTGAGCACTGCGAAGTCATGATCGATCAGGGACTGATCGACTCGAAAACATTCATGAGATTTATGCCTATCGCATCCGAAACATCGTCGCGAACGACGTGATCCGTTGCGCCAGGCTCGTCCCTCCGCTGACGGCGAGTTGGACCCGATTCCTCTCCCTGACGAAGCGCATGCAGGTCGATTTGAAACCATGCCCGTAGATCGCCCGGTCATTGCCCTCCGGTTCTGGTCACGAAATGCGCAACTTCGGCAGCCGACTTCACCTCACCGCCCGCGATGGCCATGATCAGATCTGCTGTTCGGACAGTCGAGAATTCGTCTTCCCAAAGAACGCCAGTCCGGGCACCCGGCAGATGGACGATGAACGGCACGTGCGGGTCATGCGATGCGGAGAAGCGAAAGGGATGGTCGGAGCTCAGGATGATCGCCGTCTTGCCATCAAGGCTCGCATCATGGACAGAAGCCAGGATGCTGCCAACCGATCGGTCGACCCATTGCAGAGCATCGTTGTAAAGCGATCCCCAGTAGCCGTAACGCGGCGAGGGCCCGATCTTCGGATCGTAGAAGTACGGAGTATGCGGGATGTTGAAGTGAATCAGAGCCACTCCGATTGACGGGTCTGCGGCGAATCGTCGGCCGGCCTCGAGTATCGCTTTGTATTCGGACTCGTGGCGAAGGTCGACCAGCGAAGGGCCGAACGGAGAGAACGCAGCGGTCTCGAACAGCATCCGCGTTTCATCTACTGCGCCATGGGCAAAATCATACCGGGCGGCGTAGGCCGGGATGTACCGCACGTCCCAGTAGCAGTCACTGAGTTGCGAACCGAAGACGCGGCAATAAGGCAGGTACCAGCCTGCGGCCGCCGCGTTCCATCCGCGCGCACGAGCTCTCGCGAATAGATGATGGCCGGCGCCCAACACAATCGGCCCCCTGGTGGGCGGATCGAATTCGATTCGCATCGTGGAGGCGTCGGGTACTTCTGCGCGGACAAGGAACTTCCCGTACAGGAGAGACGGGACGGCGCCGTAAGTCGACATCTGATCCAACGGCACCCTGCCGCCCTGGACTGCGAGCGCTCGCGTAGCATTGAACGAACGATAAGCCAGATCATCGATCACCGGCAATCGCAGTCCGGCCGGCCGATCACTAAAGGTCATCCGTTCATCCCAATCGTCAAACAGAATCCAGAGCACGCGAAACGGAGGGCTTCCGGCCAGACGCGGCGCGGGCGCCGGGTCGCGGGGCAGAGGCTTCTGAACCTGGAAATAGATCAACGACCCTGCGAGCGTTACGGCCAGGCAAGGAGTCGCAGCGAGCGCGATGATCTGCAGCACCCGGACCGTCTGTGAGAAGAACAGGATCGACAGTATGACCACAGTCAATGCCAGCAACCCCGCCAGTGCACTGCTGAAGACGCCGTGCCGCACGAATGCAGCCGTCGAGACCGAACGAATCGCCATCGCGACCATCGCGATCGCGACGACGGGGAGAATGCGTTGCAGCCATCGCGGCAGCTTTGGCGCGATCGAGACGACGAGGAAGGTCAGCAGCGAGAGGAGTAAGACGTCGGCGACGATTCCAAAGTACAGGCCTGGACTCGCGAGCGTTTTGCGGTAGAACCCATCGTCGGGGCCCGGCGGCAGTAGATCGGCCCACGCCCGCAGATAGACGAGATTCGCGAATGAAAGCGAAAGCCAGTAATTTCGCGGCATTCAGGATTTTCGCCGAAGCAGATAGATCGCGCGCTCCGATGACGGGATGTCGATGGAACGGACGACCTCGAAGACCCGCCCGGCACACTCGTCAAAGGCCTCGCGGCTGTACCAGTTGAAAAGCGCGTCGCGGCCACGGGCGAGGCGCCGGAACATCGGGTCCTGAGGTCCGACATATTCGATGATCAGCCAACGCGTAGTGAGATCGGCCAGCGTCTCGAAAATTTCGGGCAGCGGAATCCGGTCGGTCACCATCAGGTGATGCGCCACCGCGAGGGCCAGCGCGCAATCGAAATATCCTTCGGCCCGTTCGAGGAAACCGGCATGTTCGCGACAGCGCCAGCCGGCCGCCGGCGTAGGCCTGGCGAAATCCACGACAAGGGGAAGAATGTCTGCACCGGAGGTGTTCCCAGTTCGCCACAACGCCGCGATGGTTTCGGGATCGCTGTCAATCGAAACGACCGATGCGCGCGCCGCCGCAGCCATGAGACTGAATTCTCCATTATTCGCGCCCACGTCGAGTACCCGGGACGGGCGAATTTCCTGGATTGCCTGCTCGACGAACCGCCGTTTGGCGTCCTGCTGTTCCTTCGTGTAAGAAGGGCAGGCGGCCTCATAGTTCGACCAGGCCGACGAACCCGGGCGCGGCGTCAGAGCGTCCAGTTTCTTCCGTAGTGAACGGAAATGGTGCCCCAGAACGAACCTGGCTTCGCCCGCATCGCGCGTCCGGCGGGGCCGGTAGAGTCCTTCGCTTTCGAATCGGGCGGCGCGGGATGGAATGGTGACGAGTCCCAGGTCCGGCGGAAACCAGCGCCGCGGCGTGGGAAGACGGCGAACCGCGTCCTCCGGCGCGATGCCGTCGCGGCGCGTCAGGAAGAATTCGTGGATAGCGCATCCCGTGCGCCGATGGAGCAGCAGCGGGATGAGAAAAGTGCGGGCGAACTGAGCGTCAGCCAGCCAGATGGCATCATGTGGATCGCGGTCCTCGAAAGAAAGCACGTCGACGAAGACGGGACCGGGGCCGCGAAACAGGATGTTGGCGGGCGTTGCGTCCTTCAGGCCCCGGCCTTCCTCGAGTAACGCAGAGCAGAGATCGAGGGTCAGTTGAGCCGCGGCATGCAGCATCACCGCTGGCCATTCGTGCGGGTAACTGGCGAAGGGGATGCGGGGGTGTTCAACGGTTATTTCGTCAATCGGCTGCGTTGAAATCAGGGTGCCGCTGTCTACGAAACGTCGGGCGGCGGGTGAGTCGAGGCACGCCTTGAGATTGGCCCGTCCTGCGGGAAGAATGGTGCGAACGACTCGGTCTTTGCTGACGGAAACAGAACCACCGGGATCGCGGAATGAAGCCGTCCGCGTCACTTCCTCTTCCTGAGCCGGATGAGGAACTTTCGCAGCTGATAGACGCAGCCGACGAAAAATGCGCCGGCCATCTGCCAGATCAGCAGGCCGCTGCCAGGGTCCGTATAGGCGCTCAACGGCAAGGCGCCGACAAACAACAGCGCCAGGACGCCCGCGAACAGGGTGTCGGAGCAGCTGGCCCGCTCGACATTTCCTTTCAAAACGCCCATGGCGATACGAAATTTCAAAATAGCATCTTGCGCGTGGTAAGGTAATTAACCGGCCTACTATCGATGGTTTATAACGGACGCATCAACGAAGTACCAAATTCAGTACTAATGTAGTACGTCAAATCTTGAAAACAATGCCCTCATACACGAAGATCGGAATGCGGTCCTGGTTTACCCAGCTTGCTCAACAGGCAGCCATTCGTGGCGGGACCGCACGACGATTTGCGCATGCTTGAACGAAGACAGGACGACCTCCCCGGACACGCTGAGATCAAAGCCGCGAGCAGACTCCACCCGAGTTCAGGCGCATGGGCGTTCTTCATGCGTGAGATCGTCAGGTTACCGCTGGAGTTGACACCGGTGGTCGTGCAGATTATCCGGATCGAGACGTGGAAACTCGCGCCGGATCCGCTCGAAGCGATTCGCGCGGAAGCGATGCGGGTGCACCAGCGCGCATGGCAAGGCGTGGCTTCGCCGACGCCCCTCGATTCGCGCGGGGTACCCCGCAACGCTAAAGATACGCCGGTCTAGCACCGGGCGTGCAAACCGCCAGGAAACCGAGACCCCGTCCAGAGGTCTCGCGCACAGAGCCATTTTGGGAACTTCAGCCACCGCCTACTGCACTGTCACGGAAATTTGCTGTTGGAAGGCGTCGGCGAGCAGGCATTGTGCACAGTCAGGGCTCGCGTCCCCGGCGCGAGTTGTCCCCCAGCCTGGCGTTGATCTGCCAGTGGCTCATCAGATCAGGCATATCCATTGACGGCGAGATCCGTGCCATAATCAGGGTAATTTCAGGAGCGCCATGCCGCCGGCTTTTCGACTTGTCGCGCTGGGTGTTTTCGTTATTCCGGCTTTGACGGCGCAGAAACATCCTGCACCTGTCAGTTCGCCCTCCAATACCTCCGGCCCCGCGATGACGGCGCCGTCACAGGCTCCTGCAAATCCGTCGGACCAGTGGCCTGATTCGCAGACTCCGATCATGCTTTCCGGCACCGTGGTGATTGAAGGCGGCGGGGAACCCGCTTCAAACATTGCCGTGCAGCGCCTGTGCGAGAACAGCAACGTTCCGCGCACCATGGCTTGGACTGACGCGAAAGGTCAGTTTAGTTTTCGGTGGAATGATTCCACTGCTTCGCTGTCAGAGGCATCCGAACCGGGGGTATATCGCGCCCCGCTCCTCGGCGGCCCTTCGACCACCACCCCCGCGACAGGCAACTCCACAAATACAGGCAGGCTGCCCGGGTCCAGCATGAGAGGTTGCGAACTACTGGCAAATGCTCCGGGATTCCGCTCCGATCGCCTTGACCTGAGCGAGCACCGGGCTTTGGACAACGCGGACCTCGGCAACATCGTGCTGCACCGCATCAGCCGTGTGAAGGAATCTTCTGTCAGCGCAAGCACCCTTTATGCTCCAAAGGACGCTCGAAAAGCGTGGGAGAGAGGCGTACAACTGCTTCACTCCGAGCAACAAGCCGACACTGCGGTGGCGGAAACAGAATTCGCAAAGGCCGTCAGGATTTATCCGAAATTCGCCGAAGCGTGGCTTGGTCTGGGACGCGCCTGCCAGCGCGAACGAAAGGAGGACCGGGCACGCGAGGCTTTTTTGAATGCCATCAGTGCGGACGACAAGCTGGTAGAACCATTCATCGAATTGGGAATGATAGCGTCACGCCACCGCCGATGGCCCGAAGCCGCCCAATACCTGGATCGCGCGCTGCAACTCAATCCGGTGGATTACCCCCATTTGTGGTATGACGATGCCGAAGCGGACTATTACACCGGGAAACTGGACAGGGCGGAAAAGAATGTGCGCGAGGCCCTCAAGGCGCCTGCGCCCAACCGGGAGCCGGGCGCACTGCGTCTGCTCAGCATGGTGCTGCTGAGCAAACAGGATTATGCGGGAGCGGACATTGCGCTGCGTACATATATGCAGGAGTATCCGGACATCCAGGATTGGGACGAACTGCAAACAACGCTGGAAACAATTCGCGGCCATATTCCGGCAAAGCAATAACTGAGAGCACTGTGGGGCAGAATGGAATTCTGCCGCGATTGCTAAATCCGCGTGGACGGTAGCGTGAAAGCGCAAAGGCCGACTACATGCGGACCCGCCCGAGTAATTCGCGAGCCTTATGCATCGATCTCGCGGTAGATGGCGGTTGTCTCCTGAGTGGCCAGACTGAAGCTGAAACGCACGGAGTTTTCCAACGAATTAATTGCGCTGCGCGTGAGAAGCCACGCCGCCGGAGCGCCCGCCAGGATAACGGCGAGAACGGCGGCTGGCGAGTGGAACAGCAGATAGTATTGCAGCCCGACAGCGACAGCTGCCGCTATTCCACCGCCGACCATGATCGGAAGCAGTACCGACCCTTTCGCGGCGTCGGGTTGCCGCATGAACGGCATACCGTCGACAATCCGCAATTCGAGGCTGAGGTAGATTGAAGCGATCGTCAGGCTGTACGCCGCGAACAGAGCGGCGTGCCAGACTCCCCACGCTGCCGCAAGCGGGATAACCAACACCAGGTGGGGAATCAGCACCAGGTGCAGCCAGAGCGTAGCCCACACGCCTCCTGCAAACCCGTGCAGCGAACCCGCCGGCACAGTAAGGAAGAACCAGATCGCCTTGTAATCGTTGCCGTAGGGAAGAACAAAACAAATAAACAGCAGGATGAACCCGAACAGGTGTGGCAAGGCGTGCATGGCGCCGAACGTCGGCCCAAAAACGTCCGTGCGCCATTGGCGTGCGGCGGTCACGAAGAAGACGATCAGCGGCGCAACAGACGGAATCAGTTGCCGGCGGAATTGCCAGTCGCGCAGCATCATGCGTGACACGAATCCGGAGCCCGCCCGAACGGTCTGCCCGCCAAAGAAGCGCGCGATCAGCGGCCCGGTCAACGATCTTCGCCTTCTGACACCAACCGGCGTCCCTCCATGCACAACGCCTGACACATTGATCAGAAAATCCGCTGAAAGTGCGCGTATGCCGCCGACGAAGCCCGCGATCACCAATCCGATCAGCACGAGCGTGATGCCGCGATGAAATGCCGGAGAGCTTGGAATCCAGCGGTTGACGTCAACTCGTGCCAACACCCTTTGCAACCTGCCCAGCAACACCATGACCAGAAGCGGCAGCGCCGCCACAGCCTGTGCGACTGCTCTCAGCCTCCGTGCCGGCACGAATCGCAGCAACCAGCCGAAGACGGCGCAACAGATGAGAGCAACGGCGAGTGAAACCCCTCCTGCCGCGGCCATGTGCTCGATGGGATACCACCAGCGCGAGTCCTTCAGCACAAGTCCGCCCAGTGCCGGCGCGATGTTCAAACCTGGCACAAGGTACACAAGGATCATCACGAGATGTGTCAGCTTCGCGGCGGTATAGGTTGCCCCATTGATCGGCTGGTGGGAGAGAATCAACCCCTCCACCGGGTTAATCAGGCTATTGCCGGTCTCCGAAAGCAGAACACTAAGGATGATGAAACCGTTGAATAACAGAAAGGCCGAGAGAAATCGGCTCACCGGCATTCCCGTCGCGGCGAGCCCGAGGGTCAGCAGGACCGAGAACCCGAAATAGAGCTTCGTGATGACTTTCAGGCTCACGTGATTCGAGCCGAGCTGATCCAGCATTTCGCCGCGATCGCTGAGTTCGCCGAACAGATCCACCAACAGCCAATAGCGGCGCGGGTCCACGCCGAGCGCGGTAAGGAGCGCCGAACTTCGCCGGCCGCGAAGAAGCCGGGTCAGGATTCCCCGAATGGCGTTCATGCCCCCATGGCCGCGACGATTCGGGATACACCGGGGTTGACGTCCACGGCTCTGGTGAGTTTGCGGAAGACATCCTCCAAAGTGGACGCATTGGTGGAAGCCTTCAGTTCCTGTGGCGTGGAATCGGCAATGAGCGTCCCTTTGTTGATGATCAGGACACGGTCGCACACTTTCTCGACCACGTCCAGAACATGCGAGCTGTAAAGGATCGTTTTGCCGGCACCCGCCAGCGCGGCAATAAGGTCCTTGATCAGGATGGCCGCGTTAACGTCAAGCCCCGAGAGCGGTTCATCGAGAAGAATAAGCTCCGGATTATGCAGCAGCGCCGCGGCAATCAGGATCTTCTGGCGCATGCCTTTCGAGTACTTGTCGAGGCGGCTGTGGCGATCCGACGTAAGTTCGAAGGTTTCGAGCATGTCCCGAATTCGGTGTTGCAGCGTGTCTTCCTCGACATCGTGCAAACGGCCGGAGAGTTCGAGAAATTCCTGGCCGGTCAAACTGTCGAAGAGCTCCGCGGCCTCAGGCACGTAGCCGATGCGCTGTTTCACATCGATGGAGCGCTCCGGCATCGGCAAGCCGCAGACCGACACGCTTCCGCGGGCGCCACAAAGAATTCCGCAGATGAGTTTAATTGTGGTGCTTTTGCCGGCGCCGTTGGGACCGAGCAATCCCACCACCTGACCAGAGTTGAGCTGGAAGGAGATCTGGTGGAGCACCTCGGCGTGATCGTACGAAAAAACGACTTCGTCGAATTTCACGACAGGGTCGGGCACGGGTGGTGCCTGCCATTTTACTGGAAGACCGCGCTCAATACCCAAGCTTGTCGGCGAGGAACAGAGGGCCCGGCGATTTGCCTTCCGCCGCGCCCTTCAGGCGAAACATCAATTCGCCCCAGGTCGTGTTGCAGAAAATGAAATAATCCGTTTCTGATTGCCATCCTTTGTGGAAGAACCGCAGCATTGTATTCGAGCCCCCGGCTTCCAGACGGAAGATGATCTGCGTGCCCTCCCATTCGTTGCCCGTTTCGCAAACCCACTCGACGAGATATGGCGGATTGGCGGTTTGGCGCCGCAATCGGTAAATCGTCGTGCGATTGAAAAAGCCCAGTTCAACCACGCCGTCGCGCTCGGTCACGTCGGCAGCCCACCACTGCTCAAAGCCCCTTGCCGTTGCGCAGAGCAGATAGACAGCCTCGGGCCTTGCGGCAATCTGGATCGCGTGCCGAATGTCTGCCATCGTTGGTCCTCTTCAGGACTCTGACAAACATCGGGCTTGGAGCGGAACGGCTATTGTTTGAGAATCTGCGCGATGAAATCGAGCGCGCGCGGGTCTCCTGATTGGCCCAGCCAGAACAACGCCCTCTTCCGGACAGCGGGGTCGCTGTTGGTCTTCGCCAGATCGATCAGCATTGGAATGCCCTGATCGTGGGGCAACTGCGTCAGCGCGAAGACGGCGTGCTCCTTGACCGCTCGGTCGGTATCGTTGAGCGCGGCGTTGTGGATCACATCCGCCGCCTGTTTGTCCCCGGCCTTTTGGGCGAGCCAGAAGAGCGCCTGCTGGCGTACATGCGGACTTCTATCGGAACGCGCGGCGTCGATCACCGTCTTCATCCCCTGCGGGTCTTTGTTCTGCGCCATGGCAAAGATCACCTGACTGCGCACCTGGTCGCTCGGATCGTTGGCCAGCATGCGCTTCAGGGTTTCCAATCCCTTCGCGCCCCGCGAGGTCCCGAGCCAGAACGCCGTCTTCTCACGAACCTTTTCCGGTTGGGCCGGCGCACTCAAATCGTTGAGTGCCTGATCCGCGGCCGGCGCCGAGTGCATCGCGATAGCGAAGATCGCCGGATCGGGCTGGCCGCTCGCAGTTTGCGATTTCAGCCACGCCACGCTGGCATCCGCCGGTACGCCATTGATCCAGTAGAAGGGCAGATTCCCGCCATCCAGCCTGCAATCGGGGGACATGACGCGCAATTTGTCGACGCGGCCGCCTTCCATCCGGGCCAGAATCACTACCGAGGTGTCTCCTTCGAGCCGCACAGCAGCGCCGGCGGCATATCCGCGGCAGCCGTTATCGCCGCAGCACATATCGCCGATCGCGCGCGGCATAGCCGGTTCCGAATATCCCGCCCAGAACGGGCCTGCCCCGAATTGCGCGAGTTGCGTTGCCAGCGACCCGGAGAAAGCGCGCGTTTCCACTTTCGCGTTTTCGATTGCCGGCTGCTGCGCCATGGCAGCAGTGGCTATCGATACCAATAATGCTGCCCTGGTCATTTGAGCAACTCCAGCATGTAATCGGTGGCTTCTTTGCCTCCCATCATGGAAAGCTGCTGCACGATCGCCTTTTTCATTTCGAGATCGCGTTCCTTCCGGGCGAGATCCACCAGCTTGTCTGCCGCACCCGCAATGAAGAGCGCCTGCACAACCGCCCTCTTCACCGTTGTGTCTGTCGTGGTCGAATAGACACTTATCAGCATCTGAAGCCGCTCCTGCGTACCCGCGATGCCCATGTAATGCACCGCGCGTACCTGCAGATCGGGATTCCCGTTTCCCTTTGCGTAATCCGTCAGCACCTGCTGCGCGCGCGGCGACTGGCTCTGCGCCAGAACGAACATCGCGCGATCCTTGACGGGCGGGGCGGCGGTGCCCTTGAGAATGCCTTCGAGCAGAGGAACCGCGTGCTCGGGATCAGCGCTCAGGAGGCCGTTGATCGCGATCAGCTTGAGGTCTTCATTGGATTCGTCCGCTGGGGAAATCGGCTTTCCGGAACTCTGCCGCACCTCGACTTCCAGCGCCTGCGCGTCATTCAGCCAGCGGCTCTTCGGATAATCGCGCCGAAGGACCGCGATGGCGGCAAGCGAATCGTCACGCCTCCCAAGGCGGTTGAGCCCATAAGCTTTCCAGTAAAGCGCACCCTCCGCCCGCGGCGCCTTATTCGTCACCACTCTGTCAAAGCTTTGGATCGCCTTCTCGTACTGGCGATTGTCAAGCGACCGCATCCCGTTGTCGTAATCGAAATCGGAACTGCCAAAGGAATACGGCTTGATACCCGTTGCGATCTTCTGGAATGCCGGCATCGACGAGCGGAGGGGAGCCAACTGGGCCTGTAAAGCGTCCAGCTGTGCGCGAGCGGTGTCGGCCTGTGCCCGAGCGGCGTCTACCTCAGGCGTCTGCGCAAAGGCGGGTAGAGCGGCAGCGGCGAGCAGATAACCATGGAATCGTTTCATGAGATTTTTCCTGAAATCCTCGATGTTCGTAAATTCGTTTCAATAATCCTGACTTTGAACAACAGCGATTCGGAATCCATGCGCTGTTTCAGATCGCGCAATTCCGCAGCATCCACGCGATCCGGCGCGTTGGCGACTTCAAGGACGAATCGCCCGATATCGTCGAGCAATGGCAGCATCCCGGCGTCCTCCCGATCGCCTGCCAGCACCTGCCGCATCAGCCGGTCTTCATTTACCAGATCCCTCGCTCGAGCCCGGTGGGCGGCGAGATCGGCGGCATCCGAATCGTTCATGTTCGCGACCTCCGTGAGCAGCAATTGCGCGCGCTCCAGATGATCGGCCAGCGAAATTGCCAGAATCCGTTCCCGCGCCTGATGAGAAAGCCCGGCGGTGAATTCAGGATCCGGACGCGAAGTGAATCGCCCGGCCATAAACGCCGCGATCACTGTGACCGAAACAGCGGCTGCCGCCAGCCACCAGCGCATTTCGAAGACGCGACGCCGGGGTTCCAGTTGCGGCGCCAGCCGCGCCCAAACGGTGCGTGCAAACCCTGTGTCGATCTCCGGTGGAGTCCATTCATTGCAGGCGTCCAGCATCAGTGCCAGCGATTCCGCCGCAGCCCGGCACAAACCGCATTCAGCCAGATGATCGCGCGCATAGCCCGGTGCACCCTTTTCCCCGTAATACAGCAAAACCAGATCTTCTTCGGTCAGATGTGTCATTGCGATCTGCTCATGGCCGGCTCCAGCGCCCGGCGCAGTTTCTGGACAGCGCGAAAGACGCTGTGCTTGGCCGCACCCGCCTCCACGCCCAGCACCCGCGAGATGTCGAGAATCGGCATCCCCTCGTAATGCCGCATCACGAACGCCGCCCGCTCCATCTCTGACAACTGATCGAGCGCGGGCAGCAGCAGGGCTGTGATTTCCGAACTCTGCACCAGCCGCTCCGGCGTCGGACCCCAATGGGGAACGTTCGGCGCCAGCTCAGTGGTCTTTTCCGTCTTCGCCTTGCGCGCGCGGATGTGATCCAGCGTGCAATTCGAGCAGATGCGGTGTAGCCAGGTCCCGAATGCCGCCCTTCCATCAAAGCGTCCGAGCTGTTTCCACGCCCTCAAAAACGTTTCCTGCACCATGTCTTCGGCGTCGTTCGTGTTTCCGGTCATGCGATATGCCAGCCGGAAAACAGCGCAGCTGTGCCTTTCGACAAGGGAACGAAACGCGTCGTGGTCGCCCCGGCGCGCCCTGTTGATGGCCAGCTCATCGCCCGCATCCATCCGGTTGCTTCTTTAGACTCGGGCGGGGACCGGCGGTTAGCTACAGGCGGGAAGCTTTTTCAGCGGCGGAATGAAGCAGATCGGCCAAGGCCTTGGCGGCTTCGATGTTCAGGCTGCACACCACATCGAAACTGCCGGTGAGTTTTCCGGTCTCGCAAACCGTCAGCTTGACCGATACGCGACGGCCGATCCACTCGTGCTCCGAGGGTGCAACCTGAGCGTTCTCGAGCTGCAGTACGCGGCCGGCACAAGGCTCGAAAGCGGGAATCGCATCCCGAAGCTCCCTTGGGAAGGTGACCCAATTAGCCAGTGGACGAGTCAGGGCAGTGCTCATAGAACACAGAATAGTCGGTTCAGAGCTTAGTGGCTATCCTTATATTCTTCGTACCAGGCCATCTGGATCGCCTCCAGCTTGCCTTCGTTCGATTTCGCCGTATCATCTGCGAAATCCGGCAACTCCGTCACCCACTTGTGCAGATCCGTGAACCGGACCGTCAGCGGGTCCAAATCCGGGTGCTTTTCGATCAGCGCCAGCGCAATGTCTTCCGCGTCGTCCCACTTCAGTCCAGGCATTGGAAACAATGCTATCGTGGCGATAGCTACGTGTCTCGCCGCGGGTCGATCATCATCCCTCTCATTGCGGTCTGTACCTGCGGGCCCATCTTCGCCCAACTCACCGCAAAGCAGAAGGCGGAGAACCTCGAATCCTTCGAAGTGGTCTGGAGCACGGTTCGCGACCGCCATCCCGATCCCAACTTGAACGGCCTCAACTGGCTGGCGATTCATGATGCAACGCGGCCGGCTATCGAAAAAGCCAGGTCGATGAACGAGGTCCGCGGCATCCTGACCGGCATGCTGGCGAAGCTGAACTCTTCGCACTACTCCATCATTCCCGGCGATTTGTATAACCAGATCGACAGCCCGGATGCGGGTCCGGGCGACTCAGGCATAACGCCGGTCATCATCGGCGGCAAAGCCGTGGTTGGAAGCGTGGCGCCGGATTCCCCCGCGGCTCAGGCCGGCCTTCGCCCCGGCATGGTCCTCGACGCTATCAACGGCGCCAAAATCGATTCCACGATTCAAGGACTCAACGCACTCAAGGATCAGGAATCACATCGCATCGTCGAGCAATCGGTCACGCGGAAACTGGATGGCCCCGCCGGCAAGCCTGTGGCCATCGATGTGATCGATGAGCAGGGCCGTCCCAAACATCTCGAACTCGACCCGGCATCTCCAAAAGGCGAACTGGTTCAGTTTGCCAACCTGCCCGCGATGCGCGTCTTCTTCGAATCGCGCGCCCTTCCCGATTCCGTCGGCTACATCCGCTTCAACGAGTTTCTCGATCCCGCGTCGCTCATGCCCAAATTTGAAGAGGCACTCAAAGGCTTCACCAAAGCGCCCGGCATCATTCTGGACTTGCGCGGCAATCCCGGAGGCATCAGCCTCATGGCCATGGGCATCGCCGGTTTCTTCGTCGATGAAGACGGCAAGAAGCTTGGCGAAATGAAGATGCGCGAGACCACATTGAAATTCGTGATCTTCCCTCGGCCCGAAACTTACTCAGGTCCGCTGGCGATCCTGGTGGATGAAGGCTCGGCTTCCACGTCGGAAATCTTCGCCGGAGGCATGCAGGACTTGAAGCGCGCGCGCATTTTCGGCGTCCGGACTGCAGGCGCTGCCCTGCCCTCCGATATCATCCGCCTTCCCAATGGCGACGGTTTTCAATATCCGCAAGCCAGCTACACCTCGGTAAGCGGCAAGGTTCTGGAAGGCGCCGGAGTCACGCCGGATGTCCTCGTCGAACAGACCCGCGAAGGCCTGCTGGCGGGTCGTGACCTCGTCATTGAAGCTGCGGACTCGTGGATACGTTCGACGAGGCGTTAGAGTCTGTCATGGGGACCATGCCAGGATTCATCGCATTCTGAGCCGCGACCGTAAGGGAGTTTCCTAAGGCAGATGTGGGGTCAGGGCTTCCGCCCTGCCGCCGAGCTTCCGCTCGGCGTTCTCAACGCGAAACTGCGGGGAGCGTCGGGTAGCCTGGTCCGTTTCATCGTGAGGCGTTAGTGCGCCGCGCCCGTCCCGACCATGGCGGCCGGAGCAATCTCAAGCTTCGCGCCCAGGGTCAGGAAATTCAGCAACGTCGCTGCGGCGCCGCATCCCGCGATCACAATGGCCATCGGCACCGCGGAGGAGTTATCGATCATGCCGAGAATGATCGTGGTCACTGCGGCGATGGTGAACTGATTTGTGCCGAGTAGTGCCGACGCGGTTCCCGCCATGTTCCCGTGGCGCATCATCGCGACCGTGTTCCCATTCGGAAAAACGAACCCGGCAGCGCACATATAAGCAAAGACCGGCGCGAAGATGCCGACCATACCGCCGAAACCGGTGCGCGCAGCAAGGAGCACCAGCACCCCGGCCAGCATTTGCACAAGGTTCGAGGCGCGCAGCACCCGCCAGATCGGTATCCGCCGCGGCATGTGTCCGTTCACCTGTGACGATGCGATCATGCCCGCAGCAATCGCCCCAAACAGCCAGCCGAATTGCTGCGGCGGAAGCTTGTAGATATTGATGAACACGAACGGCGCGGTGGCAATGTACGCGAACATGCCGGCCGAACTAAAGCCGC
>Ga0210389_10000567_pt1 | contig 33004 bp, 57 predicted proteins | sample IncBWH28OmetaG_FD_160127 | JGI IMG/M metagenome (GOLD analysis project Ga0210389, IMG submission 160127) | Forest soil microbial communities from Barre Woods Harvard Forest LTER site, Petersham, Massachusetts, United States - Inc-BW-H-28-O ... | reverse complement strand
GATTCTTCCCCAGAACCCTTTCCCGGGCTACTACGACACACCGATTGGCGCTGCCTACTGGGACACGGCCGCGCCCTACACGGGCTCAATGCCCAACCCCTTCCCGGCCGGGAACGGTGGCGGCCCCTATCAATTCACGATTTACGCGACCTTGGCCGGACCCACCGTTCAGAACTTCCCGATGGCGATCCGGGACACCTCGAGCGTCACCAGCCTGGGGTACGAGGTTAACCGGCATTTCCCGCTGGTAGTCGCGAGCACGTCGAGCGTCACGGCGCTCGGATTTGAGACGGGCGCGGCGGCTCAGCATTTCCCGCTCACCGTTGCCGACACGTCCACCGTCACGGCCCTGTGGCAGCAGACGATCGGGAAAGACTTCCCGCTCACCATCGCTGACACCTCGACCGTGACCCGGCTGGGGTTAAGCGTTAACCGCCGGTTCCCGATCACGATCGATGACATCTCGAGCGTGACCACCCTGGGCTTCCGGGTGAACCGCCGGTTCCCGATTCAAGTCGCGGATACTTCAACGGTCACCACGCTCCGGTTTGAACTGGCTCAGCGGTTCGCGCTCACGGTTGCCGACACTTCAACCGTTACGACCCTGGGGTTCCATACCACTTTACTCCTGCATTTCCCCATCCAGGTCCATGACCTTTCGAGCGTCACGGCTCTTGGCCTGGAGGTGAACCGGCGCTTCGCACTCACGGTTGCCGATACCTCAACCGTGACGGCCCTGGGCCTGGAGGTGAACCGGCGCTTCCCGCTGACCATTGCCGACACTTCAACCGTCACCCGGCTCCTCTACAGCCTCCCGCTTCAGTCCTTCCCCTTCGCCATTGCCGACACCTCGACCGTCATCACCCTGGGATGGGAGAACGATCATTTTCACGAGCCGCTGATCGTCCCGGCCTATTCGGGCCAGAACCAGCAGACCCAGATCGCGGTTCCAGCCCCGATCGCTTACCGCGAAGCCCGGCGCGAGGAAGGCCCCTGGGTGATGCCGCCCTACGCCAATTTGTACCCGGGCGGCGAACAGGCAGGGACTGCAATTGTCCCACCCCCACTCCAGTCAACCGACCTGTGGGCGGCAATGCAGACGTGGCCTTTATGAGCATAAGCACCATTCTGATTATCATCCTGGTCCTCTTTTTGATCGGGGCGCTCCCCAGCTGGGGGTATTCGGCCAACTGGGGTTACGGCCCCACGGGCGGGATCGGCCTGATTTTACTGATCGTGATCATCCTGATGTTGATGCACGTCTTTTAGGGTGATAGAACAGACTTCGGGAATATTGGAAAAAGGGCCAACAGCCCTGGGGTGCTAAGACCACCCTTCGCATGTTCATGGTAAGTGTTCAAAATCTGCAAGGTTAACTACCCCTCTCCGTGAGTGCGGAGAGGGGAACCTCCAAGGTGACCTCGAGGCACGAACACTTTGGTTATGCCAATCACTAAGCAGCAGGATCAGGTCCCCGGAGTCTCCGAGGAAGAAGCTTTGAAGCAGGCCAAGGCGGACAACGACCAGAAGCTGGCCCGGGAACAGGCCGAAGCCGAAGAGGGCAACATCGTCCAGGTCTCAAGCGCCAGTCTCCACAATTACCCCGACGCCAAGGTTCACCTGGAAGAGCCGGAGCCCGAAGAGGAAAAGACCAAACAGCCGCGTACCGGCGCTTCCGCTATTGCCAAGGAAGAGTAAAGTTCCCCGTGGAACTGATCCAAAGCACTTTGTTCACGAGTCCGTATTCGGGCTGCCGGAACTTCAGCGGCTGGCCCAAGGATCCGTGTTCAGGGCCGCCACCCTCGTCCTATCCGCCCCCGGGGCGCGCGCTGACGGCCGCCCTATGCGTCGATGGGTACAGGCCAGGGTGGAGACAGCGTAACCCGATTCAGAACGCTCTCACGGGCTTGCAGCCGGTACAATGGCGGCCGTGCCCGGTAATCCCAAGGACCAGCTTCAAGGTTTGCGCGGGGCCATCCACCGCCGGACCCATGACGGTAAGAAATCCCTGGTACGAGAACGACGACTTTTCCGTGTCGAACGCCGGGGCCGGGCGTCTGGGTTAGGGCTAGGGTAATAAGGGTCTTTCCACGTTTCTTTCCAGACGCCGTTGTGCTGGATCCTGATCATGCGTTCTTCCTTCTCCCGTTTCCAAAGCTTTGCGCTCCAACCGGACCCCTAAGACCCGGGCGGCGGCCAGACAGATTAACTTGAACAGGTTCTCCAGATCCACCTTGTTGGGGTTCTGTTCGGACCGCAGGAGTTTAATGGTTTCGCTCCTTTCCCCAGGAGGTCTGCTCAGGCCCGGGATCCCGGAACTGGTTGAGTATTCTTCCGCGTACCCGCTATACACCTTGAACTCGAAGGTATCGGGGAAGTATTCGCAGTCCAGGTGAGCGTTTAATTCCCGGACACACCAAAAATGGAGTTCGCCGGTCCAGCGCGAGTAGATCTGGTAGAGGTCAGTCTCGGTCATAGGCGCTATTTGGCGTAGTGTTTTGCGATGTGTTTGACCGCGTGGTGGACTAACTGGTGAGTCAGGGGATGAGTCGCCACTAAAAGCAAGCTCGCGCACCCGGAGCTAACCAGGGCTAAGAAGAGGACGGCCACTCTCAAGGCCCCTCCTCTTTTTCCGGGAAGGGCCTTAGTTTCAGGGTGGCCGCGATCTGGCCCAGGATGTCCTTATTTCCATTGGGGCGCATCAAAAAGACGGTCACCCAGCCTTCCCCCTCAAAGTCGCGGGATGCCATGTACTGGACCCAGGGGTTTTTAATTAAGCGGTCCTTGGCCTTGTCCAGTAATTCAAAGGCATCGTCCCTGGTGATGTCGTATTTGACTGCCCAGTCGCAGAGGGCGCTAGACTCGACCACTCCTTGAGTGGAGTAGTCGTTCCCCAGGGCGTCATAGATCAGTAAGAACCCGATTACTAACTGCTGGAGTTCAATCAAACATTCGGGCATCGGGGTATCCCCCGTCTGGACCATCGATTCAAAGCTCATCGGTCCGAGTGGCCCCTTCCCAACTCATCCAGCCTTCTATTTAATCGCCGGATATCAGCCCTGATATCTGCGAGTTCAACCAGGATCCGGGGATCAATATCGCGGTAAGCCACGAATTGCCCCATCTGCGAGAGCTGCCCCTGGGCCTGCTGGATCTGGTTCATGGGCTGCATATCCTCTTGGTTGATTCCTGAACCAAACTCGCTCCAGTGGGTACTGCCTCGCACGGGCTCACCTGTCAACACCGGGCACCCAGGTTCGTGCCCCGGCGGCTCGTTACTTGGGTGGCGACAGATCTGGCAGAAGGTGGCCATTTTAATTCTGTTCCGGTTTGATCGGCCCGGCCTTGATTAAGACCCCCTGTTCAACGGCGTACATCGCGTAATCAAAGCCCAAGCTCCAGGCGGCCTTGACGATCTCCGAATAGCGGGGTTTTTCCTCACCCGGGTGGATCCCTTTTAAGGCCTCGAGGATCGAGGAATTAATCAGCCTTTGCCCCTCTTCCCCTAAGCCATTCCAGGCCCCCCGGATAATCTCCGCATGGGATTTGGAAAGGATCCCTTTAACCTTGGTCTCTAGTCTCGGTAGTTTCGGTTCTTGCATAAAACTCGTGTTTTCTTTCACATCTCCACTTCGAGGGTCTGAGCCTCAAGCTCCGCTTCCTTGTACGCTTCCTTGGCTTTCTCAAAAGCGGCTGCCTTCTCCTTCGCCCGGCGTTCCCTTAAGCGTTTCTGATACTCGCTCTGCCGACGCCGGTTGCCCTCCCTCAATTCCTCCGCTGACTTTAACGGTCTTCTTGGCATGGTCCCACCTCACTAACGTCATTCCCAGGGGACTTCAATCTCATTCAGAGTGGCAATGGGTTTATCGGGCGTAGCCCGATCGATTTTTTTCCCTAACTGGGCTTTGAGCCGGTCGAACCTTGCCCTTCTGTCTCCAGGGGAACCTCCACCATCGGCCTCCAGGTTATCTTGCGCACCAGCATGTTCCGGCTGTACATCTCCCATTCGATCTCTTTGATCTCCATGGTGGTCTTGGCTACCTGCTCCATCAGCTTGGAAAGCTTCTGGTATGCCTCCACCCGGCCCTTGCGCAACAATTTCTCGGTATCTGCTGTCATGACCACCTTTCACGTTTGGTTCCATCGACCCCTCCCAGTCCCCCGGGGCGTAATGTGTCTCCGTTACGTTATGGGTAACGTTATGGGTAACGTTACCCGAAGACGCAAGCTTTTTCTGGCCCTGGCTCTGCCCGTACTGCGCCAAACGGCGTTGCTCGGCAAGCCACGCGTGCCTTTTCCGCCACCGCTTCTGCCTCTCCCGGTTCGTCGCCCGGATCTCCTCCAGTGTCTTTTGACTGGCCATTTTCCCATCGTCACGTTATTGGTAACGTTATGCAAGCCTTTTCAAAAAATGTGGAGACACCACTTGAGTGGGTGGCAATGCTCTCAGATGGGACCCGCGAGCGGGCAATACCCCGGGGCGCGAACGCGTTTAATGCAGGGAGGGTGACCCTCTCCAGGCAGGGAGGGTCACATAACGTTAGGACGATTCGACTGTCCTGTGGAACACATGTGCAAGTGCCTCAGAATCAACGTTTCCTATTTTATACTACGGCTATTGTATGATGTTATCGAGGGAAGGGGAGCTGATGTGCGATTGCGGCTGGCGGCTGCCAGTCACCCAGGTCTGCCACCGCTGCGGGGCCGAGCCCTCGTGGATGGTCGACGTGCGCCGGGCTCAGCGCAAGATCGACTGCGAGCGGGCGGCCCGGTCACCGGATACGGATCAGGCGGCCTCCGATACGGACTGGCGCGACTTGTCAGCGTAATACGCTGCGAGCAGGTTTCGTAACGTTAGAGCGTAACATTTGCGCGTGCAGAAGTTCACTCGCTTCGCTCGTGATCTGAAGCGGCTGAACGGTTTCCCGCAGGCAGGGCAGATGCAGCGTATTGTGCCGTTACGGGGCATTTGGGGTGGTCCCTGGCGGGACGCTTGACGGGATTAGTAACACCTGATGTGAACAGATGAAGGGTTTATTCAGGGTTCGCCGCTTTCATGAAGAGCTGTGGTTCACGCCTCTGTGCCCAGCCCTCCAGGACCTTTAAACGAGCGTCAAACGCTTCCAGGCGCGCGCTCACCTTGACCAGTTGCGCTTCCAACAGATCCATCCTGGCAAACCGGCTGATCTTAGTCGTGTCGAGTTCCTCCGGCATAACGTTATACACGCTGAGTAGCCCACGCTTCGAGCACCTTTAACCGCTCTTCACAACTCGCTAAACGCTTTTGCAACATCTCCTTCTCATCCTCCCAGATGATCGTCAGGTGACGATCCGCCGGATTAGGTGGATGATCAGCTTTCGCAAACTCAGCCATTTGCTCTTTGATCTCGTGACTCATGAGGGGATGGGGTACGGGTTCCATTGGTTGTTGTTGTACTCTCTCACGATACCGTCCTCGCCCAAGGCGTACAACACAATCACTTGCCTCTTTTGCAGCTCGTCAAAGAAAGTCACCGCTTGGAAAGCCTTGGCCTTGACCAGCCTGGGCACTGGAACCCCCAACACCTCGACGAACGGCTTAGCTTTGGTGGTCATTTATTTCACTCATCGCTTCTCATGCCTCCGTTCAAGCTCGTCCTCAATCAATTCAAGTTCCAGCAACCGATTCAAATCGCCCTGGCCCAGGTGATCAATCAAAGTCGGCAATTCATCGTTGATCTGATTGGCCAGCGTCACCAGCTCCTGCGGAGTAAACTCCTCGATCCGTTTGCCTCGCAAGATGTGCAGCTCAATGTCCTCGGCCATGAGCTAAACCTTTAATCATTCGCGCCGATAAAGGTCAAGGGGCAAGGATGGGAATAGATTGTTATGGACAGCAATGACAAGGCACGCTTTGCATGGGAGTTGGATGGGAACGGCAGGCTTTACGATGGCGCTCCCGGTGGAAGTTCCGCCGGGAGGCTATCCACCAATTTGTGAATGTTCGGCAGCTGTAAAGAAATCCAGTTGAGCACATTCACTGGATGACTTCGCCCAGGATCGGGCAATGGCTCGATGCCGGTGAGTTTGCTTCGGTGTTGAAGAGCACGTATGACAATCGCCGCCGAATCTGTGTCCCCAGCCCGGGCAAATTTGTAAAAGGTGTTGATCAAGCCGTCGACTCGTTCCAAGTCCAGTTGGCGGTTGAGATCGAGGCTGTCTTTCAGGTCGTCGCGGATCGCTTCGTGCACCTCTTTAATCAATTTTTTGCACAGCTCAATTGACACGTCTAGTCGATGCGCAATATCGACGACCGGCGTACCCGCTACGCGTTGACTCCAGGCTTCCAGGGCGCTTTTGGTCAGCTCCGGGCCTCGTGCAGCCAGGACGCCGTTAAAACGCGGGGACGGGGCTTGTGGGCTTAAGGGCGTGCGCTTCTCAGCGTCCCGCATCGGCGCGGGCTTAGCTTTTGCTTTACGTTTCTCCTTTGGCCCCTCGACCGCATCGATCAACTCATCCCAGTCCATTGCGAAGCACTGTTCTACATGAAAGCCACCCAGGATCAAGCAGAGATCCTGGTATGACGTTATAGGTCAATGATGCGCGGCCATTTGACCTGGATTTATGCCCAACGCTAAACAAAACCAATTTGGTTCGTATTTCGGTTGTTTTTCAGGCACTTGCGTAAGCTGGAAGGCCACAATATAACGTCATACCTGGGCATCATTTTAGGCCTCGCTTATAGTTTCCTACTTAAGTAAGTTGACAACCTGTCGTATAACGTTATTTGTACACTAACGTTATGCAAGTCACCAACAAAGCACTCCGAATCAACTGTTACGTCCGAATCAAAGCCAGCGGTTTCGTTGGCCGCCTGGGCGGCATCTACCACAACGACGATCGTGATACCGGCACTTGGCGCACCACCTACGGCGTCGACTGGGCCAGTGAATACCCGTCCTGCGAGCTTGAGCGGATCAGCCCGGGCGAGTATCACGCGAGCCCTGAGAGCCTCAAGCTCAGCAAAACCAACCCCGAGCCGTACAAGGGCCGCGTCATCGCCTAAAAACCGCTCCCAATCAGAAAACTGTCGTAATAGATACTATGCAAGATTCCGAGAACATCACCTTCACGATCCAGCTGACCTCTGACGAGGCGGCCATGATCAATGACGCATTGCGCGTCAAAGCCGGTCATCACCGCACGATGCGGACTAAAGCCGTCTCCTGCAACATGCACCGCTGTTCAGCGGGCCATCACCGGCAGGCTCTCCTAGCCGAGCAATTGGCCGATAAGGTCTGCATCGCTCACGCTAACGCCCAGGAGGTCGCTCTGGACCATATCCCGCTGGGCCCTATGGAAGAGATGGATTACCAGCTGGAACAGGAGGTCCGCTAGAAGCTTATGCAATTCACCAAATCTGTCCCCAATGATTTCACGCCCGCCCCCGAGGCTGGCGTGATCGCCGCCTGCTCCTATAAGAACCTCCAGCGGCTTTACACCGATAAAGAGATCTACTTCATCGGCTATTACAATACCGGCGTCCATTTCCGCTCCTGGGAAGCTGCCCGGGACAAATACAACCAGCTTACGAGCATCAAGCGATGAAAGACTACACTGAACTCTTCACGCCCGAGAAGCTGGCCCGGCATGCCGCCGAGGACGCCAAACCGGCCACTAAATTCCTCTACAGCTCGCACGGCGTCTATCATATAGGCGCGCGCCGTGAGCTGCGGGGGGCACGCTCAAACCTGATCTCCAGCGTCTACTACGTCGCCAAGTGCAACGGTAAGCGCCTGGGTGGGTCCTGGGGCCAGATCGAATCAACCGAGCTGCCAGCCTACCGGGTGGTGCGCTGCAAGCGGTGCTTCGGCCAGGAGGGTGGGTTCCGATGATGAACGAATTCCTTCACGCCGTCCTGCCCCTGCTGCTTCTGCTCCTGGGGCCGCTGGCCGGTGTAATCCTCTGGACCTCGATTTGGAAATGAAAACAACACTTCAAAACAATGAACCACTGTGCGGTCTGCCAACGGCAGACCTTGCACATCTCGATCCACACCCAGGAGCGATGCAACAACTTCTTGCACTTCATCCTCTCGATCTTTACCGGCGGCCTCTGGCTCCTGGTCTGGATGCTGGCGGCGGCCTGCTGCGAGAACAGCACCACTAAGCCTGCCTGCACCGTCTGTGGCAGCACCGAGCAGCCGTGGGCCACACCCCGATGGCTTAAACTCAATTGGTGGCTGTCATAAACACCCCTGTAGCATAACATCGTTTTGAAATGTTAAAGATTTACCAGGATCCCCGGAGGCAACGTTGCGCATGCAAGACCATCGAATCTACCTCAACGTACCTCCGAGCGATCCTGGGGCATCCTGGAGCGTTCTAGAGGCATATGGAAATTACAAGTGTATGCTAGTAATTATAGGATTCCGCTAAAACCTACTTAGAAATTATAACCAATACTGATCCCTTTATAATGTTATGATAGGTCAAAGTTTTACCCCTCGGCCCGACAGGTTTGACCCAGAAGCCCTCGATGCAGCCCTGGCGCATTTGGCTGATGCCGCTACTGCGACCAGGGACTGCTTTACGATGGGCGATGTTGACGAAGGTCGTCGCACCTTTGATAAGGCCATCACTGCCCTCGCGCAAGCCGTACATCAGATTTCTTTGCTCAATCGTTAAATAGTGCTTTACCTAATTAGGAAACTGTCGTAAGTGATAGGTGATGCAAGTCAATTCCGAGTCCGAAACAATCGATACCCTCGTCGCGCAAGGTGCGCTCTTTGTCGCCAACCACTCCGGCGGCAAAGACAGTCAAGCCAACCTGATCGCTCTTCTCGAGCGAGTGCCGCGCCACCTGATCGTGGTCGTCCACGCTTCCCTGGGCAAGATGGAGTGGCCAGGAGCCCTGGAGAAAGCTCAAGAGCACGCCCTGGCTCACAATCTGCCTTTCCTGGTCGCCAAGGCCTCTAAGAGCCTCCTAGACATGGTAGAGCGGCGTTTCACGAGCCGCCCGAGCGTGCCCTCCTGGCCAAGCGCCTCCACTCGCCAGTGCACCTCAGATCTCAAGCGCGATCCGATCACCAAGGTGATGCGGGCCTATGCCAACGAGCACGGGTACTCGACTGTAGTCAATTGCCTGGGCTTGCGCGGCCAGGAGTCAACATCCAGAGCCAAGCGCGCCACCTTCAGCCGCAACGAGCGCAACTCGACCGCTGCCCGCTCCTGGTACGAGTGGCTGCCTATTCATGCTCTCAAGGTGGAAGAGGTTTTCGCCTCGATCAAAGCCAGTGGCCAGGAGCTGCACTATGCGTACGGCCTGGGCAACGAACGGCTCAGCTGTGTCTTCTGTATCATGGGGAGTGCCGGTGACTGCCAGAACGGTGCCAAGCACAATCCTGGGCTCTTCCAGGAGTACGTCCAGATGGAGCATAAGACCGGCTACACCATGCACCAGAGCCGCAAGAGCTTGGCCGAGATTGTCTTCGGCACCCAGCTGGAAGCTGACCTCCTGGCGGCCTGAAATTAAACTAAAGTTTCCCTTTACCTAAGTAGGAAACTGTCGTAAGGAATAGATATGCAAGTCACATGGTCAATCCGCAAAACTCACGGCATCTCGCACAAGCCAGCATGGCAGATCATCAAGATCGTCGATGGGCGCGAGCTGGCCACCTTCATGGTGTACGGGCGCAAAAAGCATGCGCTCCAAAAAGCAGCTGACCTCAACCAATCCAACTAGAAAGCCTTTTTTTATGGAAGACATTTTGATGACAATTCCGAGCTACTGCGACGACTGCGAAACATGGCACCAAGAGCACATCTGGGCCTATGACGACGGCACCTACACAAGCTGCGATTCAGACGGCGACCATGAGCCCATCGAGGCCGAGGACGTGCCTTCCTGTGAGGAGCATGACCGTCTGTGGCGCGAATACGCTCAGTGGGTGGTCGAGCAGGGAGAAGATCCCCTTGGCAACTTTTACGTGCGCTATTCAACCAAGGTGAAAGAGCGGTGGCAGTTCAAGTTGACCAAGACGCTTGTCGGTCCACGCTTGATTGGTGTGCGCCGAGCTGGGCGCGCCTATACACCAGACGAGCTACCCGAGCACGCCAGGAGTTTCCTGAATCTGGATGCCAGCGGCAAGCTGGGCGACTTCGCCACTTGGGCCGAGCTGACCGAAGTGCTGCCCGAGGTCAAGCCGGGTAAATGGTTTGTGGCGCACATTGAATACGACAAGCCTCGCCCCGAGGCTGTCACGGCTCGCGAGCTGCGGAAAATTGCCCGTCACAACATAAACTAAACTTTCACTTTACCTAAGTAGGAAACTGTCGTAAGGAATACATATATGCAATCCGAGACCCTCACCGAAACCGAGCGCAACACCCTTTTCGTAACCGTCCACGGTTACGAGTTCCGCCTCTGGCTGCGTCGACCCACCGAAGGCCAAATCTGGAGTGCCTACTGGCAGGTTGACATGAAAGAGGCCGATGGCACCTGGAGCTACCACTCCTCTGCTTATGGCCTGACCGAGGCCTTTAACAGCGTCCGCGTTTCCACCGGCATCTAAGGCCCCACCACCAACACCAATATGCAAGTTAATTCCGAGACCAACCACCACTTCACTACCCTGCGTGACGCGAAGACCTTTGCCCTCGCAGGCAACGCCACCATCACGTTGCAGTCGCTCAAAAGCGGCTCGCATTTCACCTTCAAAATCCGCGAGAAAGCTGACTCGCCCGATCGCGCGCCGGTCTGGTTTGTCAACCTCCTCTCCGGCACCGACAACGAGAACGATTTCCGTTACCTGGGCCTGATCCGCGAGGGGCGCTTTTGCCTGACCAAGAACTCACGAGTCAGCATCGATGCGCCATCCTTCAAGGCGTTCAACTACTTCTGGAACATGGATCATGGCGACGAGATTCCCTCTCAGCTCGTGGTCCGCCATGAGATGAAGTGCGGCCGGTGCGGACGCACGCTGACCGTCCCTGAGTCAATCGATCGCGGCATCGGGCCTGACTGTGCCGAGCTGATGGGCCTGGACCTGTAAACCAACCTGGGACCGGGGCATGCGCGCCCCGGTCCCGCCACCATCAAACCTTTCTATCTTACCATGATGAGAATCCTTTACACCATCGGCCGCCCAGAGCCCGAGCTGGAAGCCATTCGCCGCTTGATTGCCGAGCGAAGCGGACTTGATGCCGATGAGATCTATCCCTATGCCCTCTCGGCTGGCAACGACTTTGGCCGCGTCTACTATGCGGTCGTCGAACCGGCCACCGAGCGAGGGTTGATCTTCACGATCAGCCGCAGCTTGAGCACCGATCCGACAGTTGCTCCGCAGCACCTCTCAGAGTGGGAGATCAAACACCTGTTCAAACTGGCCCGTACACTGGGCCTTCACAAATTCACCATGCTGGCCCCGCTACGCCTCTTTGAGGACGAGATCGCTAAAAGGGCGCTGAAGTACTGAAAACGCGCCACAGCAGGCCCACAGGAACGCCTGGGGGCCTGCTAGGCGCGACTCCAACCCAGTCGCCCATCACCCCACAACAAAATGACCACCAACCTAGAACGCGCGGCCCAGCTGGTCCAAGAAGCGATGGACCTGATCGATGACCACAAAGGCCTCTACCCCAACATCAGCCATGCCCTCAAAGAAGCCTGGGAAGAGATCGACTCCCAGATCGATTACGAGGACGAACGCAGCTACGATCAGACTGGAAAGCATGCTTAATCCCTTATGCATGCAAACCCTGGGAGACAGAATGAAGCTGACTAGCAGAATATTAAAACGCTTAGGGGCCAAAGCGGCCGCCTGGAATCAGGAGTTTAAGACCGATGCCTGGGACCAGGAAACCAAGGATGATCCGATCTACCCCGTGCTCAAGGACTACTACGGATCGGTCCTCGAGCTGGGATGCGGCACAGGCCGCACGCCGGTCGAGATGGAGTTCGCCACTTACACCGGAGTTGACCTAGCCGCAGTGGCGATCGCCAAGGCCAAGTTGAAAAGCCCCCAGCACCAGTTCGCTGTTTCCAGCATGGAATCCTATGTGCCAACCCGCAAATACGATGTGATCCTCTTCCGCGAATCGATCTACTACGTCCGCCGCGTATGCGATCTGCTCACCCGGCTGCAACCCTACCTGGAAGACACTGGAGTCTTCATCGCCAGGATCCATGACCGGGACCGGCACTGGGCCGTGATTGGAGAGATCACCCGCAACCGGCCGGTCAAGGACGCCATCCTGCTTCCCACGGGCGGCATTATCCTGATCTTTACGTAAAAAGCATGCTTATTGTTTCCCACTTGACAAACAAAGTTTCCCAATTAAAATAACCCATATGCAAGTACTAGATACCCGACTACTCCGAAGCGCGCCAGCCGCCCTGGCAACCGAGCGCAACATCATTACGACCACCGAGTCGTACAACTTCATCTCAACCCGCGACGTGCTCGAGGTCCTGATCCAGGACAACTGGCAGATCGTCGAGGCCAAGCAATCCGGCTCACGCAACCCGGCGTTCGCCCGGCACGAGATCACCTTGAGCGATCCCACGCTCCAGATGAAAAACGTGGGCGACGTTAAACCCCAGTTCTACCTGGGTAACGCTCACGATGGCTCCGGAGCTTTCCGGATGCAGGCTGGCCTAGAACGGCTTGTGTGCAAGAACGGCATGCGAGTCCCTGAAGGCCTCGTCCAATCCGTTTCGATCCCGCACCGGGGCTCCAAGACGATCGAAGAGATCGTGGCTGTCGCTCAGAGCTACCGCGAGAACGTGGACCTGATCGCCAAGCACATTGTCCGCTTCAAGCAGACGGTGCTCACCCCGGCGGCCGCGACCGAGTTCGTTCGCCAAGCGATTGCGATCCGCCATGGCGAGGAGCTGGACGGTGTGGTGGCGATCGTGGACATCCTGGCTAACCAACGCTACGAGGACGACGGTGCTGACCTGTGGCGCGTCTTTAATCGCGCCCAGGAGTGGCTCCTGCGGGGCGGCTACCCCATCCACCGGCTGGTCGCCAACGGCACCGAGTGGTCCAGCGCCCGCAAGGCCCGGCCGATCAAGTCGATCACCGAGTCGGCGCGGATCAACACCCAGCTCTGGGAGTGCGCTGAGCTGTTCAGCAAGAACTAAAAAGCATGCTTTACAGCCGGAGGTTCCATCCCTCCGGCTAACCTTTTTTATGCAAGCTAAATTCGCCAAAGCAATTGCCAAGAATATCCGCATCATCGCGGAAGAAACCGCCCGGATCGCCATCATCGACGCTGACCGTGATGAATACGGATGCACGAGATGTCCTGAAGCACGAGTGGTGGCTACCCACAGGATAGACAAAGCCGAGGGCAACATCGCCGCACTGTTGCAGCAACCGGGGGCAGTCGCCTAAAGCCCAATGCAAACATCCAAGATCATCATTGGCGAGCACTACGCCGTGAAATATAGTGGCACAGTGGTCCGCCTCAAGGTGACAGAGATCGTCACCCTGACCACACGCACCCATAAGAAGGGCAGCCCGAGCGATACCGTGAACACGATCAAGGGACTGATCGAAGCGGCGGATCTGCCACCGGGCAGGCAGGATTCAGAAACGTCACTGCACAGCGTCAGTCCCGAGGACGTCATGGGCCATTACACCGAGTTCGCGGAGCTGAAGGCCAAGCAGGAAGAGGCGGACAGGATCCGCAAAGAGACCCAGGCCCACGAGGAGGCCGTCCAGGCGCGGCTCCAAGCCAAGCTCTACGAGATCACCGGCCTCGCCGCACCGGCCACTGGCCGCAGCTATCATGACCCGTTTAATTCCGAGTACACCAACTCGATCCGGATCAACGGCCACGAGACCATCGAGAAACTGCTGGAAGTCCTGGAGTCAGTCGAATGGGCAACTACGTCCGCCACGGCGCGCTAGACTGGCGCTCACTTGAAGGCGCACGAGCCAGTGGGATATCTTTCCTACTGGCCAACGGCGAGTCTGGTGAAATAACTTCACCTGAAGCGTTAAGAACTTTTTACACCCGCGTTTTTTATGCCGACCAAATCAAAAGTAAACAACCGTCACCCAGGCGGAAGACCACCCAAAGTCGATAAGGCCCGCTTCGGCCAGATCACTTGTGTCCTGCGGCTGGACACGATCCAGCGGCTCAAAGATGGAGCGGACTCCAAACACTTTGGGGAATACCTGCAAGCCCACCTGGACAGGTATCCGCCGCCGACCAGGGAAGAGTACCTCTCCCTGACCGAGCACAGGGATTATTACACCCTGGTCAAACGCAAGAAGGTGCCGACCATCTTTGCCGCTCCTGGGCTTTCCAAGGAAGCCAAGCGGCTGGCCAGGGAACAGGCCCGGCGCGAGCGGCTCACCCCAGAGCAACGGGAATGGGAAGACTCGCTGAAAGAGGGTATCACCAAGATCGCACAGGAGCATTAGGCCGGGCACAGCTCTTGAGAAACTGATCAAGGCTAACCGCTGGCGGATCAGGAAAGGCCTGCTGGCCACTGAAGACGTGGACGGCTGGAATGGCTCGTTCCTGGTCCCCCTGGATGGCGAGCTATTCCTGATCAGGATCAGTGACGGGCTGGGCTGGAAGCATCTGAGTATGAGTAACGCCCAGAAGAAGGTGCTTCCTACCTGGGCGGCGATGAGCAGGGCCAAGGACTTGTTTTTTGCCGATGAGGATTGGTGCTGCCAGTTCTTTCCTGCTAAGGAGGATTACGTGAATGAATGCGAGTGGTGCCTGCATATCTGGATGCCGTTAGACGAGCCGCTTCCCCATCCGTCTATAGTCCTGGTATGACACACAAGATCACTGTTGTTTTCACAGTCGACACTGAGCCGGTTAGCCGCTGGAATTCGCTGGAAGTGGCCCTGGATCACATCCAGCACGTCATCGACGAAGGCTACACCTTTGAAGGGGAATGGGAGTTTGTCCCAGAAAGTCATGAAGCGTTCCCAACCCCTGAAGAGATCACAGAAGCCGATCCCGAGAGCTACCCCAAAGCGCGCGAGGGAAAGGGGCCAGTACAGCCGTAAGGTCGCGGCATTCAAGCGTAAGAACCCGTGGTGCGTAGCCTGCATCACGGTCTGGCCCGAGCCAATCCGGGCCACCCAGGACGTTCATCACATGATGGGGCGCGAAGGCCCGCTGCTCCTGGACGAGCGTTACTGGATGCCGGTCTGCCGCACTTGCCATGACTGGATCGAAGACCATGGGCGGCTGGCCCGGGAACTAGGGTTTGTTATCGATAAAGATTACCGGACTTAAACGTTGCGCATACATGTCGATCTGGATTAACTTGACACCCTTGTTGAACCTGGAGGCCTGAAAATGTTAAAAATAAGCGTGGATGCGCACATCTTCTACAGGCATGACGCTAGCGAAACGGCTGGCCTGAATGCTGCGATGATCCCTATGGCGGACCACATCAAAGCTGTCGCCGTGGGCGGCGACCGGGCCAAGATGAAACAGATCCTGGGCGGCGAATACTTCCGCTTGAAAGAAGCCGAGCGGATGCATCTCGTGCTCCTGCGGGCCACCCGGCACGCCCGGGCCAACCTGGGTGATTACTTCCCTTACATGAGGCAGACCATCATGGAGAACGCCGAACGGCTGGAGTTAGTCACCGACCTCTACTGGTCCGAACTCAAGCACATGGTCGACCAAGTTCTGCCCACCCGATAAATGCAAATCCAACCTTTCTTCGGTGAAGAGATCATCACCGCTTCCAACGTCGAGGTGCGTGTCAATCCGGATGACCGGGAACGCGCTCTGGCCCTGGTCAATACCACTCGCCAGAACGTCCAGGATGTCCGGACTCCAGAGGAGTTTGACCTCGCACGGCAAGCCGCCGGTCAGATTAAAGCCCTGCTCGATGAGATCGAGATCTCGCGCATGGCCGCCAAGACGCCATTTACCGCTGTGGGGCGCACAATCGACGATGTGGCACGCAAAGTATCTGGGCCGGTTAAAAACGAGCAGGATCGAGTCCTGGCGCTCTTAAGCCGGTATGTGGCCAAGCTCGAGGCCGCCCGTAAAGAGCAGGAGCGGATCGAGGCCGAGGCCCGGCGGCTGGCTCAAGCCGAGGCTGATCGCAAGGTCAAAGAAGCCGAGGCCGAGAGAGACCGTGCCCAGAAGGCGCTCCGCGAGTCCCAGGACGAGGTTGCTCGTGCCCTCTTGCAAGGAGAAGCCGCGAAGCGTGAGAACCAGCTTTTGCAGCAGCAGTTGGCCCGGGATCTGGCCGCCGACGTGGAAGAGCTGGGTAAAAGCACCGAGCCGCCTCCAGGACTGGTCCCAGGCGGCAGAGTGGATCACAACTACGTCTTCACCCTGGTCAGTGTCCAGACCGTCTGTCAGGCCGGTCACTGGCGTTTATTGCGCTGGGAACTGGACATCCCGGCCTGTAAAGATGCAGTGAAAAGCCAGCTGGAATCCAACCCAGGCGTCGAGCCTGTGCTGCCCGGCATCCAAATCAATAAAAAGCTCAACGTCTCAGTCAAAGCTTCAAGCAGAATCAAATGAACGATACCCCATTCCTCTCCGCTCAAGAAATCGATGTCCTCAAACGCACTCTGCTCAAGCAGTTCACCGAGGACGAGCAGGAATCATTTATCCGGCAGTGTCAACGGACACTCCTGGACCCCTTTTCCAAGCAGATCTTCGCGACGAGACGCTGGCAAAAAGACAAACAAGGGAATAAAACCCCCACCCTGACCACGGTGACCTCGATCATGGGGTTAACCGCGATCGCAGTCAGGACGGGCCATTACGACGGGTGCGTGATCACCTGGGCCGGGAAGGATGGCGTCTGGAAAGACGAGTGGCTGGAAGACGAGTACCCGGTTGCTGCCAAGTGTGTCCTCTACCACAAAGAGCGGAGCCACCCCGAGGTGGGGATCGCCCGCTGGGAAGGCTACGTAGGCCGCGCCCAGGACTACAACACTAAACGCTGGGAGGTGACCGATTTCTGGGCGCGACTGCCTGATTTTATGATCGGCAAGTGTGCAAAAGCTCAAGCCTTACGCGGGGCGTTCCCGGACCAGTGCTCCAACCTTTACATCAGTGAAGAACTCCAGGGCGGGATCTCCGAGGCGGACGAGATGGATGATGTCGCTAAGATCTCCAAAAACCGCGAGAAAGAAGAAGAACTGCTCAAAGCCGCCGCGTCCAAAGGAGTCAAGGTGGTCGAGAATAAATCGACCGGCAAACGCCCCACCCCGGCCGAGGCCGCCGCTCCGGCTGAGCCGCCTAAGCCTGTCGCTGCCGCACCTCCAGAAGCCCCGGCCGCCCAGGAGCCTCCCGATGACCTGGATATGGGCGAGCCGCCATCAGAGGGGCCACCGGCCGAAAGCGCGAAACCGTGGCAGTACCACGTCATCACCGGGCTGAAGAACCCGAAGTTCAATGGGCGCACCGTGGGCGATCTCTCCGTAGCGGAACTACAAGCCGTTGAGTCCCAGTGGCTGCCAAAAGTGCGGGCCGTTTGGGACACCGTCAACTCGCTCCAGAAAGCCGATGCTGAAGCTTTTGAGGCGGCCATCGCTTACAGCAAAATGGAGAAGCCGTGGTGAGGCCGCCTGTGTTAAACGTAGGGAATGACCACCCGAGCTTTATCGACGGACACGGCGCTCAAGACCGAACTCGAAGATTGCGAAAATAAGATCAAGTCGGCATTTCGTAGAGGACTCCTGGCCACTTGCGAGATCGCTAAGGAATTGCACAAGATTTATTCGGAAGAGTTGTACAAGGTTAAAACCCAAGACTTCACCGAATACGTCACCATTTCTCTCAACATCAACATCGTGACCTACCGGCGGATTATTGCGGTGAGTCAGACCGTGGCCCAGCTCCGCGATGCCGGGCTGGAGTTACCGGCCAACGAGAGTCAGGTCGCGGAACTGGCCCGCCTGGACGCGCCGATGCGGGCCAAGGTCTGGAACGACCTCGTGATCCGGGCCGAGAAGCTGGAAAAAGCCCTGACCTTAGAAGACATCAAGCATGCGGTCGAGCTGGCCGAAAGCCAGACACCAAAGCGCGAGGTCGAGGTCGAGATGGAGGATAAAGACAATGGCTCGGAGCCTCCAACCAAGAAGAAATCACCAATCCAGGAAGGCGTCCTGGTCCTGACCGAGAAAGGCGAGGCCGCCCTCAACCGGATCCGGAAGATCTGCGGAACTGAGATCGCCCAGGCGATTCAAATGGGAATCAAGGCGATGACCGAGCGGGAGATTAAGAACTGGGCCGAGTACGACGACGAGATGATGCGCCAGCTGGTCTACTACATTATCGACCAGAACTGGCCCCTGACTAAAGCGGTGGGGTTCATCAATAAGGAGGTCGACGACTCGACCGATGTCCATGACCTGATCCTAATCGCCTCCTCGCGCGGCGGCTCAGCCAGGATCAAATATGACCGTGCGAATATTACCATCGAACTGACCCAACAATGACGTTATACAGCTTACGTAAACCGTTGAAAAACAACCTTTTTTCGAACCAAATTGGTTTTGTTTAGCGTTGGGCATAACCCCAGGTATAACGTTATGGATAAGCAGAAACTGGAGATCGGCCACCCGTTGCATGTCAGGGTTTACTGGTATGACAAGGTGCCCGAGCCGCCAGAGAATGAGAGTTACGACGGTGAGGTAGTTGGCTGGCGCGGCAGCCAGATGATTGTCCGGATCCCAGGTTATTCGGTCTTGCGGTTCTGGAAGAAGAACGGCCTGGAGGTAGGGAACCCCGACCATTACCGCCGGGGGTTTAAGGTCGATATCTCTGAGCTGGCCGAATCGATCAAACCCAACAGCCAGGAGGTCGAGGTCGAGATGACAGTGGCAACCGATACCGACTAACGTTATGGCCCGATGCCCGTTCTGTGATCACATCCTGGAAGACGACTGGCTTAAGAAAGTCGGGGCTGCCCTCATGGGGAAAGCCAGCGGAGCCGCCAAGGCCCGGAGCACTGAGATGACCAGCTCGGCAGCCAAAAAACGCTGGAACCTGCATGACGAACTCCTGAACACCCAGGCCGAGAACCAGCTCCTGCGGGAACAGTTAGAGAAGGCCCAGAAAAAAAAGAAGAAGTTTCCCACTTGACAAACCATTAAGCTGGACCGAGAATGCGCTCGTCAGTATGAAACAATTCCGAGATTATCAACGTGACGCTTCGGCCGCCATCCTCTCTACGTGGAAGCAGCATAAAACCTGCATTGCCACGGTGGCGACCGGCGGCGGCAAAACCCTGATTGCGGCTGGCACCTCCAAATATCTGGTGGATCGCGGCAGCCGCGTCTTATTTTTAGCCAACAGGAACGAACTGTGCACCCAGCCTCTGGGGGCCTTCCGGGATCAAGGCATGATTGCCGCCCTGGAGAAGGCCGAGTCCCGTGCTCCGCTTACCTCTAACGTGGTTGTCGGTTCGGTCCAAACCTTAACCCGCAAAGCCCGGTTGGAAAGATTCCCGCGTGACCACTTCACCCACATCTTCGCAGACGAAGCTCATGGCGCTCTGGCTGAAAGCTGGAAGAGAATTTTCAGCCATTTTGATTCGGCCAAGGTCTGCGGGATCACGGCGACGAGCTTCCGGGCGGACGGCAAATTGCTTAGTGAGATCTTCGAGATCGAAGCGTACCGGAAGGACTTATTCGACCTCGTGGACGAAGGTTTCTTGGTGGATCCGGATCACGTCGAGAAGTTATCGACGGCGATCAGTCTCGCGAATGTTCGGATTCGCCGGACGCCGGAGGGTAAAGATTTCGATGTCAACGATTCAGCTGACGCCATTGAGCCCTATTTCCGGGAGATGGCCAAGGAGATCAAAACCCGGTTTAACCACCGTCATATCCTGGCCTTCCTGCCGCTTGTGGCAAGCTCGCAGAAGTTCGTTCAGGCTTGTCTCGCGGAGGGAATCAATGCCGTTCATGTGGACGGCGAAGACTCTGAGCGGGATACGAAACTCCAGGCGTTCCGGGAAGGCCGGATCACGCTGTTAAGCAACTCGAATTTACTCCATACGGGTATCGACGCCCCGATCTGTGACGCGACGTTAAACTTGCGCCCGACGAAGTCTAAGGTCCTCTACACCCAGATCGTGGGCAGATCGACCAGGACGGCCCCAGGAACGATTGACGGCATTGAGACGGCCGAAGGTAGGCTGGCGGCCATTGCCGCGTCCAGTAAGCCCCACAGCATCATTATTGACCCCCTCTGGCTCAGTCTCGAGCATGACTTGGTTAACCCGGCTTTCCTGATCGCCGCCGACCAGGAGCAGGTTGATGAGATGGAGAAAGCCACCAAGGGTAAGGCGAGCTACTCACTTCGCGAGATCCGCACCTCGGTCCAGGAAGCAAAGGAGGCGGCGATCCGACGCAAGCTCGAAGCTGCGGCCCGCTTTCGCGCCGGAATGGTCTCGGCAGAGTACTTCGCAGCGGCGATCCACGATCACGACCTCGTCAACTGGAAGCCGGTCTACTCGTGGGAAACGCGCGTCCGCACCAGTAAGTTTAGCAAGACGCTACTGTCAAATGCTGGGATTGATCCCAGCTCGGTCGAAACGGAAGCGCACGCCCGCAAAATCATGCAAGCGATCGGCAGGCGACGTTATCGGAAGCTGGCTGAAATCCGCGATCTGGCCGGTCTTGATGGCGATGATATCTGGTCACTGACCAGGGCACAGGCCGTGCAACGGAGGGCGGCGTGAACTACGACAACTGGAAATCAACCGACCCCAGGGACGAGGACCTGGGGCCTGACGGCTACGAAATGCCGTCTAACCCCGACTACGACACACTCCTGGAGGACGAATGAAACGAATGAAAAGCATGCTTTACTTTATCTGGAACTATCACCTGGGATGCTGGCGCGAGGCCTGCTCTGATTTCCGGCTTTTCTTCACCAGGGAGGGGTTCACAATACCCCATGGGCTGGACAAGAAAACAACTCACGGCCGAGATGATCGCAGGCATGAGTCCCGAGGATCAGATCAAGTACGGTCCCGAGATCCGGGCCTCTTATGAAGAGGACCCACATCCGCCGCCGGTCACTGACAAATTAGAAAGGGAAGAGCAAAGACAATTTGCTTCATGGTGTTTGTTGCACCTCTACGCCTTCGTCTGGCACTCGACCAAGGCCCCTTCCCGGGCCAGTGTCGGTTGCCCGGATTTCATTGTTGCGCGGCGTGGAGTGACTTGGTGGATCGAATTCAAGCGAGCGCCCAATCCGCTGACCCCGGACCAGAAGAAGTTCAAGGAAACCCTGGAAGCCCAGGGGATTCCTTATTTCATCGTCTACTCCTGCGATGAAGCGATCAAGCTGATCGAGCAGTCTGCCAAATAATTCTTTTATTTATGCGCAACGTTGCCGTATTATTGCCCAACGTATGCAAAAGAAAAAACCCACCGAAACAACTCAAATCGACATCGTCAAAGTCTCCTTTGGCGCATTGCACTTTAACCTAGTAGGGACCACCCCCCTGGTTATTAATCGACTAGCGGAAAAAGCCCGGCACGAGCTTTTGCTTCCAGCCCTGAAAAAGAACGCGGCTGGCCGCGCGACCACCTTAAAACACGATCCGATTCAGGAATTCCGAAGCAGTCTTTACCGGACTGCGGTGAACAGTACAGCCGCCCGAATCTATTTCCCGGGCTCAGCTTTCGCCTCGGCCATCGCTGATGTCGCGGTTGATATTCCGGGCAGCAGCAGAGCACAAGTCGAACGATTGACCAAGGTGCCCGAGCAGTACATCCCGATTTACGGGACGCCCAAAGTTTACATGGCTATCGTCCGAACTTTGGGAATGAACAAAACTCCCGACGTTCGCACTCGCGGCCTGTTGCCCGAATGGGCTTGCGCGGTCGAGGTCAGGTACGTCAAAGGCCTCATCACCGAGCGATCGGTCACCAACCTTTTCGCGGCGGCTGGCGTTATCGGCGGCATGGGTGACGGGCGCGGCAAAATGGGTTTCGGCCAGTTCCGGCTGGTGGAGCACAACGACAAAGATTTCTTGCGGATCGTGAAGACCCAGGGGCGAGCGGTTCAAGATAAAGCGATCCAGGCCGCCGAACCGTATGACGCTGAAACCGAAGAATTGCTGAGCTGGTTCAAGGCTGAGCTGATCGAGCGGGAGAAGCAGGGCCAAGATGATCCTGGGGTGCTGACACGCAGCCGCCGCAACCATGAGGAAGAAGTCGAGGGTGCGGAGGTTGAATGATTACAGCACAACAAAAAAAAGCTGCGATCGATGCAATCGCCAAAGCTAATGGCGGCATCGTCACGCCAGATGCCGTAGTTGAAGCGGCCAAAAAAGAGAGCCATGTCTTACACCAGTGTTTTATTTGGGACGACCAGCGTGCGGCCTATAAACAACGGCTCGACACCGCACGAGATCTTATTTCCAGCGTTTCAGTCGTAATCGAGGTCGACGATGTCACGGTCTCTGCCATCAGTTATGTGCACGATGTGCGCAAAGGCAGGAGCGCCCAAGGTTACGTCTCTATTGACGCTTTGGCGCGAAGACGGGCGGATGCGCAAGAAACGATGGCGCTTGAATTAGAAAGAATCGAGGCCGGTATCAAACGCGCTCGATCAATCGCGAATGGATTAGCCTTGGGCGAATTCCTGGAAGTAGCTTTGGCCAACATTGTTCAAGCCAAAATTAAAATCCAGAGAAGGAAAAAAGCTGCTTAGTGGCATAGGACGGCAGGAACGAAATGGATGGGAGTGGATTTGGACTGGCGCGGTAAAGGAAAGGCAGGACGGCATAGGTGGGGCTCGTAAGGGACAGCTTGGGAAGCGGCAGCGATTGGAGGGATCGGGCATGGAGTCGGCACGGTTGGGACGGGTCTGGAGCTGGCGCGGCGTGGTTTGGCAGGCAGGCATGGAGGGCAACGGACAGGAGCTGGAGCGTATTGGACCGACGTGGTTTGACCGGATGCGGCACGGCAGGCGCGGCAGGGAATCGGAGAGAACGGGCGTCGAAATGGCACGGATTGGCAGGCAGGGCACGGTGGGGCGTGGAGAGGATGGGACAAGGCGGGGATTGTGGAGGATGGGACAGGCGAGGATTGGCAGGAACGGTACGGCCCGGATGCGTAGCGGAAGGGATCGGAACAAAGCGTCTCGGACAGGCGGCAAGGGATTGGCAGGAAGGCACGGATCGGACGAGGGAGGGACTTGGATAGGACTTGGAAGCGGCCCGGACGGCCAGGGTAAGGTCTGATAGGAGGGATTGGGTAGGGACCGGCAGGGACTGGCAGGCGAGGCGGGACTAGGAGGGGCTGGGAGTGGCAGGGCACGGCAGCATCGGAAAGCAGCGGAGCTGAACAGGATGGGAAGCATCGGGATCGGCATGGATCGGCCCGGATAGGAGCGGCAGGCACGGCCCGAGTGGCCATGGATGGCATCGGCTCCATTCGGTGGGGCTGGGAGTGGAAAGACACGGCAGGCATGGACCGCAGCGACAAGGCAGGATGCGTAAAGGGAGCGCCAAGGATAGGACGGGGCAGGATAGGACGGGAACGGCAGGCATGGACCGAACCGGCGTGAACTGGAGTGCACCGCTGGACGGAATGGAAGGGCAGGCGGGGCGAGGAGTGGAGGGGAAACGCTGGGGAAAGCAACGGAGCGGGATTGGCAGGCAGGGAGAGGATGGTACAGGTGGGTACAGTAGCGGATGGGAGCGGATGGGAATGGCAGGCATGGACGGAAGTGGACAGGAGTGGGCCTGGAAATGGACTTGGAGGGCAGAGGCGGGGTTTAGGAGAGGCCAGGACTGGCAGGCATGGACCGATGTTGGATAGCAAAGACAAGGAATGAAGGGGCGTGGACAGGCAGGGCCGGACGGATGGGGCATGGACCGAACCGACCTTGGATCGAAGAGGAATGGCAGGCTTGACTCTTTCCGCGTAAAAGCGCATAAACAAAACAGGCTGGCTGGTCACCTCTCGAAAACTTCCCGGCAAAGGAAATTCTTGTTTGACCTGCCCAGCCCTTTTTGTTTTCATGAAGGTCCTTTGCCGGATGTGGTCGAGAGGTTACGCCTCCGGATTTCCGTATGCAGGACAGTTGTCTTGTTGGGTAAACAAAGACCCCTTCTACCTTCCTGTAGTTCCAAGGGGGGTAGGGGGGGTTATTGTTTCCTAATCAGGACAGTGTCCTGACATATTCCGAGCGAAGCGAGGATTCCTCCTGACAGATAAGGATCTAAGAAAAGAGTATGAACAAGAAGACTAAAAAGCACCTGGGTCAGTTGCAATTAAACGGCGTATCCGAGTACGACCAGCAGACAGAAGGCCTACCCAAGGGTATGCCGCCCTTAAGTGCGATCACACCAGAGACAGCAAAGCTGGGGCTGCCAAACAGCGATGGCGAACACCTGTTTAATGTTTGGTTGTCGAATGGATTCCGCACCAGGACAGGGCCGATCAAGAACTGGAAGGCGGCCATTCGAGTCTGGCACACCAACGGTTTTTTCCCTTCCCAGAAGAAACAGACCACCAAGCCCGGCGAGCTGATGAGCTACGAAATTTTGGACGACATCGCCAAATGGACGGCTTTCAAGAAACTCGACGTTCACAAACTGGGGGCCGAGTTCAAGGAATGGTGCGAAAAGAACAAACAGCCCAAACTCGTCGCCAGTTTCATCAAACTTTTGAATAGCCGATTATGAGTGACGACTTTGATCTGGAAGGCTGGGAACCGCAGGCGGCGGCACCGAACCTGGACGGCTGGAAAAAGCATGCTTTCCGGCCAGACAAACGGGCCGAGGAACGCATTGCCCTGGCTATGCGGCCCAGGATCCGCACCTTTGACTGCCCAGGCTGCGGGATCATGAAGAATGTCGAGCCGGTCTTTGCCAGTGGCCAATGGATTTATAGCGGCCAATGCAGCCACTGCGGAGTCAGCTGGGCGAACGCTTATAACCTGATGCGTCAGTGCCCGGCCTGCGGTGAAAAGGTCGCGATGACCAGCCGCAACCCGGAAGGCAAATGCAAATGCACTGGCGAAACAACGAGACGCTTTTGACAGGGGCGCGGCAATAGGCATACAAACGTTCTCCATGAAACTGTTTCTCCTCGCGCTATTGACCGCAGGCCGGTTGATGGCTGCTGACATCTATGTCGCGCAAACCGCCACCGGCAACGGCAGCGGGACTAACGCGAGCAATTGCAAGGCTCTCTCCGGCGCTCAATGGACAGCTGGCACTGTCAATCATTTGGTGGGCACCATTACCTCCAGTATCACGATCAATGGATCGGGGTCCAGCTCCAGCCCGGTTACCCTCTTCTTTGAGCCTGGGGCCAATATGACAGCCAGCACCTGGAACAAGGCCGCCATCACGGTGGCCGGTTCCTTTGTGGTGATTGACGGGGGCCAGAACGGCCTGATCACGGCGACCGGCCAGAATACGACTAGCGGAGTCAGCTCTAACGGAGTCGCGGTTTCTCAGCAGAACAATCTCGAGGTCAAGAACCTCAAGATCACCAACATGTATAAGAAGACCACCCAGGCTGATCTGGCGCATGCCGCCGGGACAGCGGTGAGTCTGTCTTACGGGAGCAATTTCCACGTTCACGATTGCGTCTTGTCCAGTGCGGGCGCGGGCATCTTTTACACCTATTCGATTACCCCAGCTTCCAGCAACATCGAGCTGGATCACAACGTGATCTCGGACGTGAACTGGGGGATCGGTTCGGGCTCCGGCGGTGCCAATGCGGTGATCGACAACTACAAGGTCCATGACAACGACATCACGATGCCGGGGACCATCTGGGACGATCCGAACAACGACAATCATCACAACGGGATGTATCTCTGGGCCGCGCAACCAGGGAGCAAGATCACCAATCTGCGGATCTACAACAACTATGTCCACGGCGATGCAGGAGCACACTCGACAGCATTCATATACGTTTCCGCCAACGAGAGCGGCTCAGTTTCTGTCGGGATGGAAGGCGTCCTCATATACAATAACCTCTGCGTGGCGACCACAGGAGGGGCCTCGAACGGGTGCATTTTTCCGTCTTGTAACCAACCCTACGTTTACAACAACACCATCGTTTGCACGGCCAGTAATCAGGGTGGTTTAGGGATCCGTCAGTACACCGGGAACATCCCCGGCACCACGGCCACGATCAGAAACAACATCATCTGGAATTGGATGACCACGATTTACACGGTGGGCGGGGCGGCCACCCTGGTGATTGACCACAACCTGGAAAACGTGGATCCGAAGTTTGTCGGTCCTAATGATTTCGATCTGACATCCGGCTCACCAGCTGTGGGCAAAGGCGTCGATCTCTCAAGCTCTTTTACAACGGATATCGAGGGAGTGACGCGCAAAAGCCCATGGGACATCGGTGCCTACGCTTACAATGGCGGCCCACCGCCGACCCCGACCCCGCCGCCGACACCTACGCCCACCCCGACTCCCGCGCCGACCCCAACCCCGACTCCTAAGCCAACCCCGACACCCACGCCGACCCCTGGCCCAACCCCGACACCGACACCACCACCATCAGGGGCGACCTACCGGCAGTGGCAGGATAAACAAACCGAATGGATCAAAGCCAATCCTCCGACCCCGGACCAGTAAGACTGTGCGCCAATTTAAGCCTCTCGATCTATCGGGAGGCTGATCAGATCCGGATCGTCCTGGCGAACGAACTCGAGATGCTGGAGCTTACCGAGTGCTATCAGATCAACACAACGACCAAGCATCTCGACGCACAAGGGCGCGGCGTGGAAAGACTCAGGCAGACCCAACGGTACTGCCTGAAGGAAGCGGTAGTGATCGCCCTGAGACGAGTGGTCTCAGAAGCGTTCAACCAGGGCCTGATCTCCGACTCCCTTGGCGACTGGAAGATTACGAAACCTACACCTTCTCCGTTAAGCACGGTGGCCGAAATCGACTTGAGCGATTCTCTATTGTAGTCGACCGGCTGGGGATCGAGGTGGCGTTTTTCGCAGACCGCAAAGCCGCCGAGCATATTATCCACTTAACTAATGCCCAACGTTGACGTAAAAAGCGTTAATGAAACATCTCCTTGTTGCAGCGATGGTTTGCGTTTCGGGCCTCTCAGCCCAGGCGCAAAACAATAACCAGAATTGCCTCACCTTCCATGGTTACCCAGCAGGGCTGGGTACTTACGAGTACGAACGCTCGATAGGTAACTACATCACCTCCAAAGTTCCGCCGGTCGTCCCCGAGGCCAATCCCGCACTCATCCTGGGAGCGACCTTCTTAGTCGGCGCGGCGGCCTGGGAACTTAAACGCCGTGGATCTCTTAAAGTTCAGGCGTGATTGCGGCACGGGAACCGACGAAGAGTTGGTGCGTGCGGTGGCTGTCTATGATCCGACAGTCACCTCGCCGGATCAGGCTAAAGCGTGGATCTGGTTTTTAATCAAGCGACTCCTTGACACTGAAAGGTATGGATTAGCGGGTCTCGTCCTGTGGGGCGAGGCCCTTTTTAATGCCGGGCCTCGAGCTGTCCAGCAACTGCTCCACACCGTCCGGACCACCCAGAACCTGATCGTCCTGGGCGCGGCGGCGATGGGCAAAACCTACACCCTAATTTGCTATGTACTCCTTGATTGGATCCGCGACCCCAGCTACACCGAGGTCAAGGTTATCTCGACCACGGGCGGCCATGCGAAGAGCCAATCGTTTTCCACACTGCAACGGCTTTACAAAGCGTCGATTATCCCCCTGCCGGGACTCAGTATGGACGGGTTCGTTGGCCTGGATCCTAAAGACCGACATAGCGCGATCACTCTGGTCGCCATTCCTCAAGGGGAAGACGGCCGGGGCGTCCTCCAGGGTTTTCACCCCGTCCCGCGCAACACCCCTCACCCTATCTTTGGCAGCATGTCCCGAGTGCGGGCGTTACTGGACGAAGCGGAAGAGATCCCTTCAGGCGTTTGGGAAGGCGTTAGCAACCTACTTGCCTCGGCCTGGGGCGCGGAAGCGGTCAAGGTCGCTTGTGCGACTAATCCAAGGGATGTCACCAGTAAGCTCGCCCAGCTGGCTGAGCCAACGAATGGCTGGACAACCATTAACCTGGACACGGATAAATCCTGGGTCAGCTCCGAACGGTGGAACGTGTTACGGCTGGACGGGACCGATTGCGAAAACGTGATGGAACGTAAGCTGGTCTTCCCGGGCTTCCTGACCTGGGATGGGTTCCAGAAGTTTGCCCTGGAGCTGGGCGGCCAGTCACCGAAATATCTGACGTTCGGGCGCGGCATGTATCCCTTGTCGGCGTTACAAAATACGCTAATCCCCTATTCGCTCCTGGAAGAGGTGATCGGCCAGTACATGTTCACCGGCCGCACCATCGGGTGCGGCGGAATCGATCTGGCTTTTGAGGGCGGCGACCGGATCATCGTGTTCGTTGGCCGGTACGGCAAATCGATCGGGTTCCAGCCGGTTAACGGTAAGCCGGTCCTCTGGCAGAAGAGCCGGTACACGATCCAGTGCGACCAGTATTTCGAGATGCCCAAAGAGAAGACGATCGCGTTAGCCACCTCGATCGAGGTGCGGCTTAAAAGCCTGAACATTAACCCCGACTGGACGACGTGTGACAGGACTGGCGTGGGAACGGGTACGCATGACGCACTGTGCGAACAGTGGAGCGGCAGTGTGCGCGGCATCCAGTGGGGTTCAGAAGCCGGGAACCGCAAGATCCTGGCGGACGACCACGATTATGCGGTCGAGATCTATGACGGGATCGATACCGAGATGTACGCGCGGGTCCGCAAATTCCTGGAGTTCGGTTTCATGGCTTTCCATCCCCAGATCCAGACTACCCAGCTGTTTAAAGAGTTGTCCGGGAGAAGATATCAGCCAGCGCCCAAGGGACCGTCCGGCAAGCCCAGGATCCGCCTGGAGCCTAAGAAAGAGTTTAAGAAACGCCTGGGCTGGAGTCCGGACATAGCGGACGCCATGGTCCAGATGGTGCACGGCGCGGCGATTAACGGCCCGGAAAAAGCGAGCATGCTAGGCTCGACTAAAAAGCCCCGGTACGCGCCCGGCGGAAATATCGGGCTAAGGGAAAAGACCGAGTACATCGACTTCTCACAAGATCTTTAGAAAAAGCATGCTTTCGTAATGCCTTGAGGCCCTCTCCTTAAATCCCCAAAACAAAAACCCATATGGCATTAGTCCACATTTCAATCTGGTATTATTCCGCCCCTCCTGGCGGTGCTCCAGGTACACCAACCCACCCGATCGCTCCCCCGAGTCCCGGGACGCCCACTCACCCGATCGCCCCTGGTACTCCAGGCGCACCTGATCAAGGGTTACCAGGAACCCCCGGCACACCCGATCAAGGGTTACCAGGAACCCCAGGCGCACCTGATCAAGGGTTACCGAAACCTCCTGGACGACCATCGCACCCGATCGCCCGGCCGCCGCAGCGTCCTCCGGGTTCGGTAGCGCCTCCAATCGTGTTGCCGCCGGAGATCTGGCCGCCGATCCATATCCCGCCGCCAGAAGCGGTTCAGCCGTTGCCGCCGCAGCAGCCTGGAACGCCGGATCAAGGTTTGCCGGAACAACCAGCAGCGCCGGACCAGGGATTGCCGCCGACCGATCCGGCTGCACCCGATCAAGGTCTGCCGCCACAGCCCTCGCCACAGCCGCCGACTCCGACCCCGACACCGGCAGCTTAATTTTCTTCCGCGTAACCTCACCTAGCAGCAAAGAAGGCTCCGAGCGTCCCTCGGAGCCTTTCTTATTGGCAAGCGGCAATGCGAGGGAGTATAGCTCGCAGTAGCGTCCCTTCCGACTTCTCACATGAAATCGATCCCAGCTTTTAGCAAAAAGATGACCGGCGGCGGCATTATGACCGGCGGAAAAATCCGTTCAGGATTCACCGACAACGTGAAAACGACCAATGCCGGTAAAGGCAAAGCGGTCCCGCACATGGCTGCCAATTACCCGGTGAAGTCCACCCTGACTAAGACTACCCCCAAGGGTAACCCGGCCCATCCGGCGGCGAAATCCGGTTCCGGCAAAGCAGCCAGGAGCGTTCCGGCTTTCAGCAAAAAGAAGATCTAAAAGAATTGGTCGCCGCCCTCTTGGACGACGACCCCTTTCCAGTCCATTGCACTTCGGTTGCCATCCTATCCGGTCCATTCCATTTCACTTCTCGTCCGTACCGTAAGCGCAACGTTAGCTGAATGAACGTGAGTGTCGAGCATGGAATTATAACGAGTGTGGTCATGCCGGGCGGCTGGCATTATCCCCAGGTTCTGTCGACCGGCCAGAGCGTCAAGATCACGGCCTTTTCATTCGAGGACCTACTCTCGAATATGCTCGAGTTCCGCCGCGCCCACATGGATCTGTGCGGAGCCGAGAAAGCCAATATCGAGTCGGTGCGCGCCGATCTGAAGACCTATCTGTGCGCCAACTTCCGTCAGAACTGTGCCGACAGCTGGACCCCTCCGGTTGTCACCCAGGGCATCGGCAACCGGCCTGATTACGGCCGCCCGATCGACCGCGCCGGAACGTGGATGGCCGAGCTGGGCCACCACCGCATCGAGCACGTCGACTATGCCCTGGCCGGGTCACGCGCCCAGACGTGCGCCCAGTGCCCGCAGAACGTCCGCTGGGCCACTCCATGCGCCCCGTGCAACGACAACATCCTGGTCCGGATCCAGCGGGCCAAGGGAAGCTTGTACACCAACCTGGATAAGCGGCTTTTCATGTGCCGCCTCTACGGTCACATCAACGAGGTCGCGATCTGGCTAACCGATACCCACTCCAGCTCTGAACAACCTCCTCCACCCCATTGTTGGAAGGCATGAACATCAAAGCAATCTTAGCCACCATTGGCGGCATTTGCGTAGTGATCCTCCAGATCGTCAACGTCCTGCAATCCACCGACATCGAAAAGTTGATGGGCACAAAAGCCAACCTGATGGAGCAGAAAGCTGCCGATCTCCGGACCCTGGTCAACCAGCAAACCTCTATCCTGGAGAAAGAAATCCAGGCCGCTAAATCCGCTGTGACATCCAGCCCAACCCCCTCTCAATAATATGGCTAGCGATTCGATTTCCGCCTCCTTCGGCGGCGAACAACTGGGCCGGTTTAACAGCCCGGAATTTGAGGAAGACGGGACCCAGGTCGTCAATAAACCGATTACAAGTGCCCAGCAGGCGTTTGAAGTGTTTACCCGGCTGATGCGCGACAATCAGGCCCGGGCCAACCGGAACAAGCTCTTAACCGATGCCTACAACGGCTCTAATCCCTTTGACCAGAAGAAGCTGGACGCGGCCGAGCAAGGCTGGCGCGCCAACTTCTCGACCCTGGTCCTGGCGACCTTTGTCGACCGGGTCACCCCGCGTTTAACGGATGCCGTGCACGGGATGAAGTACCTCACCGCTAGCGAGCTGCCCGACAGCTTCGTCAACGCGACCAATAAAACCCAGTTCTTCCGGGAGCGGACCACCGAACAGATCCGGAGCTGGAACGGCTGGATTGACCACGTCGAACAGATCGCCACTGAAAACGTCCTCTATGGATACACCGGGGCCGTCCAGATGGACGAGTACGAATGGCGGCCCAAGACTTTCCGCCAGGAAGACATGCTCTTCGACGAACAGGCCCCGCAGTTAAGCGACAAGCTGCCAGTCTTTGTCATCAAGGCTAACTACTACATTCACGAGTGTTGCGCGATCATCGAGGACGCCGACACGGCAGCGGAAGCCGGGTACAACGTTGATAATATTAAGTCAGCGATCGAGCGAGCTGCCCCACCATACGATAGCTTTATATATAACCCCCGCCAGTTGTCAGACATGGTGCGTGAGGGCAACCTTTACTACTCCTTCCACAAATCCTCCAAGATGATTGAGACGGCTCACGTCTTCGTCAAATGCTACGACAACACGGTCGACCACTGGTGGGTTAACCGGAATGGCAGCAAGCGATCAAACAGCAGCGACCGGGCCAGGAAGCGCAAGCCCAAACCGGAGCCGGAATTTGACCAGACTGGCGACGAACCCAGGCCGATGGAGGACGACCCCTACGAGCTGGCTTATTTCGAATCGATCTGCGAATCGATGGCCGATGCCATCACCCTGTTCAGCTTCCAGGCCGGGAACAACCGGCTCTTCGGGTCCAAGGGCATCGGCAGGCTCCTTTACAACATTTCCCTGGCCACCGAGAAAGCCCGGATGAGCTTCATTGACGCGATGTATATTAGCGGACTCCTGGTTGGTCAGGCCGAGGAGTCAATCATCGGCCGCCTCCAGCCGCATGTCAGGAGTCCTTTCATGATCGTCCCGGAAGGGTTCCAACTGTTGATGCAACAGTTCCGGGTTGATATTAACAACTGGCTGGGCCTGGACCAGAAGATGACTAACACGGCCGAGATTATCGCCGGAGCGTTCCTGCCCGATCAGCAGCAGATCTCTAACAACGGCCAGATGATCCAGACGGCGACCAAGGAATCGATCGATGCCGTCAAGGAGGAAGAGGTTAAACAGGGCATGATGAACCGTTGGTGGGTCCAGTTCACCAAGGGGATCAGCTCGATGCAGCGCCGGATCTATTCCAAGACCAATCTGCGGGCCGCTCTTAAGCAGCGCAAAGCCAAGCTGAAAGCGGCCGACACCGGCAAGTCGATGATCGCTAAAGACCTCTATAAAGCGATGATGGAGATTGACTCTGACACCGATAAACAGTTCGTCGCGGCACCTGACCTGGGCCAAGCCGATGAGGCGAGTGTCGACACCATCCTGGCCCTGATGGATGACGGGTTAAGCGTGCAGGAGATTATTATCCTGGCCCATGAACCGGCCACCGAGTTTACCGCAGCGGCCGGAGCACAAGATGACATGATGTTCCTCCAGTTCTACCAGCTGGCCCGGCAGAACCCGAACTTCGATCAATCGAAGCTCGACGAGATGGCGGCCAACCGGATGATCGGATTCAAAACGACGAAAGAAATCTATGTGCCGCAACCGTCCCAGACGAGTGACATTGAGGCCCAACGCGCGCAAAAGCTCGAATCGACCACCA